>Ga0209137_1001149_pt1 | contig 25702 bp, 21 predicted proteins | sample SaaInl5LU_22_DNA_FD_184642 | JGI IMG/M metagenome (GOLD analysis project Ga0209137, IMG submission 184642) | Marine microbial communities from expanding oxygen minimum zones in the Saanich Inlet - ESP_105LU_22_DNA (SPAdes) (version 2) | ecosystem: Environmental > Aquatic > Marine > Intertidal...
GTCGTGCCGCCTGGGTCACATTACCCTCGGATATCAGCAACACCTGAATCAGATATTCGCGCTCAAAGGCGGCCCGTGCCTCTTGGAAAGTCGGTACCGCACGCGGTGCATCACCGAGGCGAGACTCGACAAACTCGGCTGGAATTGCACCACCTTCACTGTATGCCGCGACACACTCATCGATAAAATCGAATAGCTGTTTAACATTCCCCGGCCATGATGCCTCTGTCAGCAGTTGCATGGCACCTGAGCTGAAGCTGCCGCTCGCGTAGTCGTGAAGCTTGGCTGCCTGTTTTGCCCGCTGTTTGATCAGCAGAGGAATGTCTTCGGCATGCTCGGCCAGCTCTGGAACTTTGATCTGCATCGCCTGCAGATGATAGTAGAGATCTTCAGTTAGGTTACCAGACATCATTTCAGACTCCAGATCACGATCGGCAGTGGCGATGATTCGAGTCTTCAATGTTTCGCTATAGAGAGCACCCAGCGGGCGGTAGAGTCCCGTCTCAAGCAACTTAATAATCTGCGTCTGTACACTGTGAGGCAGTGTGTCGACATGATGCAGCAGCAGACTACCGCCCTCCGTGCGCTTTAAGAGACCGATCTCGGTTGTCTTAGCTTCGGGAAACGCACCGGCCTCGTAGCCAAACAGGTCATGGATAATCTGCTCGGGCACCTTCGCGCGGCAATCGAGTACGGCAAAATTCGATTTCGCCCGATCACTCGCCAGATGTATTAACTCTGCAGAGAGCCGCTTACCGCTTCCAGCGGGGCCGGTGATGTGTACAGGCATATCGGAACCAGCGCAGTGGCCTATCTGATCGAGTAGCGTATCGATCAGGGCCGAGCGGTGGGTCATCAGGTTACGCCAAGTATTTACTGCACGGCGTTGGTCTATCTGAGCTGCTGCTTGCACGAGGTGAGGCAGTTGTACCTGCATACTGGGTAACTGGAAAAAGGCAAAACAGCCGTTACGGGTTGCTGAGATCGCTTCCATCACGTCGGTTTGACGGCAACGCAGCAATACGCGTGTGCTCTTGTGCGCCTTAAGGATGTAGTCGTAGAGCTTAAAACCCGAGCTGTCGCAGATAGAGATGTCGACAATCGCGATACCGTAGTGCTTGCGTGCTAGCTGCTCTATCGCATTCGCTTCATCTATTGCACTATCGACGCTGGCGCCCAGTGGTTCGCAAATCTCGCGGATCGCTGCGATAGCCTCGGACTCAGTATCGATAAGAATAATGTCGGTCTGCTGCATGCTTCTGTCTTCTCTTTTGGCTCGGCAGGTCCGCTAAGCTTTTGTTTCTACAATATTTCACCTAAGCTGAGCAGCACAAAGCGTACCAAGGTTTGGCTAGGTCTCAGGCAAATAACATAATCTGAGCTCAGCTTAGCTCAAATGTTGCATATTTGCGACATTTAATGGGCTAGAAAAATCTTGGCTGATAAGTTTTATAGATTCTAGTCGCACGGGGATAGGCATAATCGTAGTGAAGTCCTTTTCATCTGTACTCTCAAAGAGTCGAGGTTTCAGTCGACTGCTGGCTAGTGCGATCACGCTGGTAGTTTTGCAGGGCTGCTCATCCACCCCCGAGTTGCCGGTTAATGCGCAGACCTATTTTCGTGGTTTGGTGCGCGCAGTCGATAATCAGCTGCAGCTGCGCGCCTGCAATAGGGTGCGCTGGGAGAGCGCTGGCCAGATCAGAGAGGGGCTGCGAGAAGCGATTATTGAGCGTCTGGCAGTAGCTCCGATGGGGGTGGGCATCTATCTGGAAGCCTGGGGCGAGCCTGGTTTACCGATATCGGAGCTGCAGATGCTTGGCGGTGATATAGCCACCTGTCGGCATCAGTTAGAGGGTATTGAGCTACGCGCGGGCGGTCTAGACCCGGTCTGGTACGCCGATCTAAAAAACGGCGTGCTGGAGGTGCATGACAGCACCCGGCTGAAATCCTGGCGCCTCACTAATCCCGAGTTTTCGATCTCAGGTAACCGCTGGCTCTGGCAGGGTGAGCGTACACGGCTGACGATACGTCGCTCCCAATGTTTTGACAAACTGGGGGTCCAGTACGCCTTAAGTGCTGAGTTCAGCGCTGGTGCTACCCAACTCAAAGGCTGCGCTCGCTATGGCGATCTTCAGCGCATGCTGCTAAAGACACGCTATTACAGCCGTGATTCCAAACGCGAACGTCAGATAGGACTGCAGTTGATCGACAGTTCGCGGTTTGATTTGAGCCTAATCAGCTCGACGGGTGCGCGTGAAAATTACGGTGGAAGTTGGCGTCTGCTCAGTAGCGGGCAACTGCTATTGCAGATAGAGGATGAGCGATTGCGCGGCTCTGGGCGCAGTTTGCGCTTTGTTCCTGAGGCGGGGCTGTTACGTCTCGCCAACAGTCATCCGCTAATTGGGAGTGACTTGACGCTCTATCCGGGGACCGAACCTCTGCTAGCGCAGAAGCGGCTAAACGCGGGCCTACCTTGAATTTTAAAGGACTCAAAGCCTCGCTAGTCCTTAATTTGCTGCAATAACAACTCTTTGGCAGCATTCAGCTGCGAGGCGAGCCAATCGTTTCCGCCACGATCTGGATGCACTTTCTGTATCAGCCGGCGATGTGCTTCGATAATCTCTTGACGTGTTGCCCCCGGCTCGACGCCCAAAATTTCCCGTGCTTGTGCTGAGGTCATCGGCCCTGCGGGCCTATTACTGTTCGGCTTGTTTGCTCCTTGATTGCGTTTGAAGAGGCGAAGCAGCCCTAAACCTCGGACAACCCATGGGAAAAGCTTGGTAAGAAACGGGAGTAGAACGGCAAAAAAGGCGCCAATCCAGTGCAGTTTGCCGGTTATCGTCAGATAGAGTAGGGCGAGTCCAATGATGATCAAGCAGAGCTTCAACAGAGCAATTGGACGCATCTTTGGCGGCTGTTTGCGGTACCAGAGGTATCCACCAACAACAACGAGTGAAATAAGGAAGAGGCCAACGGGGTTCATCTGCTGAAGTATCCTTTAAAGTCGAAGAGTGAGGCGGCAATCTAACCCCAGTGTAGCAACGTAATCAGTAGGTTAGCTACGCGAGGAGCGCGAATGAAGATTAAATTGGATGCGTTACAGAGTGAACGCCCCCTGATTGAACAACTGGTATTAAAATCGTTTGAATGTGAGATCTATCTGGTAGATGTGAAAATTAATTCTAAGGAGTATCAGGTTGTCGATGACGCCGGAAAGCCTCTGATGTTTCGATCACAATTGGCCGCTAAGAAGCCGTTCAAAGGCTTGGGAATTACCGAGACGATGCTGAGCCACTCCAGCCCCTACAATGAGATGATTGGGATAGATTCCGGGCCGGTCGAGCCGATGTTGGTGCGACTTAACAACCCGGATGAGGATCTTTCTTAAAAGACGGTGTCCGAGGGATCTCGACGAAGTCGAGGTCCCGACTGAATCGCGTCATGCGGCGCCAAGCGCCACATAACCCTCCCACAGGGTTTACTTAATCCGCATCCCCGGCTGAGCACCAGCATGGGGCTCAAGAATCCAAAGATCCTTACCACCCGGGCCTGCCGCCAACACCATTCCTTCAGACATACCAAACTTCATTTTACGCGGCGCAAGGTTAGCGACCATTACGGTCAGTTTGCCTTCGAGATCTTCGGGCGCGTAGGCAGATTTGATACCGGCGAAGACGTTGCGCTCACCTTCACCTAGATCCAGCGTTAAACGCAGCAGTTTGTCGGCGCCTTCGACATGCTCAGCTTTAGCGATGCGGACAACGCGTAGGTCGACCTTGGCGAAATCATCAAAGGTGATCTCGTCAGCGATTGGCTCGATGCTGGACTTCTTGGCTGGCGCTGCTGCTTGAGCCGCTTGCAGGTTCTGCTTTGAGTCTTCGATCACTTTCTCAATCTGTTCTGGCTCAACACGCTGCATCAGCGGTTTGAACTTGTTTATCTTGTGGCTGCGCAGCGGTGTCTGGATGGCATCCCAGCTCTGATCTTCAATATTTAGGAAGGCCGCACCCTGTTTAGCAACCTCAGGCAGGACTGGCGCTAGGTAGTTAAGAATGATGCGGAACAGGTTGATACCCATAGAACAGCAGGCCTGAACTTCAGGCTCCATTCCTTCCTGCTTCGCGAGCACCCAAGGTTCAGCAGCGTCGATGTACTGGTTTGCCTTGTCGGCCAGCGCCATGATTTCACGCATTGCGCGAGCGTATTCGCGCTTCTCGTAGGCTTCAGCAATGCTGGTGCCCGCCGCCACGGCATCAGCATAGAGAGCCGGCTCGGCAAGTTCATCAGCCAGTTGGCCATCGAACTTCTTAGTGAGGAATCCGGCACATCGACTCGCGATGTTCACAACTTTATTGACCAGATCGGCGTTGACGCGCAGACGGAAGTCATCCAGGCTCAAATCGATATCATCAATGCCTGACCCGAGTTTGGCTGCGAAGTAGTAACGGAGGTACTCTGGCTTGAGGTGCTTGAGGTACGTCTCGGCCATGATGAAGGTGCCGCGCGACTTGGACATCTTCTGACCGTTAACGGTTAGGAAGCCGTGACAGAAGACACCTGTTGGCGTGCGGAAACCGGCACCGTGCAGCTCAGCCGGCCAGAAGAGGGTATGGAAGTAGGCGATATCTTTGCCGATGAAATGGTAAAGCTCAGCATCGCTACCCTTGGCCCAGTAGTCGTCGAAGTTAACACCGTTCTTATCGGCCCAGTTCTTGAAACTCGCCATGTAGCCGATTGGTGCATCCAGCCAAACGTAGAAGTATTTACCTGGTGCGTCAGGAATCTCGAAGCCCCAGTACGGCGCATCACGGGAGATATCCCACTGCTGCAGACCTGATTCAAACCACTCGTTGAGTTTGTGTTTCATTTGCGCCTGGACGTGCGTATCCACCCAGCCTTGCAGGAACTCTTCGAAATCTTCCAGTTTAAAGAAGTAGTGTTCGGAGTCCTTCTCGATCGGTTTAGCACCAGACACAGCGGAGTAGGCGTTCTTGAGCTCAGTCGGGCTGTAGGTCGCACCGCAGACTTCACAGGAGTCACCATACTGATCGGCTGCGCCACACTTTGGACACTCGCCTTTGATGAAACGATCCGGCAGGAACATCTGTTTCTCAGGGTCGTAAGCCTGAGTGATGGTGCGTTTGGCGATATGGCCAGCGTCTCGCAGGCGGGTGTAGATCAGCGAGGCAAACTCGCGGTTCTCTTCCGAGTGGGTAGAGTAGTAGTTATCAAAGTTAACCATAAAGCCGGCGAAGTCGCGCTGATGCTCTTCGCTCACCCTATCGATCAGCTGCTGTGGGGTGATACCCATCTGATCAGCTTTGAGCATGATTGGCGTGCCGTGCGCATCATCGGCGCAGACATAGGTACAGGTGTTACCTCGTTGCTTCTGGAAACGCACCCAGATGTCGGTCTGGATATACTCAACCAAGTGGCCAAGGTGGATTGGACCATTTGCATAGGGAAGGGCGCTGGTGACCAGTATTTTACGCTCGTTGCTCATCGTCGGTGGATTCTGATTGGCTTAATGAAAGATCGGCAGATTCTACGCGTTCAGGCGGCAGGGATAAAGTGGTAGAATCCGCGCCCAACACGCCCACACAGATTCACAGGTACGAATTACATGGCATTGCCACAGGTAGATCCCGCTGTATACGAAGAGCAATTGAGCACCAAGCAGCAGCGCATGCAGCAGCTCTTCGAGCGCTTTAATCCGCCGGAGATGGAGCTCTACCGTTCACCGACAGAGCACTACCGTATGCGTGCCGAGTTTCGCGTTTGGCACGACGATGACGAGCTCGATTACGTCATGTTCGAGCCGGGTTCGAAGCATGAAAAGTACAAATTGACCGAATGCCCAATGGTAGACCGTCGCATTGCCGATATGATGTTTCCGTTTCTGGCGGCGGTTAAAGAGGTTAAAGAGCTGCGTGCACGGCTGTTTCAGGTCGATTTTCTCGCGACGCTCTCAGGTGAGTTGCTGGTGAGCCTGCTGTATCACCGCAAGATCGGTGAGGAGTGGGTTGAAGCCGCACGCCCACTGCGTGAGCAGTTTGGCATCGACATCGTCGGCCGCTCGCGCAAGAACAAGATTGTTCTGGATCGCGACTTTGTTTTCGAAACGCTCAACGTGAATGGCCGCGAGTACCACTACAAACAGACAGAAAATTCCTTTACTCAACCTAATGCCCGCGTCTGTGAGCAGATGCTGGAGTGGGCCATTGATGCGACCCGCAATAAAGAGGGTGACCTAGTTGAGTTCTACTGCGGCAATGGTAATTTTTCGTTACCGCTAGCACAGAATTTCAGGCAGGTTGTCGGTACAGAGATTTCAAAAGACTCGGTACGTGCTGCACAGGTCAACATAGAGAAAAACGCGATCGATAACGTGTCAATACTGCGTCTCTCATCGGAGGAGTTTACCGAAGTGCTGCGCGGTAATTTAACCACACGCCGTACAGCAGGTGTCGACCTTGATGCCTGCGATTTTCGCACGGTACTCGTCGATCCACCTCGCGCGGGCCTGGACAATGAGACCATCAAACAGGTGCAGGGCTATGAAGATATTCTTTACATCTCCTGCAATCCGGAAACCTTGGCGTTGAACCTCGAACAGTTGTGTGAAACGCACGAGATCGAGCGCTTTGCGCTCTTCGATCAGTTCCCTTATACCGATCACATCGAGTGCGGTGTAGTACTTAAGGCCCGTTAACCTACTGATTTAGTTTAAGCACTTTGCTAAGGGTGTAGAACTTTGCATTAAAACCTACTAAATTGGTCGGAAATCAATCGCTGCCAGTTTGGAGTTATCGTGTCAGAAGCAGTTAAAGGTTCGGCGCTGCCGGGTGTTAAAAAAATTGTCGCTGTTGCCTCAGGCAAGGGTGGTGTTGGGAAATCTACAGTTACCGCGAACCTGGCTTTGGCGCTTGCCGCGGAGGGCCAGAAAGTCGGTCTGTTAGATGCTGACATCTACGGCCCCAGCCAGGGCATGATGCTTGGGGTGCCAGCGGGTACGCGTCCGCAGACCGCAGGTGAGAAGCACTTTGTCCCCGTTGAAGCGCTAGGGCTGCAGACAATGTCTATGGGCTACCTTATCGATGACAACACGCCGATGGTGTGGCGTGGGCCTATGGCGGGCAGCGCGTTGCAGCAACTGCTGACGCAAACCCAGTGGAACGAGCTCGATATTCTGCTGATTGATATGCCACCAGGCACAGGGGATATCCAGCTGACACTGTCTCAGCGCGCCGCTGTTGATGGTGCTGTGATCGTGACGACGCCTCAGAATATAGCGCTGCTGGATGCCAAGAAGGGTATCGAGATGTTTGCTAAGGTCGACATCCCAGTACTGGGTGTTGTCGAGAACATGAGCACACATATCTGCTCAAACTGCGGTCACGAGGAGGCGATCTTCGGCTCAGGCGGTGGTGATAAGATCTCCTCTGACTACGACACTAAGCTATTAGGTCGTATTCCGCTGGCTTCGCAGATTCGTGCTGAAGCCGATGCGGGAACACCGACAGTGCATGCAGACCCTGAGTCTGACTACGCGCAGCGCTTCCGCGAGATCGCTCGCACGGTGATTGAAGATCTGGCGAGTGCGAAGCAGGCTGAGGTTCCATTTTTCAACATCATGGATGATTGATTAGATCCCCTTTTTAGGAGGGATCTGCGCGAAGCGAAGATCGCGACAACCGGTATATGTGCGGGTACTAAGCACAGCAAAAAAGCGAGCGAAATGCTCGCTTTTCTGTTAGTATTCGCCGCTGTTTTCACGAGTGGGTTTTTACTCAAAGGGTTCTATTAATGGGTATAAAGGCAGATAGCTGGATTCGTCAGATGTCGCAGGAGCAAGGAATGATCGAGCCGTTTGAGGCGGGTCAGGTACGCGCTGTTAACGGCTCACCGATTGTCTCTTACGGCACCTCAAGCTACGGCTATGACGTGCGCTGTGCTGACGAGTTCAAGGTATTTACCAATATCAACTCAGCTGTGGTTGATCCCAAAGAGTTCTCGGAAGCGAGCTTCGTGGATATCAAGTCGGATGTCTGCATAATTCCTCCCAACTCCTTTGCGCTTGCGCGTACCGTTGAGTACTTCCGCATCCCCCGTGATGTGCTGACGATCTGCCTGGGTAAGAGTACCTACGCGCGCTGCGGTATCATCGTAAATGTGACTCCGCTCGAGCCTGAGTGGGAAGGCCATGTGACCCTTGAGTTCTCTAACACCACGCCGCTGCCAGCGAAGATCTACGCCAATGAAGGCGTTGCGCAGATGCTATTTATCGGTGGTGATCAAGTGTGTGAAACCTCCTATGCCGATCGTGGTGGTAAGTACCAGGGTCAGACCGGCGTCACGGTTCCGCGGACTTAAGAGGTGTCGATGATTCTTACTGCACAACTTCTTGATGAGTTCTGGTCTCAGCTTGAGCAGACAGTCGAACAGCTCAAAACCACTCAGCCGCATGAACTGCCGGAGCACGGTGAACGTCTACTAAGCCCCTACCGTCAGCGTCTGGCAGAGATCGATAACAACTTGACGCTTAATGTCGAGCGCCAGTCGGAAGAGGGTGCGGTAGACCTAGTCTTTGGTTGTGACGGTTACCCAGAGTCAATCCACACCGTACTTTCATTGGTTGACTCTGCACCAAAGATCTCCGGCGTGAAGGTGCGGGCGTTTAACGAGCGCTTTGATCCGGTGCCACATATGGTCAATCTGGGCGGTGAGCTGATCAGTATCGACGAGTTCTGGTGTTCGCTGCGCAACATTAAGGGACGTTTAGAGTTAGCAATCTACCTCGAAGACGCACCCCAGGTGCTGGAGATGGACCCGCGCGTAGAGGCTGCGATGATTCTGCTGGATGCGTTGCTGGGCGAATACGAAATCATGACCCGAATCTGGGCTCTGGACTGGTTCGACCTGCCGATTGAACCGCTGGACTATGGGCTGATACCACTCTCTGGGCTGCGCGCTGAATTTGACGCGATGAAGGCCCAAGTGAAGCCGCTGGGTATTCAGCTTCACTGAGAAGAGCAACCTGTGCCTGTGGCCAGGTTTATTGGCAGGGCATCATCGGGATGCCCGCTAAGTCCTTTTAGACTCTTAGCTTAATTACCGGAGAGAACGTAGACGTTCTCATCCTGATCGCTTTGATCGATTGAAAGATCCATGTCAAACCTCCCCCGGTTTCGACTGTTTCATTCAACGTTGATCGGCCAACACCCAATTACCTACTGTTGCCATCTGTGTGACTCACCAGCGTATAACGCGGTAATTTAGCATTGGTGTCACAGCGCCCAGGTGCGCTAAGCTAAGCGCATCTACCGGAAACAATAGCAAATGAGTAAAAAACTAGCAAAACTCCTCGATTCAGTTCGTCTTGAGTACCTTCATGAGATGGAGGCAAACGGGCACACCTATCCTTACATGACGGCTCATCGTGTCGCCAACAAGAAGCTAGCGTTGCCGGCTAAAGAGCTTGTCGAGCTCTTGCTGGAAGACCCAAAGCTCCTCGCTGCACGCGCCTCAGAACTGATAGAGGATCCCAGAGAGGTCGCCAACCCAAGCGTCGGTGCGATTCTCTCAGCTAACCTTATTGTAGCCTGTGTCGAGGGGCTCATTGCTGTGGCAGTTAATCGTGATTGGTTAACGGTTGACGAGGAGGGGGCTGCGCAGATTGAAGCGCACGAGCTCGACCTTGTGAGGCCAATCAGCGGCGTGGATTACTCGCAAACCAGTGGAGAATTTGTGCCCCCTAAAGGCCGCTCCAGACTCTCTGAACTCTTTGCCGTTGCCGAAGCAGCGTATGAGGAGCAATTGGAAACGGGTACGCATGACGCTTATCAGTTGGCTCTGCTGGTTGCCTCCGATCATGCGATCTTCTCGCCCGATGACCTCGCCCCGCTTATCGCAGAGAACCCTCTGCTGCTAGGACTGCGTGATGATAGCCTGGTCGATCCTGAACTGTTTGAGGGCGATCCGCCGGCGGGCATGATTATCAGTGCTCATCTGACTGAGATGCTGGTACAGCAGCTGGTTGATCGTGCGATGTCGATGGGTGCGCTGGGCTTCGATAGCAGTGGGCACCCGATCATCGAAGATAACGAAGACGATAATCCCACAGTTCACTGATTAAAATGGCGCGTGTAGGAGGGTTATTCAACCCGGTCGAATGACGCGACACACCTGTTCTGTGACTCTCTCAGAGAAAGCCTCGATCGGCAGATGCCGACCCTTTGCGGCCATCAGATCGCCTCGTTCGGCTTCGCCTCACAAGCCTCCTACAGCGTTTTTTAGGAGGGTTATTCGGCGCAGCAGAATGACGCGATAAGGCAGCTATGTGCCGTAAGCCGTCGCGCAATGCGCACATATAGCGGGAATCTACGACGGTTGGATTCTGCACAAAAAAAACCGGGCCTGCAGCTCGGTTTTTCGTTTGAAGTCAGCGCATCAGGCTAGCCAAATAGAGCCTGTTACTTCAGCCAATTATCCAGAGTCGCTAAGTCGTCTGGTGCCAGAGTGCCAATCGCTTGTTTGAGCGCAAACTGTAATCTGATATGACCCAGGCGAGAATCAACGTAGTTCTGACGTGCCACGTAGAGGGCATTTTCGGCATCCAGTACATCGACGACATTGCGGGTGCCCACCTCGAAACCCTGCTCTGTCGCCTCAAGAGCCGTTTCACGCGACTCTATGCTCTTAAGGCGGGCATCTACCGATGCAACTGAGGTCTCGATATCACGCACCAGTGAGCGGGTATTTTGAGTTACCTCACGCAGTGTGTCGTCGTAGTCATAGCCTTTCTGTTCAGCTTCGTAAGCCGCTTTAAGCTCTTCGCTGCCGGTGCGCCCGCCCGTGTAGATCGGAATATTTAATCGCAGACCGATGCTGGAGTCTGAGCTGCGCGCCATGAACTGATCGTTACCGGTGGTGAGCGAAGCGGAGAAGGAGAGTGTCGGTTTCCCTGCGGCGCGCTTAACCTCTAAGTTCTGGTTGGCAGCCTGCTCGGAGAGCTGCGCAGATTGAAGTTCTAGATTGCCCTGCAGAGCCTTAGCAACCCACTGCTCGGTATCGCTGACCGATAGACCTGCGATCGGGTACTCTTCGCTGAGCGGGTCAACACCGTTCACCGCGCTTCCGCTGATCCGTTCCATGGCTTCATAGCTGTTTGTTAGAGCGCCCTGAGCGTCGATCAGGCCGACGCGGGCATCATCATAAGATGCGCGTGCTTCCAATACGTCGGTTATCGCAATCAGACCAACATCAAACTGTGCGTTCACTTGGTCCAACCGGCGGGACAAAGCGCGCTCACGTGACTCGGCGACCTCTAGGGTAGCCTGTGCGCTCAGAATATCTAGATAAGCGTTCACCACACGAATAATCAGACCTTGTTCAGCCAAAGAGAGGCCGAGTTTAGACTGATCAGTCAGTGTTTGAGCCTGCTCGTAGCCGTAGACACTCTGCAAGTTAAACAGTGGCTGCTCAAGCGAGAGCGTTGCGCCATTGCTGAGGTCGCTGCCATTAGCCTTATTGCTGCTACCCGTCAGACTCACTGTGGGCTTTAAGTAACTCGCTGCAATTTCTGCTGCGAGTCCACCCGCATTTGATTGTGCTTGCGCCGCGAGGAGCTGCGCATCGTAGTTGCGCGCTTGCTGGTAAAGGTCAGCTAACATACCTGCTTGGCCGGCACTTGCGAGTGTCAGCGTAGCGATGGCGGTGGATAGTTTGCTTCGCAATGAGAGTCTCATGAACGGTCCTTTGTTACTTGCTCTTGGACGAGCCAGCGTTGTAATTCGGCTATATATTAGAATATTCCAATGCAAACTGCTTGCTGCCGTAAAGTGAATAGATAATGAACTAATTTTGCGCATAAAAAAACCGAAGCTCGCGCCCCGGTTTCTTTACGCTCAGCTAAAGCTATTAGCTCAGTGCTTTCGCGATACGAGCAATCGCGTCTTGCAGTACTTCCATGCTAGTCGCGAACGACAGGCGCATATTACCCTCAGCACCAAAGGCTGAACCGGGAACCAGCGCCACGCCGGCATCAGTTAGCAGGAATTCAGCCAGTTCGATGTCGTTTGCGAAACGGTCGGAACCGTCAATGACACCCTGGAAGCTAGGGAAAGCGTAGAAGGTGCCATCGGCTGGAATACACTCAACACCTGGAATTTCGTTGAGGGCAGTCACAACAAACGCATGACGCTGTTTAAACGCAACAACCATCTCGTTCACACACTCCATGCCACCATTAAGCGCTGCTACAGCGGCCGCCTGAGCGATAGAGCAGGGGTTAGAAGTAGACTGTGACTGCACCTTCTTCATTGCGCCGATCAACTTAGCGGGTCCTGCTGCGTAACCGATACGCCAGCCCGTCATTGAGTAAGCTTTCGATACACCGTTCAGAACGATAGTACGGTCATACAGGTCAGGTGCAGCGTTAAGAATATTCACGAACGGCTTGTCGTTGAAGCGAATGTGCTCGTACATATCATCGGTGGCAACCAGAGCGTTAGGGTACTTACGCAGTACCTCAGCCAGTGCTTTAAGCTCGTCCAGTTCGTAAGCGACACCTGTTGGATTAGATGGGCTGTTCAGCACGACCAGCTTAGTCTTCTCATTCATCGCCGCATCAAGCTGCTCAGCAGTGATTTTAAAGCGCTGCTCCTGAGTGGTTGGAACGATAACTGGAGTACCGTCGGCAACAATCACCATATCCGGGTAAGAGACCCAGTAAGGCGCCGGGATGACAACTTCATCACCTTCATTCAAGAGAGCCAGAGCAAGGTTGAAGAAACTCTGCTTGCCGCCGCTTGAAACCAGAATCTGATTAGCCGCGTACTCCAAGCCATTGTCACGCTGGAACTTATCAATAATTGCTTTTTTCAGAGCAGGGGTGCCGTCTACTGCTGTGTATTTGGTCATGCCAGCGTTGATCGCTTCGATCGCTGCCGCTTTAATATGCAGCGGAGTATCGAAATCAGGTTCACCGGCACCCAGGCCGATAATGTCGTTACCAGCAGCCTTGAGTTCGGCAGCACGGTTAGTGACAGCCAGAGTTGGTGATGGCTTGATGGCGTTTACGCGGTTGGAAAGATTAACGTCCAATCCTGTATACCTCTGAAGAAAGTCTTGATAAGGGCCTTTAGAAGACCGATTTAGTACAAAATTTGCGCGGAAATTATACAGCATCAAACTTATAGGTATAATCCCCGCCGTTGCAAAAAAGAGCATCAGCCTCAATTTTTTTGGCATTTTGTGTAATTTAATAGCAAATTTTCCCAAGCCGCCCTCGTGCGGATGTTTCCGGAGATCTAATGAAGACGGCTTTCGAGGTTCATTCGAAGTTTAAACCCGCCGGCGATCAGCCGACAGCAATAGCCGGGCTGGTAGATGGATTAGACTCCGGATTAGCCGCGCAAACACTGCTTGGGGTCACCGGCTCGGGTAAGACTTTCACTATCGCTAATGTGATTGCGCAGGCTCAGCGTCCGACCATTATTATGGCGCACAACAAAACGTTGGCGGCTCAGCTCTACGGTGAATTTAAAGAGTTTTTCCCGAACAATTCAGTCGAATACTTCGTCTCATACTACGACTACTACCAACCAGAAGCCTACGTTCCCTCTAGCGACACCTTTATCGAGAAGGATGCGTCGATAAATGATCACATAGAGCAGATGCGTCTCTCGGCGACAAAAGCGCTGTTGGAGCGTGATGATGCGATTATCGTCGCCACTGTTTCTGCTATCTACGGTTTGGGTGATCCCAAATCCTATCTAGCGATGATGTTGCATTTGGACAGGGGCGATCGTATTGATCAGCGCTCGCTGCTGCGCCGGTTGGCAGAGCTGCAGTACAAACGTAACGATATTGAACTGCATCGCGGTACCTATCGCGTGCGTGGTGATGTGTTAGATATTTTCCCGGCAGAATCCGAGAAAGAGGCGCTGCGGGTTGAGCTGTTCGATGATGAGATTGAGCAACTTGCTTGGTTTGACCCGCTAACGGGTGAGATTTTGCGCAAAGTGCCGCGGGCGACGATCTACCCCAAAACGCACTACGTTACGCCGCGTGAGACGCTATTAGAAGCGGTAGAACACATCAAAGAGGAGTTGCGTGAACGCCTCAAAGAGCTGCGCGATCATGACAAACTGGTTGAGGCGCAGCGCCTTGAACAGCGTACACTCTACGATATCGAGATGATTCTAGAGTTGGGCTACTGCTCGGGTATCGAGAACTACTCCCGCTATCTCTCGGGTCGCGGTCCGGGCATGCCACCGCCGACGCTGTTTGAGTACCTGCCCGACAATGCGCTCTGTGTGATTGACGAGTCGCACGTCACTGTGCCGCAAATAGGTGCCATGTATAAGGGCGACCGCTCGCGCAAAGAGACTTTGGTGCAGTATGGATTCCGGTTGCCGTCGGCAATGGATAACCGACCCCTCAAGTTTGAGGAGTGGGAGCGCCTGGCACCGCAGTTGATCTTCGTATCAGCGACACCCAGCAAGTATGAAGCTGCCAATGCGCAGCAGATCTGTGAGCAGGTTGTGCGGCCGACCGGTTTGGTTGACCCCGAAGTTGAGATTCGCCCGGCACAGACTCAAGTAGATGATTTATTGGGAGAGATTCACAAGGTTGTTGCCCGTGAAGAGCGCGTGATAGTAACTGTGCTGACCAAACGTATGGCCGAGGATCTCACCGAGTACTTAGCGGAGCACAACGTAAGGGTACGGTACCTGCACTCCGATATCGATACTGTTGAGCGCGTCGAAATTATTCGTGATCTTCGCATCGGCGAGTTTGATGTACTGGTGGGTATCAACCTGTTACGGGAGGGTATCGACATGCCTGAGGTGGCGCTGGTAGCTATTCTTGATGCGGATAAAGAGGGCTTCTTGCGCTCGGATACCTCGCTGATCCAGACTATCGGGCGCGCCGCGCGTAACTTGTCTGGCCGCGCCATCCTCTACGCCGACCGCATTACTGGCTCCATGCAGCGCGCAATGGACGAGACCGAACGCCGCCGTAAGAAACAGATTGAGTTCAACACCGAACACGGTATTACCCCTGTGGGTATTAAGAAGTCGGTTGCTGACATCATGGAGGGTGCGGTTATACCTGGTAAGAAGGTGGGCCGAGGCAAGCAGAGCAAAGTGGCAGAGCCGCAAGCCGACTACCAAGTCGATCCGAGCCGCATGAGCACTGCCGATCTAGCGAAAGCGCTGAACCAGATAGAGGATCAGATGTACGAGGCCGCACGTAACCTCGAATTCGAGCGTGCAGCACAACTACGTGATCAACTACAACAGTTAAAACATGCTCAGCTCGCGAGTGACGATTAGCGCTTGCCAAGAGCGTTGTCCTAGCTATAATACGCGCCACACTGTACGACCGTAGCTCAGTTGGTTAGAGCACCACCTTGACATGGTGGGGGTCGGTGGTTCGAGTCCACTCGGTCGTACCAGACTAAAAATACCAGCCACAGGCTGGTTTTTTTATGTCTGGATCAGACCGGACGAGAACTTCCGAAGGTGGTTCGACAAAATTGCCGGGAGCGATTTTGGACGCCCGCAGGGCGGGCCCGAAGGGCCGAGTATCAGGATGATACGAGCAGTCTTCTCGGTCGTACCAGACTAAAAATACCAGCCATAGGCTGGTTTTTTTATGTCCGGGTCGTAAAAGTTCTAAAAAACCTCGAGTTTAGTGCGTTCGAAAAATCCTGCTGTTCGTCTCTTCTACTGCCAGTTCTATGATGCCTGTGCTTTTGAGTGTCTTGAGCGCTTATTAAAGTCGTCACATGGTTGTCGTTTTTGGCCCCTCTCTTTCGCTTTTTATGGTTTCGGTTGCTACATTTACTACTAAGAAAACATCCATCTTTCACCTCCTTATTGTCAGAGTTCTAATTCGATAGTAGGTAGATTGTTCTTGCTTAATTGACAGGTAGAGTGCTTTGAATCGACTCCAGGCTGAACTCGAAGAGTTGGTCCGAACGGACGCAACCATTTTTAATTTCCTTGAAAGTAGTTGTCTGGACGGAATTTGGTTCTGGGATCTGGAAAACCCAGAAGAGGAGTGGATGAGTCCGAACTTTTGGCGGACTCTGGGGCAAGAGCCTGCAGAGAAAAAGCATCTGGCATCTGAGTGGCAAGACCTTATTGATCCAGACGACCTGCAACTAGCTTTTGCCAACTTCGAAGCGCACTGCGCCGATCCAAGCCACCCGTATGATCAAATAGTGCGCTACAGACATCAAAACGGATCAACCGTTTGGGTACGTTGTCGAGGGGTCGTAATACGTGATGCGCAGGGCAAGCCGGTCAGGATGCTCGGCGTACACACGGATATCTCAGAGCTCAAACGTCAGGAGCAGAGGAGAATTGATCGAGATACTGTTGAGCTGCAGCGGCGTAGTAAGTTTGCTAGAACCTTAGAACAGCTTGAGCGTGTCGCAATGATAGGCTCCTGGGAGGTAGATCTCGTTGCTAGCAAGGTTTTATGGAGCAAACAGACTCGGTTAATCCACGAAGTTTCCGACGAGTTTGAGCCAGATCTGAATACTGGTATCAACTTTTACGAAGAGGGAGCGAGCAGGGAGCGAATCACTCTAGCGGTACAGCGCGCCATCGAGACAGGTGAAGGTTGGGATCTGGAGCTGACTATTATCACAGCTAAGGGAAAACGGATCTGGGTGCGAGCTCAGGGCGAGGCTGAGTTTGAGTTTGGACAGTGCGTGAGGCTTTTTGGCGTATTTCAAGACATTAGCGACCGCTACGCTTATGAGCAGGAGCTGCGTGATGCCTATGAGGTTGCGGAGCGAGCAAGCACATTGAAAAGCGAATTTCTGGCCAATATGAGTCACGAAATTAGAACGCCGATGAACGCGGTTCTTGGACTGTCGCAGCTTCTCACCAAAGAGAGTCAGTATCCAAGTGATGTGGTCTCCCACGCTCGTAAAATTGTACGGGCAGGGCAATCCCTCCAAGGCCTGTTGAACGATATACTCGACTTTTCCAAAATCGAGAGTGGTAAACTCTCGCTCAGCCCAATGCCGATGCGCTTTAGCGAGATTGAGCAGAATCTCGCGCTGTTGATGAGCAGCAGCGCAAAAGAGAAACAGATAGAGCTTATTATCTCCCCGTTCGACGATGCAGAGACTCTCTTTGTTGCAGACCAGATGCGCATCGAACAGGTGTTGATTAACCTGCTTGGCAACGCGATAAAGTTCACTCTGGCGGGCTTTGTCGCGCTGCGTATCCGATCAGTTAACACGCAGCAGCGACCAGGCTTTCGTACCATTGAGTGCCGAGTAACGGATACCGGTATTGGAATGTCTGAGAAGCAGATCTCTCAGGTTCTGGACCCCTTTAATCAGGCTGACTCCTCGATTACGCGACGCTTTGGTGGTACTGGTCTGGGGCTTACCATTGCACAGCGTCTGCTTGAGCTAATGGGATCTTACTTGCAGATATCGAGTGAAGAGGGGAAGGGTACAAGTGTCTCGTTCACTCTGGAGCTTGAGCTGGACCCGAGCGAATCTCAGCCTGCCAGCGATGATCTGCACACACAGCAAGCTGTAAATGTTCTCGTAGTCGACGATCATGACCTCGCTCGAGATGCGATTTGCGATACGGCAAGAGCAGTCGGATGGCAACCGACTGCAGCGTCAGGAGGAGAAGAGGCGCTTACGACGTATCGACGTTTAAATAGCAGTCAGGCGGTTCCGGATCTGATTTTGATGGACTGGATGATGCCGGATCTCGACGGTCTGAGTGTTGCTCGAAAGTTAAAAACACTAGCTCATGAACAGGGCGCAGCGCGCGCACCGACGATTATTATGGTGACTGCGTACGACCAAGCTCAGGTCGAGACGTCGCCTGACGCACAGTATGTTGATCTTATACTCAATAAACCGATTACAGCCTCAGCTCTGAGAGAGGCCAGAGCAGCCTTAGTCGAGTCGCGATCAGCCGGACAGGAAACGTTGCCTATACCCACGTATCGGCTCGCCGGCAGAACGCTTCTGGTTGTAGACGATAATCTCTTCAACCGAGATGTTGCTAAAACCGTCTTTGAAGGTGAGGGTGCGACCGTTTTTTTAGTTGAGGATGGCGCTCAGGCGATCAGCTGGCTAGAGAGGCCGGGTAACACGGTGGATGCTGTTCTGATGGATGTGCAGATGCCGGTCATGGATGGTCTTGAAGCGACGCGCCGTCTTCGCAATGACGAGCGGTTTAGCGGTTTGCCGATTATCGGCATGTCTGCCGGCGCGTATCAGACCGATATAGAAGCAGCGATGGAAGCAGGGATGGACGCTTACATCACCAAGCCGATGAATATTCAGTTTGCTGTTGCGACGTTGTTACAACATTTCGGCGTTGATGTAGAACCATCCAGAGTCGTTCCTGTTCAAGAGACGCAACCCGACAGCGAGCTTCTGTTTGACTCAGCGGCAGCACTGCAAATATTTTCCAGCGAGGAGAGGGTTGTTAATTACTTGCAGCGTTTCCTTCATGAGGTGGGTCCACAACTACCTACAGTGAATACTGACCTGGAGAGCCTCAGCAAGAGTGATCTTCACCGAATCAAGGGTGCCGCAGCTACGATACATCTGCGTAAGCTGGCTCAGGCGCTTCAGAACCTCGAGGATAGAGTCGTAGCCTCTGAAGTGACGTTGTCAGATCTGAAAACCTTGGTTGAGGTCTGGGAGGATACGCGACAGGAGATTGAGTCTAAAGTCGGCGCTCCTAAAGAGCCTGAGGGATCCGGTGCCGGCACTGATACCCAACTTAGACAGCCCACTAAGACTGAGCTCAGCGCTTTGGAACTGACACTGGGTAGTTTTAATCCTGAAGTCGTGCGTGTTGTGTTGAAACCACTCATTACTCTGAGCGGGGACAAGCGACTTCAAGAGGTGGATGGAGCGTTGGACAAGTTCGACTTCATCCAGGCTGGTGGAATTGTTGAACAGCTACTCAACGAGGTGGATGAATGAAACGGGTGATGGTGGTTGACGATGATACCTTTTTCCTCGCTGCCGTTAATGAGATGCTGTCAAAACGGTATCGATTAGCTCTGCTAATTTCGCCTGTCGTTGCGTTGGATGCACTACCGAAACTCGAGCCCGATCTTATAATAACTGACTACAGTATGCCCCAGATGAATGGGGATGAATTTATTACCCAGATACGGTCAGATCCGGCTAAGGTAAATGTACCGATTTTGGCTATCAGCGGGGGCAATGTAGACTCAGAAGCTGCACAACGCTGTCTATCCGCTGGCGCCAACGCGTACTTTATGAAACCGGTTAGGCGGGAGACACTTATCGATGCAATTGAGGGGTGCTTGGGCGGTGCATGATCCAATTCTGCGAACGCTACAACTTTTGGTCGGACATTTGAGGTTATTCGGTTTCTAATCGATCTAAAATCCAGATATCTTTGTACAAGGGTTGAGCAACTGGGAGTCGGAGATATCCCGTGGTCGTTACTAACAATAACAATGAGTCGGTCCAGATCGTTCTCACACCTAATCGCTCTGCATCTTGGCGGTTTAATTGCTTTGTACTAAAAGTCTTTGGCTTCGTGGTGTTTGGTATCGCCATATTCTGGGCGTTCATGGGCGCTTGGGTAGTGCTGCCCTTTGCCGGGCTCGAGTTCGCTCTACTGGTCTACTTTATCTATCGCACATCACACGATAGCTATCGTAAAGAGGTGCTCTACCTAGAGCCAAATCGCATCAGGCTTGAACGCGGCCGCAATGCTCCCACATCTCGTTTTGAGTTCGACCGTGCAGCCTGCGAGTTTATCAAAAAGAACCCTCGCCACGCCTGGACTGCCGCTTCAATAAGGGTACGTTGTCGCGGTGAGTACACGCCTGTGGGGCGGTTTCTCAACCGTGACGATATCGAAAAACTCTGGAATGTTATCGCCGGTGCAGGCCTCAAATGTCGAGAGGAGGGGCGGGTCGAAGTTCGTGAAACTAACCCTTTCGGTCTCTAATTCTCGCTGTAACAGCGCTCAAAATGGGATAGTCAATCTGCCGTAGATGCGGTTATCCCCGCGTTGTGTAGCACCAAAGGAGTTGTTCAGTGCTCGGGCCGCATCAAAGTCTAAAGTGATATCTTCCTTTAGGTTGATGCGCGAAGAGATGCCCAAGTTGGCCATAGTGGCTTGAAAGCCTGCGATCTGGGGATCCTCCGCGCGCGCGGCGTCGTAAAAGACCCCTAGACGCAAACGATCAGTTAATTGCTTTTGTAGATCAAGATTTACCATTAGGGCGTTATCAGTCAGACCGTCCACGCTGGTGTAGCCTCTGAGCCCCTCTCGGCCCCCAAGAATCACGCGTTCAGCATCGTCTAACTCGACATCACTGAACTGACCGCTCAAGCGCGCATTATATCGCCAGCCGCTGGGGTAACGCTGACTAAAATTTAGAAAGCCTGAGATCTTACTGAAACTGCCCCTCGAACTATTTTCATCGGTGTCGCCCACAGTGAATTGCGCGCTGTAGGTGAGTCGGCCAACCCGATAGGCGCGATTGCCATCGAAAGTCAGATCAAGGGTGTTCAGAACGTATCCCAGGTCTCGGTGCTCTGCTAAGAGCGTTGCAAATAGGTTTCTCTGCACGCTTCTTGTTACTGGGTAGCGATAACCTAGTGTGTAGCTTTGCGCATTACTGCTAATGCTCCCCGTGTCGTAGTTGAGTAGTCCCAGCTGAACATCGAAAGTTGCTCCGTGTAATCCGACTGGACCACGATAGGCGACGCTGCCAAAGCGAGAATTTTCACTGGTAATAAGGTTTACATAGGTTGCGCCGCCTCGATTAAACGGGCTGGCGTATAGTGAAGTAAGTCGCAGTTGCGCTTCACCAGTCTCGCGATTACCGGAGTTATCGACTTCAACGGTTCCTGAGTAGGTTGCAGTGTTCTCCACCCACAACTCGAGTTGCTGATCTCCCTCTTCATTCGGATGGTTGCCACCTGAGACCGCAACCCCGTGCAGGTCAATAGCAAGCAGTTGCCCGCGCTGCATTTCGCTAAGTTTTGGCTGTTCCACATCAATTACGCCGGCGCCGGCAATTGCTTCAATCTGTTCAAGATCAACGTTGAAGCTATCTTCGAAGCCATAATCGAGTTCAACACCGGCAAAACCCGCCTCCCTGATGTTGAATAGAACTATTCCATCTTCAACATCCTGTGGCGGCACCTTTGCGCTTACAGCGAGGTCTGTACTGGCATAAAGTTGTTTGATCAGGTCGGTCAGAGAGTAGATTTGGCGAGGGGTCAGGCTGGTATTTGAATAACGAGAAAAGGTCTGTTCAAGCTGTTGGTTGCTAAGAGTCTGATTACCCTCAAATCGAAAACCTTTCACCGCGATACCGGGGCCTTCATCCTCTGGCATCGTCCATTTTACTTGAGACGGGTTACGAAAACCGACTGACGGTAGATAGATGGCTGGAAACTGACGTTGAGCCTCCTGCAGAAGCTGACCAGTAGAGGGCGCTGCTGCACTCGCCCAACTTATGCTCCAAAGGGTAATCGTGAGAAGTGGGGTGCGCATAGTCTATGTTCTGGCTGCTAGCTATTAGCTCGATTACGTGAATACTCCCGCTGCAGTTCAACACTTTTCTCTATGAGACATTTTCATCCTAAACCTAACTGCTTTAGAACCATTTCTGTTGTTAATAAGAGTCACAAGTGTTGTAATCAACTCAAAGTACACAAAAGTCATATCGAAGACAGGGGCGATGGTTTTATGACCGAGCAAGTTGAACAGCTGAAAAATGGATGGTCAGTTAAAGCGGTTGATAAGCTTCAAAAGCAGCGCAACGAAGCGATGGATCTGATGGAGCAGGCGCTTGATCTGATGAGTCAAGCGATTCGCAAAGCCCCCTCACTTAGCTTTGAGTCTGTGCTGTCCAATACCTATTGGTACTCGAACGGCCGCTTTGAGCAGCTAAAAGAGTCGCTTGATCACGCTTTAGATCAGCGTTGTCTCGAGGTGCTAGGGGAGATGCACCCCAATGAGGCTGAGTTGGCTCGCTATAAAGAGCGTCGGTTAGCCCAGGCTAAGGGTTCGGTAAAAGAAGCACCTCTCAATCTCGAGCAGCAGCGCCGTAATCTGGTATTGGCGTTGCGCTACTTTGAGGAGCGCGCAGAGGCGGGTGGAGCCTTCAAAGTAGGGCGCTACATGCGGGCGCGTAACTGTTTAGATGGTGCAACTTGGTCGGAAGAGTCACGCGCTGGCCAGGAGTTGCATAATCTCTGGGAAGCCTTGTTGGTGTTTGATCGGTTGCGTTGGCCTGAAGCCAAGCCGAGTCGCGGTGCCGCTCGTTTTATGGAGCCTTATGAGATCATTGCCGAAGGGCTAAAACGGGGTCAACTGGTCTACGATTTTCTGTTGTTCAAAGTCCGTATAGTTGGTGACGATCTGTTGATTGATTTCAATGATCGCTTGGATCTGTTGGAGCGTTGCAATGCTGAAGTCGCTGCCTATTTCGGTGAATGTGCAAAGATGGTGAAGTGCGAATCGATCAATCAACAACGTATTGCTTAAATTCTGGCGGTGGGCACAGGTGTGCCGCGCCGCTCTGCTCTAAAAGAGTTCGATTTCGCCCTCGTCCATGTCGACTTGGGCAACAGTACGCTGGCTGTTACGTGTCTTAAGGTCCTCAAGCAGTTGTGCTAGACGGTTTCTGAGCTGCTGCAGCTTCTCTTCATCTATCTCATCCTTTTCGTTGGCAAGCTGCTCTATGGCTGAGGCCATCTCGTTAAGCGCCTCAACATTGTGTTTCAGTGAACCGAGGGCTTGAGAGGCGATATCCTCGAACTGAAGCGAACGGATTGCTTCATCAACGGAAACGCTAAGCTCACCACCTAAGCCTGAAACCGCTTGGATTTTGTGATGTAGAAAATCATTGAGGGCATTCATATCAGTGAACATGCGCTCTACATCAGCGCGGGTGTCCATAGCCTGAGCGATATCAGTACTCGCGATCTTCTCGACCGTTTTACTCAGCCCGTCAATTGTTGCTCGGGTCGCCCCAATCTCGTCACGAATTCGTTCGTTTAGTTCGGATGAGTTAACAGAAAGCACGCGCACTTCATTAGCGACTACGGCAAAGCCACGTCCGGCATCGCCGGCCCGCGCGGCTTCAATCGCGGCGTTGAGGGCGAGCAAGTTAGTTTGACTTGCGAGTCCCTCAACCTCTTCAAGTAGTTTGAATATTCCGTCCATTTTTCCGAGCATCTGCTCGATATGGTTCACGATTGTCTCTGAGTTGGCGGAGACCGCTTCCATCACATTGGAGAACCGCCCAACCGAGGTCTGCACTTCTGTAATAAACGCCTGCATGCTCATGCCGGATTCGCCATCACCGGCCTGGGCCTGCGCGATGATCTCTGAAGTGTGCTGACTCTGCTCATTGGAGATCTTGTGAATAGTGCGGAAACTCCCATCCATCAGCTGCACAGCGTCGCTGATAAGCTGTCGAACACGTTCGGCCTCTTGATGCACAATTTCTGCTTCGGAGGAGAGGTTGGTTGAAACCTGATGAAAGGTATCACGCAGCCCAGGTGTTCCATTTGCTGGCGCTGAGTTCGGAGCCAGTGTACCGGCAATTTTTGCACTCTCGCTGTCGCTGGCCGCCTTGTTGCTGACAGCTCCAATTTTTGAGCGTTCCAAGTAGAGTTGATAGCCAGCAAGTGCAGCCATACCGAGGAGGCCGAGCCAGAGGATAATTTGTGAGTCACTGAAGCCCTGCTCAAGTGCAATGACAACAACGATGCCAAGACTCACCCAAGGTGGTTTGAAGTTGTTCATACTTTGCTCTCTTGTTTCTCAGTGAAGCGGCGCAGTATGCGCTCTCCGATTCTATTTAATGGGGCCTGTTCACAGGCTGCACCGTATTTAACGGCAGCGCCCGGCATACCCCATACCAAACTTGTGCTCTCATCTTGGCAGATGGTGTATGCGCCAGCGTCTCGTAGCCGTCTCATTGCCATCGAGCCATCCTCGCCCATACCGGTAAGCATAATTGCGACAGAGGCTTCAGGAGCGATGGGCAAGACAGAGTCGAACAGCGCCTCAACCGAAGGACGGTGGCGATTAATTGGCGCATCGTCACCAAGTCTGGCGCGCAGAATACCGCCGCTTTTTTCTACTCTTAGGTGCGCTTCACCCGGTGCGAGATAGGCGTGTCCCGGTTCGAGTACTTGCATGTTTTGCGCTTCAACCACGCGAACTTTGGTAATGGAGTTGAGCCGTTCTGCCAAGCGGGCGCTGAAAGATCCCGGTATATGTTGGGCAATCACGATCGGTGGCAATCCGCTTGGCAATGCCTGCATGACCTCACGCAAGGCTTCAGTTCCGCCGGTCGATGAACCGATGGCGATAAGTGCATATTTGCGCAGCTGACCTATGTTGGCGCGCGGAGCATGTACTTGTGGCTTGATGGCACTCTTTACACGGCTCAGATGTTTGACCTTGTGAAAAGAGGCCGCAGCGTTTTTGACCTTGGTAATCAGTTCATGCTGGAAAGCGTCGAGTTTGCTCTCATCATCGTGCGCAGTCGGTTTGGGCATGTAGTCGACCGCGCCGATCTCAAGTGCTTGTAAGGTCGTCTCGGCACCTTCAGAAGTGAGGGAGGAGAGCATGATAACTGGCAGCGGATTGAGTCGCATCAGGTTGCGCAGAAAGGTGATCCCATCCATGCGAGGCATCTCAACATCTAACGTAAGTACCGTTGGGTTAGTCGCTTTGATTTTATCGCGTGCTTCATAAGGGTCCGCGGCTTCGCCCACTACCTCAACCTCAGGGTCGGCCAATAACATCTCGCGCAAGACAGCACGAACCACAGTAGAGTCATCAACAATCAGAACGCGGGCTTTGCTCATCGCACGATCTCCTTATCCTTGTTGAACAGTTCAACCTCGGCATTAGAGAGCACTTTCTGCTCCAGTTTTGCAGCTTGAACAGTTTCGTGACGTAGATCATCTTTGCTGAGGTGGCGAGCTAGGCGCTTAACCTTCATGCTACCGGTTGTCGGGTTGAAGACCACTCGTCGGGGGTTTTCCCCGCCGAGGTCAGCGGCCAACAAGTTCAGTTGCTCTTGCTGAGCATAGAGTCGAATGAAGGCTGCATTAGCCTGACCAACTCGATTACTCAGCCCACTGACTACATCAGCAGCTCCGCATACCTTCAGCTCTAGGGTGTCCCGAGCAGCCCCTTTACGAAGCAGTGAGTTAATCAACACCTCCATCGCGTGGATACCGTAGCGAAACGAGCTGGAATCCGATTCACTGGCCCCGGCTTGAGGTAACAGAAAGTGGTTGATACCACCCATCTGCTTATCGGGTGCGTAGAGGCAGGCAGCGACACAGGAGCCAAGTACAGTCGTTAGAAGAATTGGCTCGTCACTGACGGCGTAGTCGCCTTGCGCAAGGTTGACTAACCAATGACTCCATTGGTGATCCCAGTAGCGCTCAAGTTTGCCTGACCCAACCAGCATAGACGCCTCACTTAACCTTCTGGTAGATGGTTTTGCCTACCAGTTTAAACCGGTCGGTGAGCTTGTTGATCGATTCCGAGTGGCCGATAAACAGGTAGGCGTCAGGGCGTAGCAGCTCAGCCATGCGCGATAGCAGTCGTGCTTGTGTTTGCTGATCGAAGTAGATCATCACGTTGCGACAGAATATGAAGTCGAG
>Ga0209137_1001151_pt1 | contig 25690 bp, 22 predicted proteins | sample SaaInl5LU_22_DNA_FD_184642 | JGI IMG/M metagenome (GOLD analysis project Ga0209137, IMG submission 184642) | Marine microbial communities from expanding oxygen minimum zones in the Saanich Inlet - ESP_105LU_22_DNA (SPAdes) (version 2) | ecosystem: Environmental > Aquatic > Marine > Intertidal...
TTAAACTTTACTAAGCAGTTTTTAGTAAATATTCCTTTCCCAGGAATAAAGCATATCAAGGCAGCCAACAGGTTGCCTTTTTAGTTTGTGTTGTCGCATTTATAGCAACTTGTTACACTGTTTACATCACTCGTCAACATTATTTCAAAAGGATCTGTCATGACTCTATTAGAAACACTTAGAGAAGCACAAAAAGACGCGATGCGCGCCAAAGATAAACTACGCTTAGGTACGATTCGCATGACCCTTGCTGCAGTTAAACAACGTGAAATTGACGAACGCATTGAATTAACCGATGGTGACGTATTGGCAATTATCACTAAAATGGTCAAGCAACGTAAAGATGCGGCGCAACAGTTTTCTGCAGCCGAACGTATCGATCTTGCAGAAATTGAACATGCTGAAATCGTGGTCTTAGAAAGCTTTTTACCCCAACCGTTAACATCTGATGAAATCAATGCTTTGATCAGTGAAGCAATGACAGCAACGGGTGCTGCAGGTATGCAAGATATGGGTAAAGTAATGGGCGTTTTAAAACCGCAGCTGCAAGGAAGAGCAGATATGGGTAAAGTCAGTGGATTGATCAAAGCTAAATTAGGTTAACCGCGCCCTTATGGCTGGCCGGATCCCTCGAGATTTTATTGATGATTTAATTGCGCGTACCGATATCGTCGATATCGTAGATAGTCGCGTCAAATTGAAAAAAGCAGGTAAAAATTATCAAGCCTGCTGTCCTTTTCATAATGAAAAATCCCCCTCATTCACGGTATCTGCCGAAAAACAGTTTTATCATTGTTTTGGTTGCGGAGAACACGGTAATGCATTGTCATTTATTATGGAATTTGATCGTCTTGAGTTTGTCGAGGCAATCGAAGAGCTTGCTGGACACCATGCAATAGAAGTACCTCGAGAGCAAAGCAGTCAGCCATTTAATAAAGCAGCTTCACAGCAAAAGAAACAACAATTAGAAAATGATTTTGAGTTAATGGAAAAAGCCGCACAGTTTTTTCAACAGCAACTCAAACGTCACGCTAATTCAGAAAAAGTCATTACCTATCTTAAAGATCGTGGGCTTAGCGGCGCAATTGTTAAGTCATGGGAAATCGGCTATGCCCCACCCGAGTGGCATGCGCTAGCGGATGCATTAGGCACTTCGCCTGAGCGTGTTCAGCAGTGTATTGATTTAAAAATCATGACCCAAAATGATAACGGTAAGCGTTATGATTTTTTTCGTGATCGCTTAATGTTTCCGATCCGAGATAAGCGTGGTCGAGTGATTGGATTTGGTGGACGAGTTATCGATGCCGACCAAGGACCCAAATATCTCAACTCCCCTGAAACACGCATATTCTTTAAAGGCAGCGAGCTCTATGGCTTGCACCGCGCTCGGAATATGCAACGTCATATCGACCGTATTGTGGTTGTAGAAGGGTATATGGATGTGGTTGCGCTCAGTCAATTTGACATCAATTATGCCGTTGCGTCTCTCGGGACCGCAACCACACCCGAACATGTGCAACTAATGCTTCGCAATACGGATGAAATCGTGTGTTGTTACGATGGAGATAAAGCCGGACGAGGTGCAGCATGGCGCACAATGGAAAATGCCCTGCCATTTTTAAAAGATGGCAAAGCCATGAAATTTTTGTTTTTACCCGATGGTGAAGATCCCGATACGATGGTGCGTCAAATTGGCAAAGCAGCACTAGAAGAACAATTCGTCAAAGCGATGCCTTTGTCTAAATTTTTATTTGAAAACCTATTACAACGTCATAATGTCGCATCAATAGAAGGTAAAGCAGCATTGCGCGCTGAGGCTGAGCCCTTAATTGCATTAGTGGCTGGGACTATCCAACAAGAAATTCTACAGGGCGAATTAAGCAAGCTGTTGGGCGAATATGACCGTTTTCAACTGGAACGTGATATAAACAAAGCCAACAAAGGCCCACGTAAGATGGCTAATCCGGGCAGCGGTTCACCTCAAAAGCTATCACAAACTCCAGTAAGAATGTTAATCCGATTACTGGTAGAACATCCAAACTTAGCCCATAGTATTCCTAAAGTTAATCCATTAGCGTTAGCCGATGCCGGTTTACCTGGCTTGGATTTTTTAATCGAACTACACCAATTTTGCACCCAACAGAAAAGAGCTAATACCGCGAGTGTCTTTGAATATTTTCGCGAGCACGCGTTTGCAAAACACCTCCAGACACTATTAGCTCAAGAATGGCTGATTACTGACGATGATATTAATACAGTATATGTCAGCACCTTTAAACGTTTAGTTGACCAATTTTTGACTGGTCAAACCGAAGCCTTAATCGCCAAATCAAGGAATGTTGGTTTGAGCGATGAAGAGAAACACACACTAAAAAAATTACTAACAAAAAATTAGTTTTCGTTACAAATTTGACATTTTGAAAAAAAGGTCGATATTTAAACGTTATAAAGCTAGAAATATCGCCATAGTAGAATTTGTATCTAGCAATATTCTTACATTTTCTGCTATAATTACCTATTCGTAAACGTCTCAGTGAAGAGTTACGTTTCCAAAATCAACGAATCAATGATCCGTGGCACAGGACGCTAGGATAAGTCGTTTTACATTGATTCGCATGAGAAGTGTAAATATTTATGCAAAGTAAGCAGTCTCAGATTAAGCTCCTGATTGCCAAAGGTAAAGAACAAGGTTACTTAACCTTCGCCGAAGTCAACGATCACCTGCCGCAAAACATTGTTGATTCAGACCAAATTGAAGATATTATTAGCATGATCAACGACATGGGCATTCAAGTATTTGAATCTGCTCCAGACGCTGATGAATTGTTAATGGCCGAATCAACGACTGATGAAGAAGTTGCTGAAGCTGCGGCACAAGCTCTTGCAACCGTCGAAAGCGAAATTGGTAGAACGACTGACCCTGTGCGCATGTACATGCGTGAAATGGGTACGGTTGAACTATTGACACGTGAAGGCGAAATTGAAATTGCCAAGCGTATCGAAGATGGTATCAATCAAGTACAGTGTTCTGTTGCAGAGTACCCTGAAGCGATCACGCATTTACTTGATCAATGGGACTTATATGAAGCAGAGGAAATTCGTTTAAGTGATATCATAATTGGTTTCGTTGATCCTAATGAAGAAACCAATCCTGCTCCAACTGCTACTCACATAGGATCTGATTTATCCAAAGAAGAACTTGAAGAAGAAGATGATGATTCTGAAGGTGACGAAGAGGAAGAAGACACTGGCCCAGATCCTGAATTAGCACGAGAAAAATTTGATGCGTTGCGTAAGCAGTACGCTAAAACACGTGATGCAATCGAAGCGAAAGGTCGTTCAAATGCAACGGCTAAACGTCAAATTGCTGCATTATCAGAAGTATTCAAAGAATTCCGCTTAATCCCCAAACAATTTGATCGTATGGTTAAAAACATGCGTGGCATGATGGATCGCGTTCGCATTCAAGAACGTCTCATTATGAAACACTGTGTAGCCCAAGCAAAAATGCCTAAGAAAGATTTCATCAAAGCGTTTGCGGGCAATGAAACCTCAACTGATTGGTATTTTAAAATATTAAAATCCAATAAGCCATACGTGTTGGTATTAGAAACGTTCCAAGAAGATATTGAGCGCAGCGTTAGTAAAATGAATGCGGTTGAAGCGGAAACAGGTCTATGCATAGCTGATATAAAAGATATCAACCGACGCATGTCAATTGGTGAGGCTAAAGCACGTCGCGCTAAAAAAGAAATGGTTGAAGCTAACTTACGTTTGGTAATTTCAATCGCGAAAAAATACACTAACCGTGGTCTACAGTTCTTGGATCTTATCCAAGAAGGTAACATAGGCCTAATGAAAGCGGTTGATAAGTTTGAATATCGCCGTGGTTATAAATTCTCAACTTATGCTACGTGGTGGATCCGCCAAGCTATCACGCGTTCTATCGCTGACCAAGCCCGTACTATCCGTATTCCGGTTCATATGATTGAAACGATTAACAAGCTTAACCGTATTTCACGTCAAATGTTACAAGAAATGGGTCGCGAGCCCACACCTGAAGAATTATCAGAACGCATGATCATGCCTGAAGATAAAATCCGTAAGGTACTTAAAATTGCGAAAGAACCGATTTCAATGGAAACGCCTATTGGTGATGATGAAGATTCTCACTTAGGTGACTTCATCGAAGATACGACGATCATTCAGCCGTTAGACTCTGCCACCGGCGGAAGTTTAAAAGATGCGACGCAAGATGTCCTAGCTGGATTAACGCAACGTGAAGCGAAAGTATTACGCATGCGTTTTGGTATCGATATGAATACCGATCACACGTTAGAAGAAGTCGGTAAGCAGTTTGACGTTACTCGTGAGCGTATTCGTCAAATCGAAGCCAAGGCATTACGTAAATTACGTCATCCTAGCCGTTCTGAGCAGCTTAGAAGTTTCTTAGACGAGTAAAATTGTCGTAACAACTGAACTGAGTAAAGAAAAAAAAGCCTTACACCAAAAAATGTAAGGCTTTTTTTATCGCTAACCTATATATTTTCGCCTTTTTTATATGGCATTGCTTTTTCATACTCATCGACTTTTTGGCTCAATGCCTCTGGAGATGACGTATTTTTAGCAAGAACATGATACATAGTTGGAATAACAAACAACGTTAAGAAGGTTGAAAACAACACCCCAGCAAAAATAACCATTCCAATTACTGCGCGACTTTCTGAACCAGGCCCAGTAGCCAACACGAGTGGCAATGCGCTAAAGACAGTTGTAAAGCCCGTCATGACAATAGGTCGCAAACGTTGGGTTGAAGCTGTACACAGCGCTTCTTTGAACTCCATACCAGCATCACGTAACTGATTGGTGAACTCCACAATCAAAATACCGTTCTTAGCGGCGAGACCGATCAACATCACCAATCCAATTTGACTGTAGATATTGAGACTCATGCCATTAAGATATAAACCAATATAGGCACCAACTAAGGCTAATGGCACCGTAAACATGATCACTAATGGATGTATCCAACTTTCAAACTGTGCCGCTAATACCAAATAGGTAACGGCTAATGCCATTGCAAAAATAAACAAAAAAGAACTACCCGACTCTTGATAAAGTAGCGACTCACCTTTGTAATCGATAGAGACATCGTCGGGCAATTCCGTCGCCACAATATTTTCTAAATATGTTAATGCCTCACCCAAAGTGTAACCATCGGCTAAGTTTGCTGAAATAGTAATGGAACGCATTCGGTTATAACGGTTAAGTGTCGACGATGTCGCTTGTTCAGATACATTCACCAAGTTATCAAGCGGTATCAATTCACTCGTAGTGTTGGATCGAACAAAAATGTTATCGATACTGTTTGGACTGCCAAAATCAGATTTTTCACCTTTTAAAATGACTTCATATTCTTGACCACGGTCGAGATAACGTGACACCCGACGTTGACCCAGCATAGTCTCTAACGTGCCACCAATGTCAGAAATACTCACGCCTAAATCTGCTGCACGCTCTCGATCAATATTGACCGTTAACTGCGGCGTCGTTTCTTTATAATCAGAATCAATACGCAACAGATTTGGGTTTTCTGATGCTTTTTCAATTAACGTATCACGCCATTGCACCAATTCTTCATAGGTGTTCCCTTGTAGCACAAACTGTACAGGACGTCCTAATCCTCGCCCACCTAATGCTGAGCGCATGATTGCAAATGCTCGTACATCCGGAATCGCTTGTAGTTTACCTGTGACCTCATTCATTAAATCGAAAGTCGAGCGTGTACGTTTATCCCAATCTGCGGCGCCAACAATGGCTATACCAGCAGAGCCACCAAACCCAGGGGTGCGTACTAAGACACGATTCACTTCGCCTGTATCTAAATAAGGCAGTAAAATGGCTTCAATTTTCTCTAAGTTCTCACTATTAGATTCGTAACTTGCCCCCTCTTGAGATTGCATTAATACATAGAAGTTACCGCGGTCTTCTTTGGGTACAAACTCACGTGGTAATAAATCATCTAGTTGATATAACAAAACTAAACTAGCTACAATTAACACCACCACCAAAATTGGTTGATGGATGGTTTTTTGTAGTCGTGCGTTATAAGCTGATTCGACTTTCTTGAAGGCGCTTTCGACCCAAGCACCAAAGCCACTACTGCGACTGCGTTTTTCTAATAAATAAGAACTTAACATCGGCGATAAGGTTAATGCGGTGAAACTCGAAAAAGCCACCGCAGCAGCAATTGCTAACGCAAACTCAGTAAACAACCGCCCTATATTACCTTCCAAAAACACCAACGGAACAAATACAGAAATCAACACTAGTGTGGTAGCAATAACGGCAAAGCCGACCTCTCTTGCACCTCGGTATGAGGCCAATAACGGCGGCTCTCCCATTTCTATACGGCGATAAATATTTTCTAGTACCACAATTGCATCATCGACAACTAATCCGATTGCCAGAACTAAGGCTAACAACGTCAATAAATTAATCGAAAAGCCGAGCGCATACATAACAATAAACGCTGCAATCAATGATACCGGTACGGTAATCGCAGGAATAATGGTTGCCCTAATATTGCCCAAGAAGATATAAATCACAACAATTACCATAAACATAGCAATCGCTAACGTGTTGTATACTTCACTAATCGATTCTTCAATAAAGATGGATGAGTCATAGCTAGGAACAATAAAAATATTGTCTGGTAGCGTTTTTGAAATCTGTGCAATTGCTGCTTTGGCATTACGTGCCACTTCAAGCGTGTTTGCTTTTGATTGCTTGACTATACCGAGGCCAATCATATTGACACCATCACCGCGAAAATCAGTCTCATCGTCCTCGGCGGCTAACTCGACTGTTGCCACTTCGGATAAACGCACCAGATAGCCATCTACGTTAGATTTGACCGTCAAACGAGCAAAATCATCTGGCGTTAAGAATGAACGTGCAACTCGCACTTCAAAATCACGGTAAGTGGATTCAACTCGGCCGGCTGGCAGCTCGACATTCTCAGTACGGATGACTCGTTCAATATCTGCAACAGTCACACCTCGGGCTGCCATAGCTTGTTTATCAAGCCATACTTTCATCGCGTAACTGCGCCCCCCACCTAAACGAACACGTGCGACACCATCAACAATAGATAGTTGGTCTGAAATAAAACGATCCGCGTAATCGGTGAGTTCCATGACGGATAAATTGGTTGAACGTAAGTTGTACCAAACGATAACATCTTCATCAGAACCAGATTTAGACACCTCAGGTGGAAAAGCTTGGTCAGGTAAGTTGTTGAGAGCTCGACTAATACGCTCGCGCACATCATTTGAGGCTGCGTCAATATCACGTGCAAGTGTAAATTCAATGGAAATATTGGAACGACCGTTACGCGAAGATGAAGAGATATTTTTGATCCCTTCAATGCCACTGATACGATCTTCTAATAACTGTGTGATGCGTGTTTCAATAATCGCTGCCGACGCGCCAGGATAACTAGTACTCACTGATACTATGGGCGGGTCAATATCCGGGTACTCACGTAAAGACAATAAGCTGATTGCTACGACACCAAACACAATTAAAAGTAAATTAACAACACTCGCAAAAACCGGGCGTTTTACTGATAAATCTGATAACAACATGCTGACTATCCTTGAGTAGAATTAAGAACACGCAGTTCGGAGCCATCACGGATGCGAAGAGTTCCTTGCACAACCACTTCATCACCAATCGCAACACCTTCTAAAATTTGTACTTTGCCAGGTCGACGCTCGCCAATAATCACCTTCGTCTTCACCGCTTTACCATCAACCACTTTAAAGACAAACTGATCTTCATGATCGGGGACTAAGGCTTTTTCATCTATTACTAACGTGTTTAACACACGTTTTTGTAATGTAATCGTCAACAGCATACCCGGACGCAGTTGCTCTGCAGCATTATCAATTTTGGTACGAATACTAAATGAACGAGTGGCAGGGTCAATTCGAGAGTTTACATTGGTAATGGTGCCTTCGAATTGCACCCCTGGATACGCGACAGATTCAGCAAACACAGTTTGACCTTCATTAACACTTGGTAGATGACGCTCAGAAATAGAAAAATCCACTTTGATTGTCTTAATATCATCCAACGTTGTCAGTACATCACCTGGTTTGACATACGCGCCTAATGATACTTGACGTAGTCCTAATTTGCCGGAGAATGGCGCAGTAATAAATGTTTTATTTAAATTTTCTTGTGCCACTTCACGCTGTGCAATCAAGGCTTTGACTCGTGCTTGTTGCTCATCTAGTAATTGTGCCGAGGTAGAATTAGACAATACTAAATTTTGGATCCGCTTGAGTTGACGTTCTGCTTCTGCAAGGTTGATATTCAATTCATTAAGACGTGCTTTTTGTTCATTACTATTGAGCTGTGCTAATACGGTTCCAGTCTCAACTCGCTGACCATCAGAAAAATTCAACGACGTAATAACATCTGACTCTTGCGGCGTAATCATCACCGATTCGTTTGCCTTTGCAGTACCTAGTGCCTGCAACGTCACAGCAAAAGGTTCAATACTTACGATTTGCGTCACCACTGGCGTTGCGCGACTCCCTTCACGTGCCGCCTGGTCTGGAACCGGCCAATTAATAAAGATTAAAAACCCCACTAAGGCTAAAACACCGACCCACAAAGGCGAAAAACTAAAGCGCTTTGACATAACATTCCTTTTTAACAATTAGCGTGTTGCTAATGTATGATTTTATTCTGTAATTTATTGCAACAAGCGTATTATATAATGATTAGAACGCTTTGTACTGTATTAGATTATGTTTAGATTGTTTTTTATATATTTAATTTTGTTAGTAAACGTAACGGGTTGCACCACCGAAATGCCTCCTGCACCATATTGCCGCGCGCAACAACAGACGGCTAATCCGATTGATGAAACTCAGAGCCAAAATGCGGGTTGCTTAATTAGATTTGAACATCAAACATTGCTTATTACCCATCGCTTTAGCCAACGGTTAGATATCCCAGGTGGCGGTGCACAAACGAATGAATCACTCGCATGTGCGGCTCATCGTGAAACCTTCGAAGAAACAGGGTTAAATGTGGAAGTGTTATTTCCTGTCGCACAAACTAAACACGGGATGATTATATTTGCCTGTTTAGCAGACGATATGATAGACATCAATCACTTTCCTCGTCCAAGCCCGTCCTTTTCGCAGACTGAGATTGTACAAGTTTCTCTATATGATCTCTTTGATTTAGAACAAGAATCTTTACGATTTGAAGATGATTTAGTGCCTTTCCGGGATGCATTTATCGCAACACCAGCATCGACTCCTCTGTCTACAGAAGCGATACATCACTGATTTTTTTAGTTCTGCAACAATTAGAATGAGTATGAATTTCGCACAAGATCATTTAATATCATTGTAATGATGAACTGGTCAAACCACTAAGATTAAGGACATACCATGCCACAATATCAAGCGCCATTGACAGATTTTGCATTTTTATTAAATGACTGGTTACAGATTGATGAGCATTATCAACGCATCAACGCTGCAGGTATGGATAGTGAGCTTGCGTTAGAAGTCCTAAATCAAGGTGCTAAGTTTGCCGAATATGAAATTGCACCTCTCAATCAATCAGGTGATGAACAAGGCTGCCGTTTGGTAGATGGCAACGTTGCGACACCTGATGGCTTCGCTGCTGCCTATCATACATATATCGCAAATGGTTGGAACGCCATGCTCGGTGATCCTAACTATGACGGCCAAGATTTACCTTATTCAATGGCGATCCCCGTTCATGAAATGTTGAATTCTGCTAATCTTAGCTGGCGTTTAACGACCATGCTGACAGAAAGTACTGTCCTTGCGCTGACTAAGCATGCAAGCCAAGCGCTCAAAGACATATACCTCGCCAAAGTGATTAGTGGTGAATGGACAGGTACCATGAACCTGACCGAACCGCATGCCGGCACAGATTTAAGTTTGTTATCGACAAAAGCTCAGCCTAAAGATGACGGTAGCTATGCTATATCTGGTAACAAAATCTTTATTACCGCTGGTGATCAAGATTGGACGGACAATATCGTGCATTTAGTATTGGCCCGATTACCTGATGCCCCCCAAGGTGTCAAAGGTATTAGTTTATTTTTAGTCCCTAAATTTATGGTTAACGACGACGGTTCACTTGGTGACAAAAATGCTATCAGCGTAGGCAGTATAGAACATAAAATGGGGATTAAAGGATCTCCGACTTGCGTAATGAATTACGATGATGCTATTGGATATTTAGTGGGTGAAGAAAATGCGGGTTTAGCCTGTATGTTTACGATGATGAACGACGCACGCTTTCAAGTCGGACTGCAAGGCCTTGGTATTGCAGAAGCCTCATATCAAGGTGCACTCACGTACGCAGTAGAACGCTTACAATCTCGCGCTCCACAAGGTATTCAAGCACCAGAACAAAAGGCAGATCCTATCGTTTTCCAACCAGATGTGCGCCGCATGTTATTAACTCAACGTGCTTTAACCGAAGGTTCTCGTGCATTATCAATGCTTTATGCCAAATTCATGGATATTGAAAAGTATACCGATGGTGAAGAACAAGCACATGCTGATCATGTTATTGCGTATCTAACGCCTGTATGTAAGGCTTTTTTCACCGATATGGCGACGGAGGTGTCTAATTATGGCATTCAAGTTTATGGTGGACATGGCTATATCCGTGAATGGGGTATGGAGCAGTTAGTCAGAGATACGCGTATTGCGCAGCTGTATGAGGGGACAAACGGAATTCAAGCCGCTGATTTAATCGGCCGAAAACTCACTCGTTCCAATGGCACTATGATGCAAGCTACGCATGATGTTTTTACTGACATTGCCAATAACATTACCGTGGCAGCTAATCAACAACAAGCGCATGCTTTATTGACCGAATGGCACAGTGTATCGCAAGCTCTGTTAGAGGCTAATGCAGAACATTGCGCTGCGGTGGCGTGTGATTACTTAAATTATGTTTCATATACACTTATTGGAGTGCTGTGGTTGTCAATGCTCGATACACTTCCACACACCGCTAACCGAGCTTATGCCAAAGGCAAAATAAAAACGGGTGAGTTTTACCTCAGTAACCTGCTTCCTCGTGCACAGCTCCACAAACAGGCTGTTGAACAAGGTGCCAATGCAGTAAATACAACTGAGTTATCTGATTTTGTTTGGAGTTAATTCCATCAACATTAATTAGAGAACGTCTTTTTAAACCATTTACGCAGCATATTTTTCTCATATTTGAGGGGGTCAGAACTGAATAACGGATTGTGGCCCGTCATAAATGACATATCTTTAAGATTAACGGTATCGGTCTTTAACACGATGCCGTCAGCGTCTTTATATTCATAGGTAAATTCAATACGCGGGATATCAATCGTTTTGATAACCCGGATTATATCGGCTGAATGTAACCCTAAACCAGTGAAGCTGCCGGGTAATACACGTCCAGCCAAATCTAGATTGGTGATTGTCATTGCCAAAGTATGACCTTGAGGTAGGTCTGCGGCAAGTTTATGCATGTATTCTTCTAACGTCTTAAATGTACTTTCAGCATACGCCTTACGCATACCATTCGCAGGCTTCACATCAGTAAACGTCTGATAATCACCCCACGTCACTGTTAATGCTGATACCTGTAATGCATCATGCTCGCCATGATCGTCAACCGAGGCATGACTGACTCCGAATACAATTGAGCTGGCTGCTAAGCTTAAAACCAAGGCAGACAACTGAACAGAACGATGAATATAGCTAACAACGGTAGATTGAATGTTCATCCCATTTCCTAAATTAAAATTAAACAAGGGTTGCTAACTTAAACATAGCACAGCCATAGATATATTAGCTAGTTCGAACATGACACATTCAGTTATGATTCAGTCTGAGAATAACTATTCTTTTAGAAAATTAGTAATTCACGCTCAAATCCAACTAAATCAAACTAAATCCAACCAAAGATTGATATACTTCAATAAAAACATAGGTGTACTATTTATACTTGTCGTATAGATATTTCCAAAAGGCCAATAACCATGAGTGAACAGATCCCAATTAAGGTGATCCCGGCAGAACCTAAAGCCAGCAAAGCGATTCCCAAAAAAGTCACCATTAAACCTGCCGATGATGCAGGGGCGGGTATTTATCCTGCTCGCTCGCAAATTTATGTTCGTGCCGTAAAAGGGACAATGGAAAATATTCGCCGATTCTTTGGTTTTATCTTTTTAGGATTATTTGCAGCCATCCCTTGGATACAGTACAACGGCCAACAAGCTATCTTATTTGATATTCCCGAGCAACGTTTTAACTTATTTGCGATTACGTTGTGGCCACAAGATCTCACCGTTTTAGCTTATATCTTTATTGTCGGTGCCTTTGCGTTGTTTTTTGTCACTACATTTGCTGGTCGAGTGTGGTGTGGTTTTATGTGTCCACAAACGACTTGGACCTATATGTACACCTGGCTCGAAGAAAAAATCGAAGGCAGTGCCAACAAACGGATGAAGTTAGACCAACGTAAATTAGACTTTGACAAGTTTTGGCGCAAAGCGCTGAAGCATTTTTCTTGGGTGGGTGTCGCATTACTTACAGCGCTTACCTTTGTTGGCTACTTTACGCCAATTGGCGAATTATTCATTGATTTCTTTACCTTTCAAACTGGATTTTGGGTGGCATTCTGGGTCATCTTTTTTACGGTTTGTACCTATGGTAATGCCGGTTGGATGCGTGAAATCATGTGTATTCACATGTGTCCTTATGCCCGTTTTCAATCCGCTATGTTTGATAAGGATACCTTTACAGTCGCTTACGATGAACGACGTGGTGAAGGTCGAGGACCCCGTTCGCGTAAAACAACACCTGAGCAGTTAAAAGCTAAAAACTTAGGTGACTGCATTGACTGCAATTTATGTGTTCAAGTTTGTCCTACTGGCATTGATATTCGTAACGGATTGCAATATGAGTGTATTAATTGCGGCGCCTGCGTCGATGCCTGTAATGGTGTGATGGATAAAATGGGTTATGCCAAAGGTCTGATTAGCTTTACGTCAGAGCATGAACTTAACGGCGGCACAACTAAGATTTTTCGCCCGAAATTGATTGGTTATGCCTTAGTATTATGTGTCATGACCGGTCTCTTAGGCTTAGATTTTATGACGCGAAAACCATTAGAACTGGATATTATCCGTGATCGTAATTCGTTATATAGAGAGACTAACGAAGGTCTAATTGAGAATGTATACACCCTCAAAGTACTCAATAAATCTCAAGTCTCTCAGGTCTATACCATTGGCGTATCAGGACTAAAAGACGCGGTATTTATCGGCGCACAACAAGTCGAAGTGGCAGGCGGAGAAGTGTTTAGTTTGCCTATTAGTATTGCTATGGATGCATATGATATTGACGATGCAGTGACCAGCTTTACCTTTTCGGTGTCCACTACCCAAAATGATGGTACAGTAGTGTCAGTCGAAGAGCCGAGTAAGTTTTTATACCGCTAATGAATGTCATACCTCCAACCACTGACGCATCAACCCTTGATACGTCAGTGGATTTTAGTTTTTCACACCTCAATCCAGATGTCATCCTGGATGCGTTAGCTAGTATTGATATTCAAGTAGCGACCGGTTTATTAGCCCTTAACAGTTATGAAAACCGTGTTTATCAGTTCGCTGATGACTATCATCGCTATGTGGTGAAGTTTTATCGTGCTGGGCGATGGAGTGATGAGCAGATCCAAGAAGAACATGACTTTGCGTTGGAACTCGCAGCAAACGACATTCCGTTAGTGGCCCCAAGTGTGATTCATGGCAAAACGTTACACCACTATGCGAATACGCGTTTTGCCGTATTTCCATCCGTTGGCGGACGACAGTTTGAAGTGGATAATTTAGATCAACTAGAATGGATGGGACGCTTTATAGGGCGAATGCATCGCGTGGCACAAACCAAATCGTTCGCCCATCGCGCCCCGTTGAATGCGCAGACGCATCTGGCCACTCCGATGGCGCAATTACGCAACAGTATATTAGTGCCAGCACATTTACAGACTGCATTTTTTGCCATTTTAGAGCCAGTCGTCAAGCTGACAACTAAGTTATATCAGCCATCAGGAGACTTGATTCGTTTACATGGTGACTGTCACCCTGGAAATATTTTATGGCGTGACGGACCCAGTTTTGTTGATCTGGATGATTGTCGGATGGGACCCGCAGTACAAGATTTATGGATGATGCTCTCAGGTGATCGTCACCAACAATTTATTCAACTCGATACCTTAGTCGAGGCCTATGATGAGTTTCATACCTTTCCAACCGAACAAACGCGCTTAATAGAACCGCTACGCGCTATGCGTATGGTGCATTACATGGCGTGGTTGTCTGAGCGCTGGCAAGATCCGGCTTTTCCGCAAGCATTTCCGTGGTTTGCTGATGATAAATATTGGGAAGGTCAAATACTCGCACTCAAAGAACAAATGTCAGCATTGCAAGAACCATCCTTGACGCTTTAACCTTCCGAACAGAGGCGCCTTAAGCAATATCATCCACGACTCTTATCATTGAATACTAGCCCAACGAATACAACTGGGCTATACTCCCGCCCGCTTTGGTGCTGTTGAGTATTCACAAACTCACAAAAACAGTTAAACGGGAAAAAAGTGTCAAATCTTTTGCTGCCCCCGCAACAGTAATATAGGTCAAATCCACTTACAACCTAATCTCTATCTTAAGAGTTTAGGCGTCACTGTTTTAATTAAAATGGGAAGGCGGTGTGTGTATCGACGAGTGTTAAACACGTCGGCCTATTGAGCCTGGATACCGGCCTAAGTACCGATGATTGCATATATGATGTAATCGCGATGATTTAACCTGTTCGGTGGGAATAGGCAATGGACAAAACTAACATGAACACATCCCGCATTTTATCTTGTACAGTACTTGCTGCTTTAGTTTGCAGCGCCCCCGTCTTGGCGAATACACCAATCAAACCCGAGTCATTGGACACATTCGTTGAAATCATTAGCGTATCAGGCTCTCATTCTGCATTACCGATTGCTCAATTAGCCGGTAATGTTAGTGTCCTTACCGAGCAAGATATAGCTCGAAGCCAAGCGACATTTGTTGCTGATTTATTAGTTCAATTCGCTGGCGTTGATATCTCCACTAATGGCGGTGTCGGTCAGTTCGCCGAACTGCGCTTACGTGGCAGCGAAACCAATCATATATTAGTTATCATTGACGGTATTGCAGTCAATGATCAAGGCCAAGGCGGTCTGGTTGATTTAGCACATTTATCAACACAAAGTATTGCCCGTATTGAATTATATCGTGGACCGCAAAGCGCGCTCTGGGGTGATGGAGCGGTAGGCGGCGTATTAAACATTATCACCAAAGACGGTAGTCAAACTGATGGTAATGAAAGTGCTTTAACGTTAAGTGTTGGCCAGCAAAACACGCAGCAAGCTCAGTTCCAACATCAAGCTCAATCCGATAAATTGCAATTTGGGATCACAGTTAGCCATATCAGCACTGATGGCCAAAATATCAGTATCGTGCCAAACAACAACGAAAAAGATGGCTACACCAATACCAGTATCCATAGCAAACTGGGTTATACAGTGAATAAGCAACATGCTTTGAATGCCGTATTGCATTATGTTGATTATGAGACGGAATTTGATGCAACTGATTTTGTGACAACTGGCTTACCGGTTGATGCGGATAACCGTTCGCAAGGTCGTCAACAAAGCGCAAAACTACAATGGTTATTGACGCCAGATGCGGCAAATTGGTCACTCAATACCACCGCAAGTACGCATAGCAATGTCGTCGATAATACCAGTGATGGCCAGTTGTCTTCTCTTACCGATGCAACAACTCAAAGCCTGTCTTCTATTGCTAAATTAGATTATTCAAACCAGGACATGACCCGACAATTTCATGTCGGCGCAAGTCTGGAAGAAATTGATTTTATACAACGTGGTCCGGTTGATTTTGGTGATCCTAATCAGACCCAAACAATTGATAGTAACAGTGTCTTTGCTGATGCAGTGGTCAGTGTCACCCATCGTGCATTTATTAATGCTTCGCTACGCTATACCGACAATAGTGAATTTGCAGCGGCGACCGATTATCGTATCGGCGCTAATTGGCGACAGTCCGCGGCGCTTACTTGGTTTGCGAGTGTGGGACAAGCCAGTAAAAACCCAACGTTTACGGAACGCTTTGGTTTTTATGCAGGAACGTTTATTGGTAACCCAGAACTCCAACCTGAAATCGCCACCACCGTTGAATTAGGGCTGCGCTTCACCTCTAGCGGTTTTAATACCCAGTTCAATATCTTTAGCGCGCAACTTGAAGACGAGATCAATGGGTTTGTCTTTGATAACGCGTCAGGAGGATTTACGGCTGATAATATCGATGGCCGAAGCGATCGTGACGGTGCTGAATTTGAAGTCTCTTGGAACCTATCAGATTTAGCGATTAATGCGACATATAGCTATTTAGATGCGACTCAAGGAAGCGGCGAAGCACAAAGCGTAGAACTACGCCGAGCACGTCACAATGCGTCGTTTAATACCAGTTACGATTGGTCTGATTGGATATCTAGTTATGTGAGTGCCAGTTACGTTGGTAGTAAATTCGACCAGTTTTTTCCGCCATGGCCGCAAGCGTCACAAATTATCGCCATGCGTCCTTATTGGTTGATTAATGCAAACGTTAATTTTGCCGTATCTAAGCAGTTTTCTGTCAATGCTAAAATAGATAACGTACTCAATCATACTTATCAAGACATTGTGGGATACCGCGGATTAGAACGCAAAGCTAGCGTCTCATTTGCTTATAAATGGTAGCTCCGGGCTGCGTTTAATGTAATTAAGCGACCATTCAGCTAATCGGCGTATACTAGGGATAAAATTGGGGTGTTAAACCAAGTCAAGCTTGTGTATTATCACCTCATAATTTTGTTTTTGTTATTATTTCTAAGAGTCTTATCATTATGAAAAAAACCATCATCAGTATCGCATTTGCCGTTTTGAGTGTTTTCATTAGTGCCCAAGCATCTGCACAAATCCGCTTTGTCGAAAACGAACATTACAAAGTGATTAGTGACGAAGCAACGGCTAAACCTGAAGTTAAAGAGTTCTTCTCGTTTTGGTGTCCGCACTGCTTTAATTTTGAACCACTAGTTGCTGAAATGAAAAAGAATCTCGACCCGAGTGTGAAGTTTGACAAAGTACACGTCAATTTCATGGGATTTGCCGGTCAAGATCTACAAGATGATGTGACTAAAGCCATGATGATTGGTCGTGCGTTAGATAAATCAGAGCAAGTCAATTTAGCGATATTTAATTTTATTCATCGTCAACGTGGCAAAATCACTAATGCAAACGACGTTCGTACGATATTAGTTGATAATGGTATTGATGCGGCTCAGTTTGATAAAATGAACAAGAGCTTTGCCGTTAATTCTATGCTCAAAAAGAACAACAAAGCGATTGAGCAATTTCGTCGTCATGTCTCTGGCGTGCCTAATTTCATTGTTAATGGCAAATTCCAAGCACAGTTTACGCGTGACATGACACCTGATGATATGGTGGATTTGATTGTCTTTTTATCGACGATGAAATAAGTACAAGGTTATTAGCAATATGAGCGGTGAAACTAACCTAAACAAATTACTCGCCAGCATGTCACCACACTGTGACAACCAGATGTATGGCTTTGCAACAATGTCGCAAAATGATTTTGGTCAGCTTTCCTTTACGCCTAAATGTATGTTTGTTGAAGATGAAGGTGTTACCGTCATTACCACTATTGATGCCCTAGTTGATGAGAATATTGAATGTATGGGGCCATTTGCATGCCTTACACTTACCGTGCACTCATCGCTTGAGGCAGTGGGTTTAACTGCTGCATTTGCAACTGCTTTAGGCGACGCTGGTATCAGTGCTAATGTCGTGGCGGCGTATTACCATGATCATATATTTGTAGATTGGTCAGATAAACAGGCTGCTATGTCTGTGCTAGAACGTTTGGCTTTTGCACATCAATAACAACAAATATAAGGTCAGCCTTTAGTAAATAACGCCCTGTAAGCGGGCCCTTAAGGGCCAGCCATTTTGGGACCGGTGAAGGCGCACAGCGCGAACGTTTTATTATGTTGCCGCTGCATTCTCAACTATTGGCAGCAGTCTAGAATCTGCTATTGCTGCAGTTCTATGTCCAATGCCCGCCATACACTCAGGAGCAATTCACCACCTATATTTCTTTTAAAAAGTACCGCACCAGATTCTTGTGTAGGCTCAAAATATTCTTTTTTCATTTTTCTCTCCTAATTGATTCGCGAAACCACATAAAACATAACGCATCACCTTAAAGACCTCGGCAAGCAAGAGGTAACAACATTTAAAATTTGACATATTACTGTGCAGCGCCTAGTATCTAATTGTGCACCACACTATGTGACATACAGTATGTATCACATAGTAAATTAAAGCTTCACTTTAAGGGTCAACATGACTGAAGAACGCCAACATAAACTTCGTTTAGAACTGCGCAGGGGCGTACTCGTTCTGGCGGTATTAGGTGCATGTAAAACACCGCAATATGGTTACTCTTTACGGCAACATATCAATGATGCCGGTATCGATATTGATGAAGGAACGCTGTATCCATTGATCCGTCGATTAGCAGAGCAAGGATTGTTAGATAGTGAATGGCAAAAAACTGATGGTAGAGATCGTCGTTATTACCAGCTATCACAAATGGGCAGTGACACACTCACTCAACTAACAACCGATTGGCAACATTTAAATCGTTGTTTGGTACAAATTTTAGGAACAGAGGAATAAGCAAAATGGAACTATTAAATCGTTATGTTCAAGCAGTGGCACATTATTTACCCGCTGAACAAAAACAAGATATTATGCGCGAACTGCGTGCTAATCTTTTAGACGAATTAGAGTCTCTTGGGATCAATGCATCCAATCCTAGCGATAGTGCAGCACTAACAACATTTTTGCAACGCCAAGACCACCCACAACGCATAGCTCAATCTTATGCGCCACAATATCCTTTAGTGGCGAGTGAGGATATGGGCTTATACAAAACCATCGTGTTAAAAGGGCTATTGGTATTATTCGTTTATGCGGCTGTGACGGCAGGAAGTTATTTAATTAATGCCCAAAGCGTGAATGCCATTGCGTTTATTCTCGTCGTATTAAGTAGTGTTTGGGATAATATCGGCGTCATGTTGATTGGTATCACTGCAACGTTTTACTTTTTAGGTAAAAGTGGATATTTGGCACAGTGGCGATACCCCTCATGGAGTCCGGAGACTCTCCCGCCAACCAATGCACAGCGTATATCAACCTCTGATGGTATATCTGATGTTATTACCAGTGTCTTTGGCTTGTTATTGCTTTGGACACCATTGTGGCTCAACGAAGAAGCCTATAACAGTCTAATACTTGGTATTGCGCCGAATATGGAGCAATGGCGGATCATATTAACGACTGTGATGACAGGCTCGCTCATCGCTGCAATATACAGGCTAACTCAAACCTATTGGACTCGATGGTCAATGGGGGCGTATATCGCAGAATATTTGATATACATTAGTGTGATGTTGACGCTTTGGTCTTTACCGCCTTTATTCGTCGTGAACAATCCAATAGCAACCAAACTCACTCCAATTATTGAGCAAATATTTACTCACGGCTGGTTAGTTGGCGCAGGAATATTTGTGCTCATCACCACTTCAGAAGTTCGCAAGTGGCGCAAGTTGTAAGCATCTTACTATACAAAGTAAAAAGGCTACTCAATGAGCTGAGTAGCCTTATATTAATGACAGCAATAATACTGTCTATACTATAAATTCTATAGGTTTAACCCAATTCATCACTCGCTACATAGTAACGTGGATCTTCGTTGACATTAATCTCAACATAGCGAGACGCTTTACGCAATAACGTGCGGCACTCTGGTGAAATATGACGAATATGCAGTTTTTTACCTGCCGATTCATACTTATCGGCCAACGTATCTAACGCATCAATACCTGATGAATCCCAGATCCGTGACTCATTAAAATCAATGACAACATCAGTAGGATCTGCTTCAGGATCAAAAATTTCTTTAAAGTACGATACTGAACCAAAGAATAACGGACCGTCTAACTCATAGACTTTCCAGTTATCTTTATCTGTGTGTGTTTTAGCAGAAATGTGTATTGCATGTTTCCATGCAAACACCAATGCAGATACAATCACACCGACAACAACCGCAATTGCTAAATCAGCAATCACCGTCACAAATGTCACTAAGAACAAGACAAACGCATCTTCTTTATTGACACCTCGGATGATCTTAAACGACGCCCATTCAAATGTACCAATAACAACCATGAACATAACACCAACTAGGGCTGCTAATGGGATCATTTCAATTAATTGTGACGCAAACAAGATAAAACCAAGTAAGACTAACGCTGCGGTAATCCCTGATAAACGGCCACGACCACCTGAGTTGATATTAATCATTGACTGACCGATCATCGCACAACCCCCCATACCACCAAAGAAACCGTTCACGGTATTGGCAACGCCTTGACCGATACATTCTTTGTTACCACGACCGCGTGTACTGGTCATTTCATCAATTAACGTCAACGTCAGCAATGATTCAATCAAGCCAACTAGGGACAAAATAATCGCTGTTGGTAATACGATATATAAGGTTTCGAGGGTGAAAGGAACCATTGGAATAGCAAAGCTCGGTAATTCACCGGCAAGTGTTGCTGTGGCTTTATCTGCCTCTGGCAACATATCACGCACAAAATCGATAACAGTACGGGCTTCTACATCGAGGCCGTGGACAATCAAGGTGACAGTAATAATAGCAGCTAATGAAGAAGGGATCGCCGTTGTGATTTTAGGCAACAACACAATGATAGCCATCGTCAATGCAGTCAGACCCAGCATGATGTAGAGCATCTCGCCGGTCATCCATGATTGTATGCCGTTAGCATCGAAGATTTTAAATTGCCCTAATTGCGCTAAGAAAATCACAATCGCTAAGCCGTTCACAAACCCTAACATCACCGGATAAGGCACTAAGCGAATAAACTTACCTAAGCGGAAGACGCCAGCTAAAATTTGCAATACCCCAGCCACGATTACGGCTGCAAACAAATACTGCAAGCCATGTTGCGCCACTAAAGCGACCATCACAACTGCCATCGCACCAGTCGCGCCAGAAATCATACCCGGACGACCACCTATTGCAGAGGTAATCAACCCCATCATAAAGGCAGCATATAAGCCAACCATTGGTTCAACGCCTGCCACAAAGGCAAACGCGACGGCTTCTGGCACTAGTGCCAACGCCACGGTGATCCCTGATAACACGTCGTTTTTAACGTTGTTATTAGAAAATGCACCAGCAAAATCAAATTTAAACATAATTAATCTATCACCCATAAAAAATTCGGGTGCAGAGTAGCATATTTCAGCCGAGATTTCCGTTAATTATACGTTAACCTAACGCCATCGGTTTATCATGAAAAACCTCACGCATTAACGGGATAAAGCTCTCTAAACTATCCACTTCAAAATCAGGATCAAAAGCCGGTGCGTCCCACTCATCGACTAATTTGCATGCGAGTGGATACCAACCTTCATCCTTCCATTGCAATCTTAGGTCAGTCGGAGCCCCAAGGTATTGATAATAGTATTCACCTTGAAAAGCTTGATGATTATAAATCACATGGTAACTATCTTCACTAATATAGGGTTTCATCATTTCTGCTGCAATTGCACCGTGATTAGGCACATTAATAGATTTGCCAATATCATGACATAAGGCGATAACAATATGTTCATTACTTGCACCTGCACGGCGCGCCAACGTACCTGCCATCAACGCATGTTGCAACTGATCACAAGCAAAACCCAAGGTATGTTGCTCTAGGCTTTTTAGCAAATCAATGTAGGTATCCGCGGTATGTTTAAAATGCTCATAGTGCGCGGCTGCGATAATTTGCCATTCTTCTAAAGTACCATCTTGCATCCGGGTAAAGTGTGCTTGTTCGCTCATTATTGTCGCTCCTATTACAGTAAGTTGAATGTATCAAACTAAGCTGTAAGCTGTCTAAGCATTGTTATTAATTTGTAAAAATTAGTTCTGTTTATACCTTGGTTTAAATTCCCTAGGATTTTCGAGACCTCTTAAGAGACCTCTTTAGTGGTTATGAAAATCCTAGGGGTTTTATTTTGTGTGAACGTATCACCAATAAAGCGTATAATCAGCATAACTTAACTATACTAAATAAAGGAATGACACGCATGTCATCGGCTTTAATGACAGCTTTAATTGTTGTCGCCCCTGTTATGTGTTTAATCATTGCTGGAGTGCTATTTAAACGCGTAGGAATAATGAATGACGCCTTTGTCGAAGGTGGCTCCAAACTAATCTACAACGTCTCACTCCCCGCACTTCTATTTAACGCTATCTACACAGCTGACTTTGCCACGGCTGCGAATCCCGATTTGATCATGGCGAGTGTCGTTGGAACCTTGGTATTTGTTATCATAGCGATGGGTTTAGTGCATATCATGATCCCTGAAAGAACCGATAGAGGCGTCATCATTCAAGGTGCTTATCGCTCCAACATCGGCATTGTTGGATTAGCATTAAGTGCTAACGCCTACCCTGATTTTTTTGCGACCGCCTCGGTTTTCATGGCCTGTACCACATTGGTATATAATTTATTGGCTGTGATATTGTTAAATTTTTATTCAGACAAACACCATTCCATCAAAGATAACATCTTGGCATTACTCAAAAATCCAATCATTATCAGCATTGTATTGGCTTTATTAGCTTCGTATTTTCATCTCAGGTTGCCAAGGATTGCAGAAGTCAGTTTGGCATATTTCGCACAATTAACGCTACCACTGGCATTATTATGTACTGGGGCCTCGTTACAATTTTTTGCGATGCGTAAAGCCATCGGTTCCATGATAATTGCGAATGTGGGTAAATGCATGCTTTACCCTGCTGTGATTTTATCTATTGGTTATTATTTACAGCTGGATAGTGTACAAATGGGCATTGCATTTTTGATGAGTGCTTCTCCAACTGCAGCAGCGAGTTACATTATGGCAAAAAAAACTAACTCTAATCCCGTCTTAGCCGCCAACATTGTTGTTTCTACGACTGTGGTAGCCATCCCTATAATGATGCTTGCTATGGTGATCTTGATTCAATATGGGATCATTGCGCCAGCGAGTTTACCGATACCCTAAGTGGTCATAGACCCTAACCTACTTAATGTTAAGGAGAACAGCATAATGCCTGCATATTTACGCTTATTATTATCCGCGCTTATTGCGTTTTGTTTTTATGGAGGCTGGGCATTTTATGCCAATATGGCTCAAACTATCACTACTTCACAGTTGTATCAAATCGCCTTACTCCAGGCAAGCACAAGTGCGGCCATTACGCTTGGATTTACATTATTAACTGAGTGGAGTTATCAGCGTTTTGGGAAGCGCTGCGTGTCATTTGCATTCGTCACTCCACTACTGTGCATGCCTTATCACAACACGCCTTATGCTAAACAATTTAAACGCAGTTTTAATCAGTTACTTAACCGTTCAGCAGGGTATCTAAAAGAGAATCGATTTAGTGGAGCGCTATTTGCTCCGTTAGTACCGATGTCATTGCAAGGGACGATTGTAATCGGAGTAAACGTAGCGAATTCTACGCCAAATTTATGGTTGACAGTGTTGCCGTCGATTTTTTTCAGTGGAATATACGGTTATATATACACCTTAAGTTTGTACCGAAAAGAGCAAACGATTTAAACAACACTTACGAACACTAATTATCGTCTAGCTACTGCCGCTCTAGGGTGACAAACTCATAGTCATGCAGGTTTTTTGCATCCGCCTTATGCGCTTCTCGGCTTATTTCCTGCCATTCACCATGTGCATTCCAATCTGGAAATTGCGTATCACCCACCACATCTTTATCAATAAACGTTAAATGTAAGGTATCGGTATGATCGATTAGCAATGCATAAATACTACCGCCGCCAATGATCATGACTTCCTCTTCTTGCGCGCACAATGCTAACGCCTCTTCAACGCTATAGACAACTGAAGCGTCGTCTAATGTATATTCTGAGTTAGTGGTGATGACAATGTTATGCCTGCCAGGTAAAGCCTTACCAATTGACTCATAGGTTTTACGCCCCATCACGACAGGTTTACCCATAGTGGTGCGCTTAAAATGCTGTAGATCAGCCGGTAAGTGCCATGGCATATCGTTATCCGCACCAATAATGCGGTTGTGAGCCATAGCGACAATCATAGATAAATGTGACATATTTTTGCACTTTGTTTTGTTTTTTGTTTAAATATATTACAGGAAAAACAATGAAATAGACCATGCATTTTTTAGAATTAAAAATTCCCCCCATTGCAATCTTGTTAATTTGTATTACAGGTATGGCTTCAGCGCAGCTGTACCTGCCCCATATTGGATTGGCGCATTGGTTAGCTATCAGCATAGGCAGCCTATTTTTATTCAGCGGGCTATTGTGCATTACGTTAGCCCTATGGCAATTTCGTCGACACCAAACAACGGTCAATCCTATGCAACCTGAAAACACCAGTCAATTACTCACAACAGGCTTGCTAAGTATCAGTCGCAATCCTATGTATTTGGGTTTTGTATTATTGATTATCGCTAGCGGCATCGCGTTACAAAGTATGCTATTTCCATTCGTGTGTCTGGTTTTTATTATCTATATGACACGTTTTCAAATACATCCTGAAGAACGAGCATTACATGCATTGTTTCCACAGGATTTTAAGCGTTATTGCCAAACAACCAGACGTTGGATATAAAGTCACTTCAGCACTTTATTGTCAACTAATAATATCGTAATCTAAGTGCAAAATTAATAATCCCATTCAAGGAATACTATGAACGCGCTATTAAAACCCAGTAAGTTACTGATCATTCTGCTAGCCACACTTTTTATCAGCGCTTGCGGCTCTACGCCCCAGGCTTTGTCCCTTTAGTTAAAAACGTTGTCCAAGCGGATAATACTAAAATTGGCTTTGTCTATATCGCACCAGAAGACAAAGCAACTACACATATCTACGGCGCAGGATGTTTATTATGTTATGGGGTTGCATCGGCGCTCACCAGTTCATTAGACACTCACCTTGAAAGCACTATTTCTGCTGATGAATTATTAGTGATTAAAGATGCGGTGGTAGCTAGTTACAGTGATTTAAATGTTAAGTTAATCGACGTTAATCTAAACACCCCTATTACTAAATTGAAAAAGTTCAAAGGTGAAAATGGATTTGCCGAAAAAGATTTTCGTGTACTCAAAGATAAACTAGGTTTGGATATGTTAGTGGTGTTATCACTTGACCAACATGGCGCATATCGTAGCTTTAGTAACTATATTCCGAATGGCGATCCGCAAGGTTATATTGCAGGGACATTATATACAGTGGATTTAACCACTAACGGCTATGTGCAATACTCAAGCATTGCTGAGCGTGTGCAACCTCAAGGCGAATGGGATGAACCCACAGCATTTCCAAG
>Ga0209137_1001152_pt1 | contig 25675 bp, 29 predicted proteins | sample SaaInl5LU_22_DNA_FD_184642 | JGI IMG/M metagenome (GOLD analysis project Ga0209137, IMG submission 184642) | Marine microbial communities from expanding oxygen minimum zones in the Saanich Inlet - ESP_105LU_22_DNA (SPAdes) (version 2) | ecosystem: Environmental > Aquatic > Marine > Intertidal...
CACTTGTAAAGATAAGGTTCTCGCATCCTCGATGTTAATGTTGGCCACTTGATTCAGGGGTGTATCAGATCCGTAATACTCGACTTTGATACCGTCTAACAAACTGGGGTGCGCACGCCCCGTTCTGATTTTATTGAAGTTATGGCTCAAAGCATCGATGCTTTTGAGCATTCGAGCCTGTGCTTCTTCTCTAATATCGTTAATCACTAATGTACTCCATCAATACTGATTGTTCGCCGCTTCGATCAATGTGCCGTCTGTTCCACCACGGACAATATTAAGCAAAGCGCCCCGCTTTTCCATCTCGAACACACGTACCGGCATGTTGTGGTCGCGACACAAGCATATGGCTGTTAAATCCATGACCTCAAGCTTCTTGTCTAGCACCTCATCGTAGGTCAATCGATCATATTTTACCGCTTGCCGGTCTTTGAAAGGATCTGCTGAATATACGCCATCGACTTTGGTGGCCTTTAAGACAAGCTCAGCCTCTACCTCAATACCGCGCAAACAGGCCGAGGAATCGGTAGTAAAAAAGGGGTTCCCGGTGCCTGCGGCAAAAATAACCACATCACCATTGGATAAAGCTCGGATGGCTTTTCTACGATCGTAATGATCGACCACGCCGCTCATTGGAATAGAAGACAACACCTGAGTTGCAATATTCGAGCGCTCTAAGGCATCGCGTAAAGCCAGCGCATTCATTACCGTTGCCAGCATCCCCATATGATCGCCGGTCACGCGATCCAAACCGGCGCGCTGCAACGCCGCGCCACGAAACAAGTTGCCGCCACCTACGACTAAGCCAACCTGCACTCCGATACCGACCAACTGCCCAATTTCGAGGGCCATACGATCCAAGATTTTTGGATCGATGCCAAAGGCTTCTTCCCCTGTTAGCGCCTCGCCACTTAATTTCAAGAGTATGCGTTTATATTTTTTCTCTGCAGAATGTTGACCCATGAGCCCTCCTAAGTGTCGGCTATCTTAACCCACTAAGCGCCTCGACCCTAGCCCCTCGCTCAACAAAGCTTGGGACGATGCTAAAAATTTTCCACTTATAAAAAACCCCGTAATAACGGGGCTTTTTCATCACTTGCAATCGAGCTTTTACACTAGCCCTTGAGCTGTGCCGCCACTTCATCAGCAAAATCAACTTTCTCAACCTCGATACCTTCACCGACCTCGAAGCGAACAAAAGCAAGAACAGACGCTCCAGCAGAGCTTACGAGCTTGCCGACGGTCATGTCTGGATCTTTAACAAAAGCCTGTTCAATCAAGCTGTTTTCAGCCAAGAACTTTTTAATTCGTCCACCGATCATTTTCTCAACGATTTCCGCAGGCTTTCCAGATTCCAGAGCCTGCGCGGTGTATATTTCTTTTTCTTTCTCGATCAATTCCTGAGGCATATCGGCAGGAGAAACCACCTGAGGATTGACAGCAGCAACGTGCATTGCCACATCGCGAGCCAAATCCTGATCTCCGCCCTGCAAAGCGACTAACACAGAGATACGCTTGTTGCCGTGAACGTACGAACCCACTACGCCATCACCCGCGTCAATCGCGTCGATGCGACGCACACCAATATTTTCACCAATTTTTTGGACTAAACCCTCACGCGCGCTTTCAAGAGCGCCCGCCATCAAAGCTGCCACATCAGTAGTGCGCACCGCTAACGCTTGATCAGCTACGCTATTTGCAAAGCCCAAGAAATTGTCGTCACGGGCCACGAAGTCCGTTTCGCTATTCACTTCTACGAGCTGACCGTAACTTCCGTCTTCGCTGACCCGAGCCAAGACAACGCCATCTGCTGCTGTACGACCGGCTTTTTTCGCGGCCTTCATGCCTGAAGACTTACGCAGTTCTTCGATCGCTTTTTCGATATCGCCACCTGCTTCGGCAAGCGCTTTTTTACACTCGAGCAAACCCAGACCGGTGCGCTCACGCAACTCTTTCACAAGTGCTGCTGACATAATTTTCTCCTAGTTTGTCTAACAATCTATCGACGCGGGTGCACTGCACCCGCGAAACTCGGCAGTGTTTTATTCAGCCGCTGCTTCTTCTGCAGTATCAGCTTCGACTTCTACGAATTCATTTTTAACCACAACCGCATCGCCTGTGCGCCCTGCGATGCACGCATCTGCAATGGCCTGCGCATACAATTTGACGGCGCGAATCGCGTCATCATTGCCTGGGATAATGTAGTCGACGCCATCTGGATCGCTGTTAGTGTCGACGATACCGATCACAGGAATACCCAGCTTGTTGGCTTCGGTAATGGCAATGCGCTCGTGATCTACATCAATCACAAACAGTGCGTCAGGGAGACCGCCCATGTCTTTAATACCACCAATGGATCGCTCTAGCTTTTCCATTTGACGCGTGCGCATTAACGCTTCTTTTTTGGTTAGCTTAGCAAAAGTACCATCCGCTTGCTGCGCTTCGAGGTCACGCAAACGCTTAATGGATGCACGGATCGTTTTGTAGTTGGTCAGCATTCCACCCAGCCAGCGGTGGCTAACGTAAGGCATACCAGCGCGTTCGGCCTGCTCTTTCATCACTTTACCCGCAGCACGCTTTGTCCCCACGAACAAAACTTTATTCTTGTTCGACGCCAAGCGCTCAACCATAGCCAAAGCATCATTCAATGCCGGCACGGTGTGCTCTAAGTTGATGATATGAATTTTGTTTCGGGCGCCAAAAATGTAGCGGCCCATCTTGGGGTTCCAGTAGCGGGTCTGGTGACCGAAGTGCGCACCAGCCTGCAGTAACTCTCGCATTGTTACTTGCGTCATGATATCTCTCTCTGTATCGGGTTAAGCCTCCACAAGCCTCGTCACCAAACCGCTTTCACGGCACCCTGATAACGCTATCGACCTGTGTGCGTCGTTAAGTTAATCGCTACTCATCGGAATAGCGGCGCGCTTTATACCACGATTCCACCCCAAAGAGAAGCGGATCTAGAGTTTATTGCAGTGGCGTGATCGTGATCGACTACGGTACACTTACGAGCTTTCGCGCCGACATGAGCCCTAATTCAAAGCATGACCGTTTCCATTAAAACACCCGAAGAATTCGAGAAGATGCGCATAGCAGGCAAGCTCGCCGCCGACGTCTTAGAAATGATCACGCCTTACGTCAAGCCTGGGGTGACAACAGGAGAGCTCGATAGCATTTGCCATCGGTATATTGTAGAAGAGCAAAAAGCCATCCCTGCACCTCTTAACTACCACGGCTTTCCCAGATCAATCTGCACGTCGATTAACGATGTCGTATGCCACGGCATCCCGTCTGATACAAAAAAACTCAAGAATGGCGACATCCTCAACATTGATGTCACCGTTATTAAAGACGGCTATCATGGCGACACAAGCATTATGGTGGGGGTAGGCGACGTTGCGCCTCACGCAGAGCGACTAATTCAAGTAACGCAAGAGTGTTTGTATAAAGCGATCGCTTTAGTCAAACCCGGCACCACGCTGGGAGATATCGGCGCAGTCATCCAAGAACATGCAGAAAAGCACTATTATTCAGTCGTTAGAGAATACTGTGGTCATGGCATAGGGGCGGTTTTTCACGAAGACCCCCAGGTCCTACATTACGGTCGGAAAGGCGAAGGAATGCCCTTGAAGCCCGGCATGACCTTTACCATCGAACCGATGATCAATGCCGGCAGGCGACATACGAAGTTGAACGCTAAAGATGGTTGGACCGTCACCACGAAAGACGGAAGACTTAGCGCACAATGGGAGCACACCTTAGGTGTAACAGAAACCGGCGTGGAAATTTTCACTTTGCGTAGCGACGACACAATAAGCCTGTAATTGTATGCCAACTGACGCACTAGCGGCACTCCACCAAATCGGTACGGGACATCTTCCCGGCTTTGACCCCGGCCGAGCCACCGCGACTGCAAAGTCGTCGCTCAAGCAAGTCGCTCAAACACTAGACTATGCGTTTATGGCGGGCGCCAATACAGAAGCCTTGCTGCATGCTCGAACACGAGCCGTGGATACCGTCCTGATCGCCATATGGAAGACCTACGAATGGCCAAGCGACACCTGTATGATAGCGCTTGGCGGTTATGGTCGCGGCGAGCTACACCCCCACTCTGACATCGACTTGATGATTTTGTGTCAAGACGATCCTGAACAGCACCGAGAATCTATAGAGCGCTTTGTGACCAGCGTGTGGGATTCGGGTTTACAGCTAGGACACAGCGTTCGTACGGTCGATGCTTGTCTAGAGGAAGCACGCAACGACATTACAGTGCTGACCAATCTAATGGAAGCCAGAGTGCTGGTTGGCCAACGCAGCCTCATGAATAATGTCACGCAGGGCATTGGCACCCAAAACATGTGGCCGAGTGACACATTTTTTAAGGCTAAACTGCAGGAGCAGAACGAACGCCACGACAAGTTCGCTGATACAGAATATAACCTAGAACCCAACGTCAAAAGTTCGCCCGGTGGCCTGCGAGATTTACAAATCATTTGCTGGATTATTGAGCGTCATTTTAGTGTGACGGCAAAAGCAGCATTTGGCGTCGACACATTACTTACAAGCGACGAGCAGTCCTTATTGGAAGAGGGCCGAGATTTCATGTGGCGCGTCCGCTACGCACTCCATATGTTAAGCAAGCGGCCAGAAGACCGGCTGCTGTTTGATCACCAGCGTCAGATTGCTGAACTTTGGGGATTAACAGACGACAAAGAGCGACTTGCAGTAGAGCAATTCATGCAACTCTACTATCGCTGGGCGCTAACAATTGCGCAAATTAACGATGTGTTGATCCAATATTTCGAGCAACATCTCGTTGACGCAGACAATAGCGCGATCGAGACCATCAATGAGCGGTTCAGTAAGCAACAAGGTTACTTGAATGCTGTAGATCTCGATATTTTTCGGACTCAACCCACTGCGATTTTGGAAGCTTTTCTAATTTGCGCGCAGCGAGAAGACATTGCTGACATTGGCGCACGCACATTGCGCGCAATTTCTGATCACCGTGATTTGGTCGATGACACGTTCCGACAAAACCCGGTCCACAAAGCCATGTTTTTAGAGTTTCTGCGCTCGCCTTATCAAATTACCCGAATGCTACGTCGAATGACACGATACGGTTTTTTGGGGAACTACCTGCCGGAATTCGGGAAAATTATTGGGCAAATGCAGCACGATTTGTTCCACACCTACACGGTCGACGCCCACACTCTGGAGCTCATTCAAAACATTCGCAGATTCCTCACCGGGAACTATGAAGAAAAGTTCCCAGTGTCCTCAAGAGTAGCGCGCCGCCTTCCGAAAAAGGAGCTTATCTATATCGCGGGTTTGTATCACGATATCGGCAAAGGCCGAGGGGGCGATCACTCCGAACTGGGCGCCGTTGACGCTGAACAGTTCTGCCGCAATCACGGCTTATCAGAGCGTGACACCTCGCTCGTGACCTGGTTGGTGAAAAATCATTTGCTAATGTCCGCTGTCAGCCAACGCAAAGACATATCGGACCCAGACGTGATTCAGCAATTTGCAATACACGTGGGCGATCAGCAGCGCTTAGATTATTTATTTACGTTGACTGTTGCCGATATCAACGCCACCAATCCAACCCTCTGGAATGCTTGGCGCTCAAGTTTGTTGCGCCAGCTTCATACGGAAGCGAAACGGGCTCTTCGCCGCGGACTTGAAAATCCTGTGGACAAGAATGAGTGGATCAAAGAAACCCGAGAAGCTGCGATCAAACTTTTGGAGTACCGTGGATTTACACCAGAAGAATTAGACGACTTGTGGCTGCAGCGTGGCGACGACTATTTCTTGCGCGAGCGCGCCGAAGACATCGCTTGGCACACAGAGGCAATAGCCGGCCATCATGACCAACACCTCCCGCTAGTGTTAGCCAAACATACTAACGATTCCAGTGTGGCCAACGCGACCCAAGTATTTATTCACGCCCGAAGTCGTCCACACTTATTCTCGCTAATCTGCGCAGCCCTAGAGCAACTGGATTTAAGCATTCACGACGCCCGAATTTATGGCGCGTCAGGGGGCATGACACTCGACACATTTTTTGTCCTCGACTCCTCTGGTGAGACCATAGAACACGACGCGCAGCGCACTCGGCATGTGATCGCAAATTTGACCAGAGCCTTGAAAGAGAACGCCAAAGACTCAAGCATTGCCAATCGCAGAACACCCCGTCAATTTAAGTCGTTCTCGATTCCGACCCGCGCATCCATTACACAAGACAAAGATAAGGGCCTATCTATACTTGAAGTCATCTCCCCCGACCGCCCGGGTCTGTTAGCACGTTTGGGCAAAGTATTTGTCGAGTTTGGCATTGAAGTCCAAACCGCCAAAATTCAAACGCTTGGCGAGCGCGTAGAAGACTTATTTTTCATAACCGATGCGCATCAAAACCCGATTACTGACCCAGCGATTTGCGAGCAAATCGAAACAGCAATCCGTGACACCCTAGATTCACAGGTAAATGCCTCTGCATGAACATTCATTTAAAAGAGCTACAACCCTACCCGTTTGCTCGGCTACGCAACTTGTTCGAAGGCTTGATTCCAAATGCCGGCCTCCGCCCCATTAACTTGGGCATAGGAGAACCCCAGCACACAGCACCCGTGCATGTTGTCGCATCGTTAAGCGCCAATCTTCAAGCGATCTCTAACTATCCAACCGTACTCGGCATTCCAGAACTGCGCAGCGCAATTTGTCGCTGGGCGTGCTCGCGTTTTAAGCTGTCATCACTGGATCCCGACACGCAAGTACTGCCCGTCAATGGAACGCGCGAAGCGCTATTTTCAATTGCGCAGGTCATTTGCTCGTCCACTACGACAAGCTCTGTATTCGCTCCTAACCCCTTCTATCAAATTTACGAGGGCGCCGCTGTCATGGCGGGTGCAAAGCTCGTATTGTTGGCCTGCGAGCCCCACTGCAACTATCAACCCGACTATCGGGCTATCGAAGACTCAGATTGGGCCAAGTGCAATCTTCTTTACCTGTGCAACCCGGGTAATCCAGCGGGCGGCCTGATCGATCGCGACACCCTTACCTACCTCATTAGCAAAGCCCTTGAACACGATTTTGTGATCGTTTCTGACGAATGCTACAGCGAGATTTACCGCGACGAGACCAACCCGCCTCCCGGGCTCTTGGAGGTTTGCGCCGCCATAGGCAACACTCAGTATACCAAGTGCCTCGCCTTCCACAGTTTGTCCAAACGCTCGAATCTTCCTGGGATGCGCTCAGGCTTTGTCGCCGGCGATGCGTCAATATTAGAGCCCTACCTGCAGTATCGCACTTATCATGGCTGTACCATGCCACTCTATCACCAACAGGCCAGTATCACTGCTTGGGAAGATGAGCAACACGTGATCGAAAATCGATCGCTGTACAGAGCCAAATTCGAACGCGTACTCGACACACTAAGACCGCATTACCCGCTCACTTACCCTGACGGGGGTTTTTACATCTGGCTACCCACACCTATCGATGATGAGCTCTTCGCCCAACGCCTATATCAGGAATACTCGGTTACTGCACTGCCCGGCACCTATCTAGGCCGAGTTGTTAATGGCCGCAACCCTGGCAAAGGCTACTTGCGTATGGCACTTGTAGCCTCGGTGGACGATTGCCTTGAGGCAGCGCAACGGGTTGTAGCTTTGACCGAGAAGATTCGGGCCGAAGATGTCTAACCTAAGCAAGCCCGACAGAGTAATGCTAATTTTCGAGACCTTGCAGCGGCTTTACCCAGAGCCACCGGTGCCACTTGATCACAAAGATCCGTATACGCTGTTGATTGCTGTATTGCTGTCAGCCCAATGTACCGATGAGCGCGTGAATACCGTCACCCCACACTTGTTTGCCAGAGCAGATTCGCCAGAGCGCATGATTACTCTGACGGTTGATGACATACGCGACATCATAAGACCTTGCGGATTGTCACCCCAAAAATCAAAAGCAATTCATCGCTTGAGTGAAATCCTGCTAAAACAGCATGACGGCCGAGTTCCTGCAAATTTCGATGCGCTAGAGGCATTACCCGGCGTCGGCCATAAAACAGCAAGTGTAGTCATGGCACAGGCCTTTGACGTGCCAGCCTTCCCCGTCGATACACATATTCACCGATTAGCTCAACGCTGGGGACTATCCCGCGGCCGTAACGTCACCGAAACAGAGCGCGATTTAAAACGTTTATTCCCTCGCGATTACTGGAACAAATTACACCTGCAGATCATTTTTTATGGCCGCGAGTACTGCACGGCACGCGGTTGCGACGGCCGAGTTTGCCCGCTATGCAAATCGTGTTACCCCGACCGGAAGCACCCAAAGCGCGTACACAAACCCTAGACCGCCGCTGTGAAGGCCCGATCGAGTTTGGTATCATGGGGCATCTTTGAGGGATCCACATGACAGTAGTGTATGGTATTAAGCAATGCGACACAGTGAAAAAGGCCTGTCACTGGCTAGAGCAACACGATGCAGAGTTCGATTTTCACGACTTCCGCATTGATGGATTAGAATACGAACAGGTAGCGCGATGGCTAGATTTGCTCGGCGCAGACATCTTGATCAACAGACGATCAACGACCTTCAGGCAGCTCGATAACGACACCAAAGACCAACTTGGCGAGGCGCCTGTTGACGTATTGCTTCAGCACCCTACGCTAATAAAGCGTCCTGTGCTAGAGCACGACACCACGGTTGCCGTGGGCTTTTCGGACAACCAATACCGTCAGATTTTTTCTAGCACATAAGCAAATACAAGGAAGACTCATGCAAGACTCGCCTTTCGCACTAGGCTTAGGTATCGGCACCCAGAACAGTAATGGTGCATGGTTAGAGGTTTACTTCCCTCTGCCTCTGCTGTCGCCTAGCCAGGATCTTGTCGCTGCGGTGCAAGAATTTGCCTCCGACAGTGTACTCTCAAGCTCAGATTTAAACGAAATCGCCATACGGCTCGATGCCAGTGATCAGGGTGAACTGGCCGATATTGCCGAACAATTTGCCTTAGTTGATAGGCCCTGTGTGCTCACGCTGTTAGCCACTGACAGCTCCCCTCAATCGGTCCCCGAGGGCTATTTAAAATTGCATTTACTGTCTCATCGTTTGGTCAAACCGCATGGAACCGATCTAAGTGGTCTGTTCGGAGTTCTGCCCAACGTAGCGTGGACCAACGAAGGCGCGATCGATTTGACCGAGTTGCCCAGCCGCCAATTAAAGGCGAGATTGGAAGGTCGCGTTCTCGAAGTCAGCTGCGTTGATAAATTCCCCAAGATGACAAACTACGTCGTACCAGAGGGTGTGCGAATTGCACACACGGCGCGCGTTCGTCTGGGAGCATACCTCGGTGAGGGAACCACGGTCATGCACGAGGGCTTCATCAACTTCAATGCCGGCACCGAAGGTCCAGGCATGATCGAAGGGCGAATTTCTGCTGGCGTCGTCGTTGGAAGTGGTTCTGACTTGGGCGGCAGTGCCTCTACTTTGGGCACACTATCTGGGGGCAACAATGTCATCATTAGTGTAGGTAAAGAGTGCTTGCTGGGCGCGAATGCCGGCACGGGTATTCCGCTGGGTGATCGATGCACTATCGAGGCGGGCTTATTTGTTACTGCGGGTAGCCGGGTTCAAGTTCTTGACAACGACGGCAGTGCGGTAGAGATCGTCAAAGCGCGCGATTTAGCGGGCAAGTCCGACTTGTTGTTCCGCCGTAATTCGCAAACAGGTGCCATAGAGTGCTTAACTAACAAGTCGGCTATTGCGCTGAATGCCGAGCTTCACGCCAACAACTAAGAGTCCACCATGAATCCCACCTTAGCCTTGTGTTGTGAGCTGATCGAGCGACCCTCGGTAACGCCAGAAGATAGTGCCTGCCAAAGCCTTATGGCCGAACGATTACAGGCTATGGGATTTACAACGCGCCCAATGCCATTCGGGGAAGTAAACAACCTGTGGGCAAGTCGAGGCACTGAGGGCCCCACTCTCGTGTTTGCAGGACACACGGATGTCGTCCCTCCGGGCCCTTTAGAGCAGTGGCAATCGCCTCCCTTTGAGCCAACGATTCGAGAAGGCCATTTGTTTGGCCGCGGCGCGGCTGACATGAAAGCGAGTCTCGCAGCGATGATCACGGCCTGTGAGCGCTTTGTTGCGTCGCATCCAGGCCATAGAGGACGCATCGCATTTTTAATCACTTCCGACGAAGAGGGACCGGCGCACGATGGCACGGTTAAAGTCATTGAGCAGCTCGCGTCTGAGGGAGAGGCTATTGACTGGTGCGTCATTGGCGAGCCCTCTAGTACGGCGACGCTTGGCGACACCATTAAAAATGGGAGACGTGGGTCTCAGGGGGCTCGCCTTACCATACTGGGCAAGCAAGGTCATATTGCCTACCCTCACCTGGCAGACAACCCAATCCACAAAGCACTCGCGGCACTCAGTGCTCTGGTCGAACAACATTGGGACCAAGGAAACGAATTCTTCCCAGCCACGCAACTGCAAATCTCCAACATCCATGGTGGCACAGGAGCGACAAATGTCATTCCCGGAGAAGTCGTGGTGGATTTTAACTTACGCTACTCGAGTGAAACCACCGACGAAGAACTAGAGCGCAGAATCACAGCTCTACTCGATGAATTCGCTATTACGTATCGAATAGAGTGGAGCCGCTCGGGCAAACCATTTCTGACCCGACCGGGCCAACTCACCGAGGCGGTCGCTCATGCCGTACAAAGGGTTTGCGGTATCACTCCCCAACTGAGTACCAGCGGCGGCACCTCAGATGGTCGTTTTATTGCGCCCTACGATATCGACGTGGTCGAGCTTGGTCCAATCAACGCCACGATTCACCAAATAGACGAGTGCGTGGCTGTCGACGACATTGAGCGCCTCTCACATGTTTACGAGCAGATACTAGTAGAGCTATTGGGCTAGTTGCCTCGCCTCATTCAGCTCAAGACTGCAGTACAGTTCGCACGCAGAGTGCGGCTGCATCGACGCCACCGCATTGATGTAACTGCGCGCCACCATATTCAGCTGCCTGCGCTCGCAATCGCTCCACCGACATGCTTACGATACTGGAGGCTAGGCTTTGTTCAGCGGGCCTACCATCGAATAAACCATGAATCGGTGAGGTTGGACTTACCACAAAATAATGAGGAGCTTCGGAGGACTGATTTAACTCGTGCGCAACCGATAAGGCCAGCCAAGGTAATGTGGCTATATCAAACAAGACGTCAACCGCGTAGGTGACCTCGCGTCGAACGTGAACATCTAAGCAGATTAGAATCGCGGCAAAAGGGCCAAATCTTCGCATTTGATCCAACAACTGGCCCCTGCGCAATGCATCTGACACACCGAACGTGCAGCTGTCTGTCACCAAGTTAAACGATTCACCTAGCTCTGCACAGGCACTTTGGCCCAAACCAGAGTCTGCGCCAATCACAAGAATTGATTTCATAGGGGTCCACCACCAACCTGATACACATCAAAACGATGCGTTTTACCCTTTATTTGGAAGGTCGGTGCATGCGAGGATAACCACTCCGCCTTTAATGCCCGCTTGACCACAACTCGATAGGATGCAAGGCTGAGCGCCCAATCAAATAGGGCGATCTGCCTTTCTTCTGAGTATCGTGACGCCAACCAATCTTGTAGAAAAGACATTGACTTGGAGCTTGCCGCCGATCGTCTTCCTGCAGAAAACATAGGATCAATATAAACGATATCAACCCGAGACTGGGCTTTTAAAAGCATTGAGTTACCCCCCATAAACGTCAGATTCTGGGCGCCATGAAGCCCTTGTACCAGCGCGCGTTGAAGCGCATTCTGCAGCAGGGCCGCCACCAAGGGGTCTTGTTCAATCGCCAACACATCAACCCCTTGCGCTGCAAGCACCCAAGCATCACCGCCGAAGCCAGCGGTGGCGTCAATCACTTTGCGAATGGGGTGTTTCGCCTTGTGCAGCCCACAGGCGCGTATCAACAGATCTTTTCCGCCCGACTGTACTCGCTGACGCAAGGAGGCCAAGGAAAAATCAACCAAGACTCGCCTCTTATTTTTACCAAAACCCGACAGAACAGCGATTTCGTGGCCCACCTCAATGCGAAACATACAGCACGACGCAGCTTCCGATTCGGGATCTAGCATGACTTCAAGGCCCAGCCCAGTCGCCAGATCGGCTGCGGCCTCTGAGAAGCGCTCGGATTCTGCTATAACAATGGCTTGCTGGCTTAAGGCACCGCTCATAAGTCAGGCGCTATCTGTAAACCCAGTGCATGCTTCTCCTGCTCGGTCGCCAACACACATTGTAAGTTATACGCGTGATGCTGCAGCCCATGTTTATCTTGAATTGTTAGCCTTACAGGGTGAGCTTGCTCATCCGAAGACAGTTCAAATTCAAATTGCTGAATGTGCTGGCCAGCAAGTTTTATACCGAGCAACGAGCCTGCGTCTCGCTGAGCCTCGCCCAAAAAGTTAAGGGTACCAAAACAGCCTCCCTCTTCTACCGCGGGAAATTCACCTATCAGAATCTGTTCAGGTTTAGCTCGCTCCAACATCCGAGCCAGCTCAATTGTCACGTCCCCAACGATATAGCTGAATACCGTTGGGTTGACGCCCTCTGCCTGATACAGTTCATAGTGAGCACCGATATGGTAAGCCGCGCGAATACGAGGCACCGTATTGCCTTGAGCTGCAGCCCGAGCTGCGGCGTTGTCGGCGATAATCAACAATAAAAAATAAAGTAGCTCGCGACTTGCCTGCTCGGATTGATCGCGATGCCAAACATAATACCCATCTCCTGTTGTCGTTCTTCGAAATGGCACATCGATACCCACCGACTGCAGCTTGTTATAGGCAGAGTTCATTGAATAGCTCAGAGAGTTAAGCTGGCTCGCCTGTTCAAAGGGGGTGTACAGCGAAAATCCGGCAATATCAAATAACAACACCGCGCGCCGACCGACGAAGCTCAAACCATAGCGCTGCACCAAATTGTCAAGGGCTGAGTGGAAAGCAGGCTCGTCCTGAATAGGGTTGTCTGGTCGAATAAAAGTGGGCGCAACACCAAGACGCTCGGCAATAGTGAAGAACTCTGCGCGTTCATATTCTCGGGATCCACTAATTAGCTGACGAACAAAGACTTCGTTATCTGACAACGTATTCGGTACGACTGCCTGGTCGAGAGCACAGTAGTTGCCCAAAAAATAGTGGGGGACGAATAAAACCAAAATCCCTCTGCGATTAAAGCTCCAGCACAGCGCAATGTTTTGACCAAGACGCCATTGTTTACGGAGAGTTTCTTCAATAACCTTCAGGTTTTGACGGCCTGCCAAGCTCAGGCTTTCCGGCAAGGATTCGCTCACTTAGACCCCCATTTCGTATAGGGCACCAAGAGTAGCTGTTTTTGCACTCAGGCTCAACGCTAAGCCATCGTTGGCAATGTATGCCTGAGAGGCTACAATACACACTTCGCAACTGGGTACTTTTGATGGCTGCTGAACCACGCGACCAAACCGATCTTACAGACGTCCCACTGATCTACAAACTCGGAGCAAAGTTGCCTTTATGGCTTCTACACTGTTGCGCCGATCTTATCTGGCCAGTCCTATTTTATGGCCTTAGATACCGGCGTAAAGTGGTAGATGAAAACCTTCAGATAGCATTCCCAAGCCAGAATAAAAAGCAACGAGCCGCGCTGGCCCGACGCTTTTATCGTGGCTTTGTGGACACCGCTGTTGAAACCATCAAGGCCTTGGACATGCAGGCGCCTGAATTCACCAAGCGCGTCAAAATGATCAATGGCCATGTCCTGACCAACGCCATGAAAAATAGAACCCAACCTGTGATCATAACGACGCTGCACATGGGGAACTGGGAGTGGATGCTGCATGCCGTTGCGCTGCACTTTAACACCATCATTGACCCCGTTTACAAGCCCTTACATAGCGAAAAGAGCGAGCGTTTTATTAAGGCCTTGCGGGATCGTTTTGGTGGTAAATCATTAAAAATGGCTGATACAGCGCGCAATGTCATGCGACATCGCAAACGCTTTAGATTGGTTTCCATGGTGGCCGACCAAGCGCCCAGCGGAGCCGAGCGCGCGCACTGGATACCACTTTTTGGGCGGGTCACTGGCTTTTACACAGGGGCAGAAACCCTGGCAAGAGCCACTAATATCCCCCTTGTTTTTGCTTCTTGCCGACGTGTTACTCGGGGCCACTATGAAGTCACGTTCAAAGAACTAGCGCCACAACCCATAGAACGCAAAGTGGACGGTAATCCAATCACTGAACTCTACCGAGACTTGGTTGAAGAAGCTATCAACGCACAACCTCAGGACTGGCTTTGGAGCAACCGCCGCTTTAAACGTCAAGCGCCGTCCGAACTGGCTCAAAGTCAACTGACGAATTAAGCTCAACCCAGTCATAGCCCTCATCTTGAGACATGTAACGATGCTTGTCGAAGGTCTGCCCCAAGTCCGCGTACAAGGCAGCTTCGATCCGTTGAAGCGTATTATTTTGCTCGCTGATATGCGCTATGAGGACAGAGGCTAAACCTTGGTGATCGACCTGTTTCAGTAGGGCTGCGGCTTGCTGGTTATTCAGGTGTCCCAGAGTTCCACCAACTCGGCGTTTAAGCGAAGGGGGATAGGCCCCAGAACGCAACAGTTCGAGATCATGGTTAAACTCCAACACCAGATGGTCACACTGACTGTATGCCTCAGTAACATGAGGAGTAATCGTACCCAAATCTGTTAAGACACCCACTTTAACACCTTGACCTTCGAGCACATATTGACAGGGCTGACGCGCATCATGCGGCACTAATACAGAGGTGACATTAATATCATGAATGCGAAATGAATCGCCCGCATCGAAGCAGACTCGCTCGTAAACGTCTTCGCAGCGCCCCGACAAATGGGTTCCATGACTCAAATACACAGGAATCGAGTAACGCCTAGATAGCGCCCCTACTCCACCGATATGATCTCCATGTTCGTGGGTCACTAAAATCGCGCTGATCTGCGCGCCCGACATGCCTCGCCTGGCAAGACGCCGTTCGGCTTCCTTCAAGGAGAATCCACAATCTATTAAAACGCACGCCGATTCAGTGCGAAGCAAAGTACCGTTACCCTTGCTTCCACTGCCTATCGAAGCCAGATGCATACCGCTCAGTCGCAACCTAACTTAATTAATATTGCCCTTTATGGTCGACACCAGCATGGGCTGACCTCGCTCTGGAATGGCAACCGGTGTTACCGGATTTAAACGCACCGCTTGGACATCATTTTCGATCGTTTTCAAAGTCACAATAAAGGCCTGACCGACTAGGGGATTCTCGTCATCACTGAACAACCATCCAAACCAGCCAGTTTCGTCCTCAGCATTTTCGCCTTTATAGGTAACGTAGTAGGTGCCCTCACTGCGGTTTAAGTCATCAACCGCAAAGCCAGAATTCTCGAGAGCGATCTGTAAAGAGGCCCACGCACGGTCGAACGGCAATTCCACCTCCAAGTAAGCCTCATTTGCGGAGACATCTACGGTTCGCATTTTGCCTTCGGCACTGATCGAACGATCGGCAATCATGGACACCGATGCTTCTTCGGTACTGTTCGCGATATACTGCGCAACGCTTTGCAATACGTCCGATTCGATCGAGAAATCATCGGACATTGATGGCCACACATCCTCCACACTTCGATACATGTGAGTCACATGCAGCTCACTGGTACCGCGCTGTACACCCCGCTCTACCCGCAACCGAAAGCGAGCCTCGCGTTGGTCGTTCTTGAGCGGCAAATACTGGGTATCGATGATACCAGCCTGCGGATCAACGGCCGCAACGGGCCAATTCACGTTGGTTAAAAAGCTTCGCACTTGAGGCCACAGCTGCCCCGGAGCAACGTTGACCAAGGCCCAGGCCTCGTCACCCAACTTCTGAATACGGACCGTATCTGCGGCAGTTGCCGCCATCAGAGGTTGAGGTCTTGGGGTCTCGAATTCTACTGGGGAAATGTAGGGGTTATCCACCTTGGGAATCGCATAAACCTCCTCAATTCGGCTGGACTGCACACCCTCAGGCAAGCTCAAGAGGGGCTCCTCTTTTGCCTTTTTGTAATCATCTGCCTTGCTTGGGAACAAACCCTGATCGCCAAACAAGTAGCCGCAGGCCGAGAGATTCATTGCCAGCACGCTCACAGCAATAGACTTGATAACACGGTTTTTCACGAATTCTCCTTACACGCATCAAGCGCTGCAATTAACTCTGCTTGGTATGGTTCACTTAAAGGCGTCAATGGTAGCCGTATGCCCGCACCAATACGTCCTAAATGGGCCAAGGCCCATTTTACCGGTATTGGATTGGATTCTAAAAAAAGCGCTCGATTTAAGTGCGCGATACGCGCACTGATGTCAGCCACTTGGTCAGATTCCCCAGCCATAGCTGCTTGACATAATTGTGCCATAGTCTGCGGTATGACGTTGGCGGTTACCGAGATATTACCCGCACCCCCGCTTATCATTAACTGCGCTGCGGTACCATCGTCACCGGAGTAAACGTTAATATTTTTTGGTGCTCTGCTAATCAAATCGATGCCTCGAGCGACGTTACCCGTGGCGTCTTTAATAGCGCCTATGCGGGGATGCTCGAATAGAGTCAATGCCGAGTCGTTGGTTAAGTCGACGCTGGTGCGCCCGGGTACGTTGTAAAGCACCTGCGGAATGGTTACCGCGTCGGCAATAGCACGAAAGTGCGCGATCATTCCCGCTTGGGTGGGTTTATTGTAGTAGGGTGTTACCGATAAGCAGGCGTGTGCTCCCGCCTCAGCGGCCGCCTGTGATAACTCTATCGCCTCGCGCGTCGAGTTGGCACCCGTACCCGCTAAGATAGGGATGCGCCCCTTGGACCAGCGTGCACAGAAGCCTATCACCTCGCAGTGTTCGGGAACAGTCAAGGTGGCACTTTCTCCTGTAGTGCCCACGGCGCCAATGGCCGCGGTTCCTGATGCCAAATGCCATTCCAGCAGCGCTTCTAGAGCGCCCCAATCAATCTGCCCATCGTCGGCCATAGGGGTCACTAAGGCGACAATACTACCTTTGACGTCAAAAGTTTTCGTGAGTGATGAGGTATCTGTCAAAACTTATTTCCCGTTATACTTGGCGTCGCCATTATGCACTCTGGTCAAGCGCAGGCAAACCGCTCGTGCTAAACTCCGAGTTTACCAGAAATGTTAGGTCAATTTCTCAACTAAAAGAGAGTGATTATGTCGTTTACCAGAACATTATTAGCCTTCTTGATAGCAAGCGCGCTGTTTGCGACAGCAAGTGCTGCTCAACCTGCAGTGTATGGCCTGATCGACAAACCAAAATTTATCGTCAATGAACTGTCCAATCTTGATAACCAGTACATGCGCTCGCAACGCAACCTCATAGAGGACATCGTTCGCCGCAGTTTGGGCAGTAGCTTCACAGGAGATCCAAGTTTTGACCTTCCAGTCCTGCAACGGCTCATCAGCGAGGGCAAGGTTTTACCGCACCAGCGCCAAGAGCTGCAAGCTATGGGCATAGTATTAGGCGACCTACTCGCGGCCAAATTGGGGATGCAGTGGGTTATTTATGAAGATGATCTTGGCCGCTCACGGGCTTTACAATTGCCGGACAGCGACAACTTTCTGTTTCCTGTTACCATGATTTCTAGGCGCATCGAGGCGGGCAACACCACACCGGTGCAAGCGATTTTCGACAAAGCGGTGACAACGATAGAACCTCTAATTCCGCCGAAACCTTTCGAGTAAGACCGCTGTTTAAGTGCGCTGGTCCCGAGATTGCCAGCGCACAAACAACATGCCAGCCACAAAGATAGATACGATGGCATCCATCGCCAACCAAGCCAGCCAATCGGATGGCGTCGCGAACAAGCGTTCTACCCCCGCAATAAAGTACAGCAAACTAACAAAGCACAGCCAAATAATGCTTCGTGGTTGGCGCTTTACAATGCCATAAGCGAACATCAATAAAGGCCCCAGACGGCCGACCCATAAAATCCAAGGCTCACCGTAGATCGCAATAATAGAGACTTGATAAACCATGAGCACCGCCCAAGCGATGACCAGTAGCACGTATGAAGCTTTGGCCCTTGCGCTAAGTACAGTCCAAGGTGGTGTCATAGCAACCTCTTCGCTAATGAAGCAATGCGTTTCCCCAGGGCCATGGCCAAGGTGCTTTCGTCAGGACTCAAACCGGAGCCGCCCGCGTGCCCTGACACATGGCTAGCGCCGTAAGGTGTGCCACCGGTTTTGGTCGTCGTCAACTGAGCATTAGTATACGGCAGCCCTACCGGCAACATACCGTGATGTAGCAAGGGAATCAGCATCGACAGTAATGTTGATTCTTGCCCACCGTGCAAACTACCACTGGAAGTGAAAACGGCGCAGGGTTTGTCTACCAAAGCACCAGACAACCAAAGTCCACTGGTTTGCTCTAAAAAATATTTCAGAGGCGCGGCCATATTACCGAAACGCGTTGGCGAGCCGATAACAAGCCCTGCGCATTGCTCTAAGTCATCCAAGTCACAATAAATCGGTCCATCTGAGGGAATCGATGGTTGCGCTTGATCAATAGCGGGAACAACCGGCGGAACGATTCTAATTCGCGCCTCAACACCCCCCGCTTGCTCGACCCCGCGCGCAATATCAGCCGCCAAATGGGCGGTATGCCCCGTTCGGGAGTAATACAAAACCAAGACGTATGGCATGTTAACCATTGGACGGCATCAGCTTTAAAACGGTTTCAGGCGGACGTCCTACGATTGCCTTGTTGCCTACCACTAAAATGGGACGCTCAATCAATTTAGGTTCAGCCACCATCGCGTCCAAAATATTCTCTTCTGACGCTGACTTTAAATGCATATTTTTGAATACCTCCTCACCTCTGCGCACCAACTCCGAGGGCTTCATACCAAGATAACCTAAAATCTCTTGTAGCTCTGCTCTAGACAAGGTCTCACTAAGGTATAAGCGCGTTTGGAAATCGCATCCTCGCTCTTCTAACATAGCTAACGCTTGTCGTGACTTGGAACACCGCGGATTATGCAGCAAGATCATGTATCCAATTTCCTCATTGTTACGTATGTAAGAAGTATAGCCCAATCAAGGTAGCAAAAATGACCCCAGTAAGAATATTTATCGGCGCAATCACCTTAATCATACTTAGCGCCTGCACAGATGACAGCTCGGTTTCAATTTCTCAGTTTAGGGGGCAGTGGGTTTTTGTGAACTACTGGGCTGAGTGGTGCAAACCATGCATTAAGGAGATTCCCGAGCTGAACCAACTTCATCTGGGGCACGATAACATTGTTGTGTTGGGTGTTAACTTTGACGGAGAAACGGGAGAGTTGCTAAAAGCCCAAGAACAAGAACTTGGGGTAGCGTTTCCTACTCTCGGCACTGATCCTAGCGCAGAGCTCGGTATCGATCGACCCAGAGCACTACCAACGACTGTAATAATCAATCCTCGCGGAGAGGTTCTAAACGTGCTGATTGGCCCGCAGACGGAAGAGAGTCTGCTTGCACACACGAGGTAAGGACAAAAAAAAGCCGGCGATCTTGTTGTCGCCGGCAATGGAGGAATTTATCCTCCGGGGGATGTGCGGCTCGAACTCAATCGAGCCTGAAGGAGCAACACGCCAACGCAGTATTCACAACCTTGGCACTTACTCAGACAGGGCGTTTTCCACATAGTTCCGCTGAATGTGCATTTTTTTGTAAAAAATTACCATTCGAGCAGACTCTTACGATTTTTAAGTCCGTTGCCAGACAGCACTAGCCTCTTGCCCAGGTCCAGAAGCAACGCCTAACTCTAATTCGTGCACCAGCGGATCATCAAAGTCTTCTAGTAAACGCTCTAGTAAATAATTCGACAGTTCCTCGACTGTAATGTTCACAACCGGCAACACAATCGTTTCATCAGCCCTGAAGTACATCAGTTGCTCATTGAATACGACCTTGAGCTGATCGCCATTCCCAGTAATTACTAGGTGTGGCGAATTCCCTGCAAGTAACATGTACTCATCATAGGCATCACACAGCTGCTGCAGTCGTTTCTTATAGACGTTGTAATCCGCTGAAAAACCTTCTGGTCCTATTGAAGCCGCAATGCGTAATGAAACAAAGTAATTATGTCCGTGAAGCCTTTCACGTTCGGACCCCGAAAAAATGGTAAAATGTGCGGCCGAAAACTTGTGGCTTTGCTTGCCGATGCGTAAGGTGATTAACCGTGACATATGGATCCTTTTCATAAACGTCTAGAGCAAGGTTACGAGCCCCATAATCGATTGGTTCATTAAATACTGTTCGGACACCAACTATCGAGCCATACCAAAACAAGGATACGCCCATGCAAGACCCGAGGCCAACATCACAGACTATCGCCATTATCACGGGAGCAAGTGCCGGCATTGGGTCCGCCACGGCGAAGGCGTTTCTAGAACGTGGCGATACCGTTGTTGCCGTAGCTCGACGACCATGCCGACATAAAGAAGCACTGTCGATCTCCACTGATCTCACCTCCAGCGAATCGATCGAGACACTGGTTAAGCAACTTCGCGAAGGCATCAAAACCAAAACTCGTATTTGTTTGGTGCACAACGCGGCCAAAATGAACAAGGATACCGTCGATACCTGTTCCAACGATGATTTAAGACATGTACTGGAAACCAATATTCTCGGCATTAATCAGCTAAACCAGGCGATATTGCCACTCATGGGCAATGGCTCAAGTATTGTGTATGTTGGCTCTACATTAGCCGAAAAAGCGGTGCCTGGATCCTTCAGCTACGTCATATCAAAACATGCTCAATTGGGGATGATGCGAGCAACCTGCCAGGATTTAATGGGCACGGGCATTCACACAGCGATGGTTTGCCCCGGCTTTACTGATACCGAGATGCTGAGAACCCACTTAGGCGATAATAAAGAAGTCATCACTAGCATCGGCGCCATGAACAGCTTCTCAAGGCTGGTTCAACCTGAAGAAATTGCCTCAGGTATCGTTTTTTGTCATGACAACCCGGCAATTAATGGCAGTGTCTTTCACTTGAATCTTGGTCAGAAAGAGAACTAAACCCATGTCTCAATGTCCAAGCACTGCGATAATCTTTGAACGCCGCGAAAGAGTATTTTTGGTGCTTGCCGGTGTATTTTTATCAGCCATGACGCTATTAAACGTTATCGGGATCACTCGCTTTGTGCAGCTCGGCCCTTTGGCTCTGGCCGTAGGAGTATTGCCTTACCCACTGACCTTCTTGTGCACCGATCTCATATGCGAACTCTATGGCCGCAGTCGAGCGAACTTTTTAGTCAGCGTAGGTTTAGGTATCAATATTTTCATTCTTGTAATTTTGACGCTTGGAAACATGGCACCTCCTGTTCCTGCCGAGACTCTTCCGCCATGGCAAGTTCTGCAACTCAGCGAGCCCGTGGCACTGCCGAACGGGCAAATCGTATCCGGCTCAGTAGAGCTCTACAGTCTAATTTACGCAACCACCTCCGGCGCCGTTTTTGCGTCGATGCTTGCCTACATCGCCGCTCAATACTGTGACGTACAGTTGTTTCATTTTTGGAAGAGACTGACCAAGGGCCGTCATCTCTGGCTTAGAAACAACCTGAGCACTCTGGTCAGTCAGTGGGTAGATGCCACTATGGTGGTCAGCGTCACCTTTGGAGCAGCCTTTCTCCGTGACGAACTTAGCTTCCAAACGCTGTTGATCTTGATTTTAAGCAACTATGGGTTCAAGGCCATGGTGGCGCTCCTGGATACGCTGCCGCTTTATGTACTCGTGCACTATTTACGGCGCTACCTACATCTCGCCCCCCTCGAACTGGCCATCCCCCTAGGGCAGGACATTGTGGCCAGTAAAACACGGCCTTAAGTAAATGACATTTGTCGGTTTAGAGAGGCGTCTTCCGCCAAGACTGACTTCACCAGAGGCACTGTGACTTTCCGCTGTTCAACTAAACTTGCTTGATCTAACTGTTCCAGTAGGGTCAGCCAGTAACACAAATCACGGGGCAAATGGTTGACGATGTAGGGATAAACGTCGTCACTGACATTCATCCCTCTGAATCGAGCACGCTCACTAAAAATTCTAATCCGCTCTTGATCTGAGTGATTCGGTAGCTCAAACGCGGTACACAAGGTTAACCTAGATCGCAGATCTGCTAGCGGGGTTTCTAGGTATCGAGGCGCGACAAGCGATGAACAAACCCAGCGCCCACCAAATTCTTGCTGTCTGTTAAACAGATGAAACAGCGCCTCAGACCATTTTACGTCGGCAGTCAAAAGATGAAGGTCGTCGAAGATCAAAGTGGGCGTTGTTTCTAATCCATCCAGTATCAAGGGATCGCAAGCCTCGATGAGCTCAGCGGCGGGTAAATAAAGAGACGTTTGGCCCGACGCAGTCGCCAGAGCACTTAGAAGATGAGTTTTGCCCGTGGCGTGGGCGCCGGTTAACCACACTGACGCGCTACCCTCAAGTTGCTGCCGCACTAATCTTAGGTTGTTATTGAACACAAAATTGTCAAAGGTGAAACCGTCAGGGAGCTGCACATTCAAGATAAGTTGACGTGGCGTGTTCACTCGCCAACCCTAAATTGCAAGCCGAGTTCGCTGGAGCCGAGATACTCGAGCCCCAAGGTATCGCGCATAATTTCTTTGAATTGATCTACGGAGGCAGGCGACTTGACCGCTAGCGTGATAGTTTGCCCGGATAAACGAACCACCTGAACAGACTCTACGAACACATTAGCCTCTAGCGCACGCAGGATACGACGATAGTCGCCAAAATCGGTCACCTCGTTGATTACAATAGAAGGTAACTCTGTATCGTCAGCGATGACTGCAAGCTCACTGCGTACCATAAGTGTCAGAGCTTCGATAAGCGCCCCCAGGGCTTGCCCACGATCAGTGTAAATTCTCTCAACCTGCGTGGTAAAACGCCCGTCGGACAATAGCGAAATACTCAGAAATATTCGGTCATCGCTAAGTTCAGCCCATTTCACAATGCGCTGCGACTGAGCTTCGTAACGAAGCATACCCCGTGCAATTTGTACGGGGTCACCCTGCCATAGCGCGTCGGCAGGCACAGCCATAGTGTCCGTTAGATCATAAAGAGGTAGATCAAAATCCAAACCGTACTCGTCTAATGTAGCTCGAGCAGATTCAATAAGTGCGACGTCTCGACTAGTATCTATATATCGAATGCGACCTTGTTTGTCGTTCATAACCCACCAGAGCAAGGGTCTTGGCCGATCAGCAGGCACGACGCCCAATCCCTGCGCAAAAATAGCCTGGGTCACAGCTTGGGCATCGAATTCGAACGATACGGTTTGTTTATTACCCACCTGCGACTGGTTCACGCCAAGAAAAATAGATTGCTTCAATAAGCGCTTGCTCTGCTTCAGAATGGGTTCTAGTTTCACATCATCCGTTTCCAGAGTAAGCGATCGAACCAAAGACAACAGCGCCGCTTGAGCACCAAGGTCTATCGCTTGAGCTGATTGATTCTCGATTTCGGCAAGCGCGGTAAAGGCTCCGTATTCCTGCGATCGGACATCAAGACTGGTCCAGAAGCTCAGTGTGACAATAGTAACGATAAGCGCACGCACTGCGGATCCCACAAAAATAAAACGCAAGTGTATCAAGACGCACCTCATGTGTAACTGTACCGATGTTAGTTCATGCATTCCACGCCGAAAAAAAGTAGAATGCGCATTTTCTAGATCGAGCCCTACTCACCATGACTGAAGCTACAGGTTTTACCTACAAAGACGCCGGTGTCGACATCGATGCAGGCGAGGCCCTTGTTGACCGTATAAAAGATGTCGCGATCCGAACGCGGCGCCCCGAAGTCCTGAGTGGCTTAGGTGGCTTCGGCGCCATGTGCGCGATACCCGCGGGCTACAAAGAACCCGTTTTAGTGAGCGGCACAGACGGCGTAGGCACAAAATTGAAGCTAGCGATGCAACTCCAACAGCACGACACGATTGGTATCGATTTGGTCGCTATGTGTGTCAATGATCTGGTGGTTGCCGGTGCCGAACCGTTGTTCTTTTTGGATTATTACGCCACGGGCGCACTGGATGTCGATATCGCAGCACAGGTGGTAAACGGCATTGGCGAGGGCTGTCTGCAAGCGGGATGCTCATTGGTCGGCGGTGAAACAGCCGAGATGCCTGGGATGTACGAGGGCAATGACTACGACTTAGCGGGATTTTGTGTCGGCGTGGTCGAAAAGTCCAAGGTCATCACAGGCGACTCCGTGGCCGAAGGCGATGTACTCATTGCCATGGCCAGCTCCGGCCCACACTCCAACGGCTATTCGCTGATTCGTCATATCATCGATCAGAAAGGCTTGGACGTCACCGCTGACTTAGACGGGAGCACCGTTGCGCAAAAACTCATGGCGCCCACACGCATTTACGTCAAGTCCTTGCTTGCGTTAATGGAAACTACCAACATAAAAGCTCTTTCGCACATCACAGGCGGCGGCATCACCGAAAACTTACCTCGAGTGCTGCCACAGGATTGCGCGGCCGAGATCAACATGAATAGCTGGAACCGTCCCGCTGTGTTCGATTACCTCGCCAAGCATGGCCAAGTTGCCGACAAAGAGATGCTACGCACATTTAATTGTGGCGTCGGGATGATTGTGTGCGTCGCCGCTGCTGATCTAGAGGACACTCTCGCTACGTTGACAACTCAGGGCGAAACAGTCTGGCAAATTGGCACCATTGTAAAACGCGACGACGCGCCGGTAACCTATACCTCGTGAGACTCGCATTTTTTATATCGGGTCGCGGCAGCAATATGGAAGTCATTCTAGATGCCATCGAGCAGGGACACATTCCTGCAACCGCAAGCCTTGTATTGTCTAATAAAGCCGGCGCTCTGGGACTCGCCACCGCGCGCGCGCGCGGCGTCCCCAGTATTTTTTGTGATCACCGCGACTATGACTCCCGCGAAGCCTACGATCATGTCCTGGTCCGCCACTTACAAGAACATAAAATCGACGCTGTGATTCTCGCAGGCTTCATGCGCATTCTTACCCCGGTTCTTGTCCGAGAATTTGAGGGAAAGATGCTGAACATCCATCCATCTTTGTTGCCCAAGTATCCAGGGTTACATACCCATCAAAGAGCTTTGGATGCCGGCGATACCGAGGCCGGCGTCACCGTGCACTTCGTCACAGAGGAACTTGACGCGGGCGCCGCGGTCTTACAAGCAAGGGTCCCAATAAAGGAAAACGACGATGCCGCTATACTTAGCGAGCGGGTTTTACAGATGGAACATACTATTTACCCCTTGGCCGTTAAATGGCTCGCAGAGGGGCGCATTCATTGGCAGGGCGGAGCAGCTTACCTTGATCAAGAACCTATTCCTGAGCACGGCGTGCAGTTTTCAATGTAACTGGCAAAAAGCTCTTATTCTAGCCCTGAGCCTAGTCGCACTGTCCGCCAACGCCGAGCCGCTAAAGCCGTATCACCTCAGTTATAAAACAACAGCAAAAGGCCTGTCCATGGACCTTGAGCGCTCGCTGAAGTTAACCGAAAAAGGCGATTTCCTGCTGACCAATCAAGCCAAAATTTTACTGGCGGGTTTTATCGAAACCAGCG
>Ga0209137_1001153_pt1 | contig 25664 bp, 20 predicted proteins | sample SaaInl5LU_22_DNA_FD_184642 | JGI IMG/M metagenome (GOLD analysis project Ga0209137, IMG submission 184642) | Marine microbial communities from expanding oxygen minimum zones in the Saanich Inlet - ESP_105LU_22_DNA (SPAdes) (version 2) | ecosystem: Environmental > Aquatic > Marine > Intertidal...
CTTTGTTTTCATCCACACTCCTTTACGCAAATAGCAAACAATTGACATCCGTTCTGCATCTTTCGTTAGTTTATTTATTGGCAAATTGCCGTGTGGTTCGTGAACATCCATCAGTAAAAAATCTCCCTCCCTTACATCAACCCCTACACCATATTGAGGGAAACACGTTTCTCCACCAGTATATTTACCCTGCTTCTCAAATACAACCAAGTTGCCAAATCCTTCTTCATCATCACCCTTATCTTGATGCACGGTTGTTCTAAAATTGATATTGGTTGTGACTGTTGTAAATGATGTGTTGCCGATTCTAAAATGCGTCTGTTTTGCCTTATCATTTTGCTTCTTGAAAAACGACGGTGTAAGATTTTTATATAAATTGTTAATTTGCTCTAATAAAGGTATTGTTTTTTCGTATTTTTTTGGAGAATCCATATTAAATCTACATACCCGGACATCTACTAGTGGTTTCTTTTTAAGTTTATTAAAAACGAATTTCTGACGAGGAGACCATTTATCAAAATAACCAAAAATATTTGTCATAATTCGAGGATTATCTAATACATTTTTTACTCCTTTTTTGGCACCTGAAGTGCTTCCTCTATTAGACGACCAATTGTGGGCGAAATCATTTACATTATTATAAAAATCATCCTTGTACTTATCATTCAATATATTTTTTCTAAATTTAAGGAGCAGTTTTCCTTCTTTTGTATACACATCGCAAGACTCTGTTATGATATTTTTAATTTGAGACGGTTTTACAAAACGGTTTAATATAGTATTTATTTTAGAATCCGGAATACTTTTTTCCACTATAAACGTTTTAATACCTTTTCTAGTTTCATTTTTAATAATCATATTACTACATTATAGTTCTATAAAAATTTGATTTTTGTTTTTTTGTTTTTTATAATTTTTTTATTACCCTACAGATTGATGACATATATGTTTATAACAACATTTCATTAAAAAACTAAAAACCAGTAAATGTTGTATTTAATTTACTTATATAAAGCAGTTCTTTATATTCGTTTTTTGTTTTAAAGTAGCCTTTTATTTGATGTTGTAACCAATATGCTCCCATAAAAAAAATTAAATAAATCGACGAAAGTAAAATTGGTTGATGTTTTACCTCTTTAGAGTAATTATAAATAATATATCCAAAAACTAGTATTCTACAAATGCCATAGAAAACCAATTGTATACACTTTAAATCTAACAATTTTTTATAGTATTGTTCTGTCTTTTCATTATTTCTTTTTAGAAAATCATAAACATAATATAATGGCAAATTAGATAATTCTATACAAATTAATGCTAATATCATTATTAATCTCATCTCATTTCCATATAAAAAAATACATTGTAAATAGTAAATAGCTGCCAAATGATGACAAATGTAGGCAAGTTTATCTATTTTTCTATTAAACCATAAATTATATGTGTCATAAATATAAAAAACCATCGGAAATAAAATGACTGCTGAAAATGATAAATCGTTTTTAGTTTTTAAATATATCACTCCTAAAATTATTGTTCCAATTGCGTTAAAAGCAGACAAAAAGTTTTGTCGAATGCTGTTATTATTGTTGTCATTAAAGTTATTGTTTTTTTCATTAATATTTTTTTCATTAATATTTTTATTATTATTATTATTAATATTAATATATTTTGAATTTTTTTGTAACACCGTTTCCAGAAAAGGCCAAAATGTAAGTAATATTGGAAGCATTTTTGAAGTATATAAATTTTTTATTAAACCTATTTTAACACATTTTTGTATTAAATACTTTTATACAACGGAGTTTTTTTTTGAAATTCAAAAATTAACAAAACTTAAAAGTATTTCAAAATGGAATCCCTTCAAATTTAAAAACAGGTTTTTCAGGTGGTGCTATAAAATCATATTTATGTTTGTTGTTCTCATATGTTTTTATGTTATGATAATAGCGTATCCATTGCTTTCTATTTTCTAAATATTGCTTACATTCCGCAACACTATAGAAATAATGTATTTCGCAATTACATTCTTTATATAAATTCAAATGCTCCATTTTAAGTGAAACATTTTCTTTTGTTACAAATGTTTCGTCATTTTTCGCAAAGTTCATTTTCAATTTTTTATATTTTTCAATGTTTAAAAATTTCAATAGTTCATTGACATAATTTAGTCTATAATTGTATTCCTTTATTGAAACTAGATTCATTCTTTCATTATACTCAAAAACTTCCCTCATATAAGAACCTGATGAGAAATTTATTTGTATTGTGTCATTACATTTTTTTAGTTCACCAGCATAATGCATAAAAATATCTGTTTTGTTACAAAATGTATGAAGACGGTGTATTATATTTGAATGTTTGGTTCCTAATTCATTTATATTTTGACATTGAATAAAATACATTTTTGGTGTTTCATTGTCACAAGTTAATAGCATCCACAAATATATTCCATCGTTTAATTCGTCCAAATTGTCATAATATAACGGTAATTTGGAATACAATTTTTCATAGTTAATGTAGCGATGATTAATTTCATAATGAATACCACTTATATCATTAAAAATACAACTAAAATTATTGACTGAAATAGAAAAATCTACAATGATATTGTTAATTTCAAATAGTTTCATGCTATAACTTCTGTTTTGATTTTTTTTGTAAGTTTTTTCTTTACTTTTTAAATGTTTTTATTATTTTCATTTTTATAATCCTTCAGAATTAAACAAACGATAAATTATATCACCATATAAAAAACAGTGTGTTTTTATTTTTAAATTTTATATAATGTTGACAAGGATAAGACTCATAGCATGAAATTGATATCTTATTTTTTCCAATTTCGCTATATTCTCCGATTTATTCAAAAAATTAAGAACATAATTATTATTATTAGAAGCATATCATTCATCAAAAAATACGAATCAATTTTCAAACTATGTCATAGTCAAAATAAGGGTCATTAATAATTTTATTTCGCATGACAAAATTAACTAATATAGACTCTTTTTGTGGCTCATATATTTTACAAGGTTCATACAAATCGGGAAACTCAATAATTTGGTCAAACATTTCATTTAGCAAAAGTCTATATAGTTTACCATTTGCCTTCCATAATCGTAATAAAATTGGTTTACAATATGGAAACTTTAAGTCGTCATAATGATGATTTATATACTCTAGATCACTCATAAAAATATATTCCTTACCTTCAATATTTCCATTATATTTACCTCTTAATTTCATATTTGGACGATCATGGTTTTTCACATCTATATAATATATTTTTCCTTTTTTAAGGTGAGATAAATTACTAATTTCTTTCATAATTTATTTTTAATAAATAGTTATAAATATGTTTATTTATTTATAACTATAAATTATTTACAAATTTATGTCTACCTCTATCGGTTGTGCTATAGCATATCCTTTTCTCTTGTTTGAACAAGGATTTTCAGTACAATTTCGCATATGAGCTGACAAACTTGACTTATTTTTGCCATTAAATACACCACAAAACTGACATAACATCTTATCGCTTTTATATTGTCCGGTTCCCATCAAAAATTTATTCAAATTTGGCATCTGCATTTCTTCTAATTTTTCTATCATTTGTTTTGACATTGTTTTTATCATATCAATTGCCTCCATTTTTTTAATTCCGAAATCAGTATATTCTTTTATTATTTCGGTCAAATCACGATTAATCATTATTTGATGCTGTTCTTTTACTTCTTTGTCCATTTTTGAAACCAATTCGGATACATGAATAGATAATTTATCCACTATATCTATTGCTACTTTAATCTTATTTAAGTCATATTCAGCATTCGGAACATACACTAAAATAAGGCCATTTATTATATCTATATGAAAATCACTTTTGAATGTAATTGGACTGTTTTGTGATAAAAATATTCCGTGCTTTTTTTGTAGTTGAATATCCCTCTCAAATTTCTTGACTTCTTCTGTATCTACAGTTCCTGTGTAATTTTTATTTTCAAATAAAATAGTTGGTTTATTCGGGTCGCATCTATTAACTTTAATATCACACGTCGCACTTTCACTTCCACATCTTAAAATTTCATCACTTGGCATTAATTTTTGAAGCACATAATATAGTTCTGTTTCCGATATGTTTCCCTTTAAGTTTGAATTATTTTTATATTTATTCAAGAAACAGTTCATTTCATTTGCTAATGTTTCTTGACTTTGCTTATTACTATGAACGTTATCTTTTACCTGTTGTATATTGCTTATTGTCCTTTCTTCACTTGATTGTATATAATTACAAATAGGTTGTTGGATAAGTGATACCATTTTACTGAATTGTTCGTCTATGTTTTTTACTATTTCACTACTTTCTTCTTTATTTGTTTGCTCTAATATTCTCTTTGTTGTTGAATTCATTATATTGAAGTGTTCTCGTAAAACCTTTTCTAACTTGTAATATCCTTCTTGACTACGAGGCATAAATTCATTCAATAATAGTTGTGTTTTCGCTACCAAATTGTCGTGATTGCGTTCCAATACTGTTTGCATATTACCTTTTTCATTCATTGCGTTGTTTTTCATTGCTTGTTTTAATTCTTCCATATAATCTTTCTTTAATTCCATTAATTTTAGTGAAAATCCAGTGTCAAATTTGTTTAATGTTGTATTTATTTCTGTTACCATTGACAGCAATTTTGATATATTATTATCATTCAATGTAGATGACAAATTGGTTGAAAGTTTTTTTATTATATCAATAAAAAAAAGATTTATTGTTTCTATATTGATATTCGGATGTTGCTGATAAAAAGAAATAACATCAGGATTTTTTATAATTATTCCTTTGTTTGACATTTGTTTTTTATATATATAGTGCTGATTTATACTTAAATAGTTTATTTCTTACTTTACATTGTTATTTCATTTTACAATAAAATAACAATTTCATCAACCAAACAAAATATTAATAGTTGAACCATTTACTTTGTTTGATATAAAAAAATGCTCTAATGAGTTTTTAATTTGTAAAGAATCATTAATATCATTTAATTCATTTTTATTCCCATTAGTTTTATACATATTTTTCTTTTTGTTATTTATTACCAGTTCATTATGTTCATTAATTTCAATAATTGATGACGGTAACTTTTCTGTGTTGTTTTTCATTGATCCTTATAATTTATATTTTATAATTTATATTTTATAATTTATATTTTATATTTTATAATTTATAGTTTGTTAAAAAAAATGAATTACTAAACTATTTTATATTTAACACATAATTTTCTAATTCTGATACCTAAAATTGAAACAAATGGAACACTTGTTGGGAAAAACTGTCATATTTCAAACAAAACGCAAACCTATGAAAAACAAAACATTAAAACCTATATTTCCAGAACACATATTTTCAGCAACAATTACACAGTTTATTGGCGATTTTGTTTTAATCACAAATATTAAATTACTTTTGAGTGAATGCGAATATAATGGAGAATATGGAAGAAATATTACATTACTTGCCAGAGATAAATTGTATTATGATAATAAGTCACATTACAATACAACTGCGAATAATTGTTTAATAAAAATTAAAAAAAATCTTTATTTTGATGTTTTTATGATTTATCAAAATATAGATTTGTTAAAATCTATTGAAAATCATAAATGGTTTCCAAATTTGTATGATTCTTGTTTCTATAATTTGAGTTCAATTGAAACAAATTTCGTACGTCAATTGCTTAATATTTCTTAACGAATTGTCTAATTAATTAACTAATTATTTAATGTTGCTTATGAAAAAAATGACTGTAGTTTGATTTAAACTCTTTATACTCTTTAAGTCGTTGAGCTCCCACTTGTGCTTCTACATAAATTAACCTTATTACACGAAAATAGTAATACCCTTTGGGTAAGTCTTGTGGAAAAACAAACGATATTTTTTTTGGTGAATAATATTTTATTCTTATTTTATTAGGAACTTGCGAATATTTTCCGGCATAGTCTATTTTAATATACAGTTGCGTCGGATGAAATTCAGAACCGTCTATAGTTATTTCATTAAACTTATTATTTGATGTAATTATGGGACCATAATTATATATTTCTGGAATTAAAGATTGTTCTGCTAATGTTTTATTCCTTGTCAAATTTATAGACATTCTATTTCTTGGTAACCCATTCGGTTGTAATGTAGCACCTATATCTGGCTTCACAAATGGGATCACTGTATTAATCAAAAAATTAAACGATTTTATACTTGCTGAATCTAAATATTTCGCTTTTATCAGTCCAGTTGAATCCAATATATTTCCAGTTGTTTCCAAATTTGCCGTCCATATTTTTTTATTTGTTTGATTTTGACTTAAATCAGTAAAAGTTATGTTTTCAATGGGTTTTATAAAATATCCAATATGTTCTTCCATTGTATTCAGAGTTTCATTTAATATAACTTCATCATAAGTAACAGTTAGTAATGCATTTCGATTATTTCTTGTAAATTCTAATAAACTCAATGAAATATCTATTGGTCTGGGTATAATTGTATTCATGGATAAACCTCTTGTTTCTTTATTCGTTCCCAAATAAGACGCAGTAAAAAAAATATTGGATGACGATGATTTAAATTCACCTTTAGATGAAACAACTATTTTACATATATTTCCACTTATTTCACTATAAGTCAAATTAAGTTTCAATTTTGCTTCTTTAGGTTGAACCTTTATTAATTCTCTTTGCTGTAATGATGAAAGCGTTTCTTGAATTCTATTTGAACTTAAATCATTTGTAAATTCAACAACAATTGTTCCTGATGTGTCTTGATAACTTAACACATCGTTTGTTACATAACTTGAAACATTTGGATGGAATTCTATAGAATTTACTTGCGGAAAAACGCCACTCATATCTACATCAACCGTTACACTTTGTCCCCTATATTTGCCTTTTATAGTCGCCTTCAAATTATTCACATTCGTTATTTCTTTTTTATAACGAATTCTCGTATTCCATTGTTTCCTATTCCCTTCTTCTCGTGTGTAATATAAAAGTTCCCAATACTCATATGGTGATACATTTATAAAATCTCTTGTTATATCCTCTAATATTTCATAATCTGTATTAAATGTTACATCTATTATCGGATTCTTTGCCGAAAAATTGTCACTATTTTTGGTTGGATTTTGTTCTAGTTGGGGTATAATTGTATTTATATGAAATATAGCAGATGCATCTCCAGCATAAAAATTATTGTCTATTTTTATAAACGCATTCGAAATATCTATTTCACCATTTATGTCTATTTCACCTCTGAAATATCTGCCTCCATTATAATCATTCTTTGTTGTCTTATCTGTCCTGTTAAAATTTCTTATTACCATCTTTTGAGATGGTCCAAATAATATTTTATTTCTTATTTCTTCATCATCTCTTTCTTCTAATGTTGTATTAAAAATCATGTCAAAATATACTTTTCTTTTGTAATCATTATTACGAATAAATCCATCCAAATATGTAAATGTATTTTTTTCTGGATACAATAAATTTGTTATATTTATTTGCTCTAGTCTTGGTATTATTACTTTTACATCAAATATGGTTCTTTGAGTGTAATTTCCATTATATATTAATTGAATATATGTATCATATTTTTCAACTTCTCCTATTATAGTTATTATTGCAGTCCATTTGGTTTTATCTTTGCTATCATTTTGTAAATCACTTATAATTATATTTTGAGATAATTCATAAACCAAATATTGCTCCAATATATTAGCACTTGGTTCTAACAATTCTTTCGTAAATTTGAATTCTATACTGCCTGATATATCGTCATAAGTAAAATATGTTTTTGATATTTTTATATATTCCGGTTCAGGATAAACAGTGTTTATATAAAAATTATTACTCCAATTTAATCCATAAAAATCATTTACACTTACTATAAAATTCGTTGATATATCACGGTCAGCAGTTAATATAGACGTCCATTTTGTCTTGTTTAGGCTACTAGTAAAATCTGACAATGATATATCAATTTTATCAACATTCACAAAACTATTTATTGAAGTGTCTTCTAGTTCTTTATTGAATGTTATTGATAATTCACCAGATAAATCTAAATATGTTATCGTGGATGCATTCAATATTATGTCATTTTCTGGATTCTCAATTTTTGGTATTATTGTATTTATTTCAAAACTTGCATCAAATGTAGGCAATCCATAAAACCCTCCAAAGGATACATCCAATACTATATCTTGCTCTACTAATGATTCTATTGTTGTTTCCCATATTTTTTTAAAATCATCAACTGGTAAAAAATTCCCGTATGCAATATTGTCACTACTTTCAGATACTGAAAAGTAACTGTTTATACTTGAATCTAATATTTCTTTATCAAATGATAATTGGATGGTTCTAGATGACCCGGCATATGTTAAATTTGATGGTGTTAGTATAATTTGTTGTATTTGTGGTCTTATTGTGTTTATTGTCGCTAGGTTTATTATTTGTTTTGAACCATCCCTAAAAATATTTCTTGGGTAGGTTGTATACACATACATATTATTGTAACTTAAATCAAAATTAAAAGACACATTCCCGCTCCATTTTCTATAACTTTGTTCTGAACTTAAATTACTAATTGTATAATCACTATTGTCCAACGTTATTTCGTTACTGTTGTATTGAATACTACTATTGTATATGAAAAATAAACTTGTAGTTATAGAAATATAGTCGTTAAAACTTAGATCATTAATAAAAAGTCCTGATGTATACACATACACGAAATTAAAACTTCTATTAATATAATCAATATTTGATAAATCAATACTTGATTTAGTATTTAAGTCACCATAATGACGAAATTCGGGAATTGCGGTATTTACTTTTACTAACGCAGTTTTTGAAGTTCTATTGTAATTTATATTTATATTTCGATCAACCGGGTTGCGAAATCCGCCCAAATTAGGAATTATTGCCACAACTCGAAATATATAATGAAATGTGTAATCATTTATTTTTTCTGAAGAATCAATTACAAATTCATCCGAATAATCTAGATAACTTTTTATTTCAAATTCGGTTTCTAGTACTTTTGTGTTAAATTTAATGGTTAAAATACCAGATGGGTCAACATCTGTTAAATAATTAAAAACATTATTGCTTTTAAATGTAATATTTGACAACTCTGGTATTACTGTATCAATTTCAAAATCATATTTTGCACTTGTGTCATAATATGACATATTTATAAACGCATTTGAAACGTCTATTTCTCCGCTTATGCTCATTATTGCTTCCCATATTTGGTTTGAAGAACCAATAACTGGGTTTAAACTTTCAATAACGACATTTTGCGATGGTTCAAAAGTTAAATATTTATTGCTTAAAAAATTACTACTTGGTTCTAAATATGGTCTGGTAAATTTAAATTGCAATGTTCCGGATGTATCTAAATAAGTGAACTGATTGTTGCTTGTATCCTTAATAATAATAGACGATACATCTGGTATTATTGTATCTATTATAAAATTATAATTCGCACTTGTGTCATAATAAGACATTTTTACAAACGCATTTGAGTAATCTATTTCTCCGCTTATACTTACCAATGCTTCCCATATTTGATTGGAAGAATCTGTCGCATTTAGATTTTCTATTATCAAATTGTTTGATGGTTCATAGGTTAAATAATTAATAAAATTACTACTTGGTTCCAAATATGGACGCGTTAGTTCAAATCGCAATGTCCCCGATGTATCCAAATAAGTAAATTTGTTATTACTTATATCATTTATAATTATGAAAGATACATCAGGTATTTCGGTTTTTATTTGTATTTTGTCTTCATAGTCCGTATCAGAAATTGTTTCATACCCTGTATAATAACTAAACATAAATGTCGCATTATCTATATAATAATCGTTATCATCAATTTGGATTGTTCCCGTCCAACGTTTTGTGTTATTGAGCGATAAATAGAAACCAGAATTAGGTGTTATTGTAAAATTATATGAATTATCTGGAGTAGATTTGTATAGAAATATATGGTCTTTTATATTACTTATAGTTTTTTCTACATTAAATGAAATATCTAATATTGCTGAATTATCCAAATATGAAAATTCAGTGCGACTTAATTGGATATTGACATCTCGTTCCCTTGTGTCTACTTGAAAATTTACAGATGTATCCATATTATGAACACCATATGTGTATATATATCCAAACTTTACATCTATTCTAGAATTCAAATTATATTGATGTTCTTTTACTTTCACTATTGCCTCCCATAGAGTATTGTTTTTATACTCACTTGATTCTATATATAAAAATGATGAATCTGTTGGAAACAATATTGACCCATTGAGCGACAAATCTATATCTTCATTTGTGCCTACTATTGGTTTCGAAAATTGAACTTGTAATATTCCTGATAAATCTGTTGCATCAGAAATATATGGATATAAAATGTTTTCCATTGATATACCTGTAATTTCAGGCAAAATAGTATCATAACTGAAATATTGCTCACCAGAAATACCTATTCGCGATATATGTTGTGAGGTTGTTTCTAATCCATTTACTATTATTTTTGCATTTGTTCCCGAAACACCTATTTCTGTTGTTAATACACTCGTCCATATGCTTTTGTTAGATGTTTGAAAAGTAGTAATTGAATAATGATTATTTAATGGTTTAATTTGTATTAATGAGTCAATATTTGTTTCTACTATAGGTCTATTATAAGTAACCACAATGTTCGTAGATAAATCATTGTAATTGAAATCTGTTTTATCAAATACTACACTTGATACATCTGGTATTATTGTATCTATTGAAAAATCATAGTTTGCACTTGTGTCATGATAAGACAGTTTCACAAATGCATTTGGGTAATCTGTTTCTCCACTAATGCTTACTATTGCTTCCCATATTTGGTTGGAAGAACCAGATACAGCACTTAAGTTTTCAATAATTAGATTTTGACTTGGTTCAAAAATGAGATAATTATTATCAAAGAAATTATTACTTGGTTCCAAATATGGACGCGTTAGTTCAAACCTTAGTGTTCCCGATGTATCCAAATAAGTAAATTCATCGTTACTTATATTGTTAATAATAATAGACGATACATCTGGTATTATAGTGTCCATATTTAAGGTTATTGATGAATTAAGTATTTCACTAGTCGTATCATAAAATATATGTAATGTTGCTGATGTATCTATTTCATCTATTATTGTTATTATTCCATTCCAACTTGTATCTATTATGACAATACTTGAATCTAATATAAAACCTATATCTTGATTATTTGAATTATTTTTTATCGTCAAATTGGATGTCAAATCTGCGCCACTTGCGTCATTTGTATCAAATACAATTGAAATAGGTGTGCTCGTATTTAAATATGTAAATGTTGAATTCGATACATAAAGTTCAACTCCTCTTTCTAATGTATCTATTTCAAAATTTATAAAATCATTTATATTATGAGTGCTATTTAATGAACCATAATTATAACCATAATTGAAACTTATATCATTTACAATATTTTTACCATATTCTGATATTCTCAACTCTAATTGCCATATATTTTGGTCATTATGTGTTATTGTTAATGGTCTCAAACTATGACTTAATGGTGTAACGATAGTTATAGGACTAGGATTTGCATTGGATAAATCGTAGTATGCTCCACTTCGGTCTATAAGTGACTTCGTAAATTCAACACTTATTATACCACTAAAATCTGGATAACGAATTCCACCATTTGTAATGCTAATATTAGACACATCTGGTAATATAGTATCATAACTAATTATTGTACTTAGTGATATTCCATTAGATGTAAATGGCGACGAAACTTGAACCCCATTGACCGTTACACTTTCGTCTGTTCCTTGTAAACCTATATTTGCTACACTTATTACCCCTTTGAATACATTTTTGGTCGGAGATTCTGAAACTAATGTATTTATACTTATATTTGTTGGATTTGATAATTCAATTAAATCATTTATATTTGTTTTGCCTCTTAAATCTCTATCAAATGTTACTATTATTTCACCAGATGTGTCATTATATGTTAAAAATAATGAACTTGGATCAAACACAATAGAGGATACATCTGGAACATCTCCATATATATTAAATTTTTCGTTATACCCAGTTGATGCACCATATCCATTTACACTTATGTCAAATTGTGTTTCTATATTTAGATTACTACTTAAATCTACATTTGCAGACCATTTTCGCGTTAAATTGTTATAACTTAAATCTGAAAATATAACACTTGATGGCGTGTAAGTTAAATAATTATAAAATATCTCTTGAGCACTTTCCAACAAATCTTTGTCAAATTGGACTTCAATTACACCCGATGTATCCACATACGTTAATTCAATTGGATTCAATGATATATCTGTTGCTTTTGGTATTTTCGTGTAAAGTGTAATTATTTCATTTGCACTTATATCCTCATATCCATTATTATAAGAAAAAATTAAATTCGCTATTGTATCTTTTTCGTCAATGTTTTGTATTGTTCCTTGCCAAATTTTGAATGAAGTATCCCATATTGAATTTATTATTGAAAAATTTATACTTGCGTCTGAATCATTATTATCAGTTAAAATTATATTGCTTGATATATCTACTGAATTATTATACACATCTTCTGTATTAAATGTTATTATTAGAGATGCATCATTATTTATATAATCTATTTGTGTTCTAGATAATGCAAAACTGTTTATTTTTCTTGGTCTAGTATCTATTATAATATTTTCGGAATATATTTTCCCAAAATAATCCACTAGTATTACAGCAGATGAATCTATATTTGATTCCAAACTTGCATTTAATATCCACTCGCTTCTTGTAGAACCTTGTGAAATACTATTTGGTGTAATATATGTTCCACAACTTATATCGTTTAAGGATAAATCAGAACCAACCAAAAGTAATGAGTCAAATGTTATTTTAAAATCTTTGCTTGTATCATAATATTCAATGTTGCTATAACTTATGTCAACTACATATGGATATAAAGTATATATTATAATATTTTCGGAATATATTTTCCCAAAATAATCCACTTGTATTACAGCCGATGAATCTATATTTGTTTCCAAATTTGCACTTAATATCCACTCACTTCTTGTAGAACCTTGTGAAATACTATTTGGTGTAATATATGTTCCACAACTTATATCGCTTAAGGATAAATCAGAACCCACCAAAAGTGATGTGTCAAATGTTATTGTAAAATCTTTGCTTGTATCATAATATTCAATGTTGCTATAACTTATACCTATGGGTTCAGGAACTATTGTATTTATTGTTTTTGATGTTTGTCTTGTTATTCCATTATAATAAATATCAAATGTAAAATTTCTACTAACGTCGTATGGATAATCAAAAATTAATTGCCAATCAGTAGGACTGCTATTTGATAAATCAACATTGATTAAACTTGCATCCAATATGAAATCATTTATAGATAAATCTGTTACATCTTCATTAAACTCTATAGCTAAAGTATCAGAGACATTATTGTAATTAATATTCGTTAATAAATGAAATAAATAGATGATTTGTGATGATACCTGTGTCCAATTTGATGCTGTATAAGAAGTGTAATTAACACCCTGAAATGCCTCTATACAATTGGCTTCGTTATCTTTATCTAATGTTTTATTAAAAAAGTAATAATTATTTGTTCCTATACGTTTTGAATATATCTTATTAATTTTACTATTTTGGAAGAAATATAAATCTCCTGTTTTATTAGATAAGCTAGCTGTTCCCAAATGAACTTCTAGTCCATTAGATGAACCATTCTTTTGTCCCATTCCACAAAAGCACATATGTTGATATTGTGTTACTGTATCTGGTAAATATAACTTTTTTAAATTAAAACAATTTAAAAAGCATTGAACACCAATAGTTAGTATTTTAGTATTTGATAAATTTATATATTCAAGGTTATTACAACCTTTAAAAAGCCAACATTGATTTGAAGTCTTTGAACCCCCCACAGGTGATGAAGTAGTACCTGCAGCTCCAACAATTGACGTAATTGAATTAGGAAAATAAATAAAATTTAAATTTATTGAATTAATATTAATTTCAGTATTAAAAGCGTTAGGATCGACATGTGTTATAGTAACACTATTTACATATGTTTCGATAAATACAGTTGTAACTGAACTACTATTAAACGAAGATACACGATTATTCGTATAAACAACACCATTAATTTCTGTAGTCAATAAATATTTATAATACTCCAATCCTTCATTAAAATAAATAATATCCACTTGTTCGCCAGTATTTTCCAAGACCCAATTTCCGCCATATTTGAGATTTCCGGTTTGGTCTTCGGATGCTCCGACCGTTACACCTTCTATTTGACTTTTAATTAAATCATAGTATTTTTTCCATGTATCGTATTTCAAACTGCTACACGCTAAAAAATCAACGTTTTTAATATTATAAGTTTTTATTACATCTAAAATAAATGTTGAATTAGAATTATTTACAACATCACCATTTGATACATCAAAAAACCCTTTATTTTCTAAAAAGCGCGTTTCATTCTCATGACAACAAAATGCTAATCGGTTTAGTTTATTCGTATTCACTTTTTCAAGCAATTTTTGAACAATATTAATTGAAACATCATATGAATAAATAATACCAAAAGTATCTTCATTCAACGAATCAAATAGTAATTGATAATCTGACACATTTGAATCAATCAAAAACACATTTTTATATGAAGTTGTTGTGTTGTCATCTTTGCTTAAAGAATGAATAAGTGTCATATTTAATATAATATAATATTAAGATTATTGATTTTTTACATTTTAGTATAAATCAATAAAAGTGTAAATTGTAAAATAATTGACAAAAAAATGAAACAAATTTATAAAACAATAAGTATCACAATTATTTGCCCTCTCCTTCCCCTAAACAGAAAATACTTAAAGAATGCAACTTATTTCCATTATTGTCATCTTATTAGGTTCCCATATTGACACCCTATTGAAAGACCGTTGTAGCCTTGTTGCCAACTATTTCTATGAATCCGACCCACAAGAGAAACCCTATATTTACATTTCAGGAGGAATCAAGCACGCCATTGAAAGCCAATCTGAAGCCTATTTGGCAACTAATTATATTGCCAATTCGTCTTCTGTTATGACCAACTACATTATAACCGATAATGAAGCACAAAATACTGCCGAAAATTTCCGAAATTTCAAATGCAAATTTTACGACCAACTTGCATTTGAAGAACAACAAAAATTGAAAATCGTGATTGCGACATCCAAGTTCCACCATAAAAGAGCCAAAAAATTCTTTGATTCTTATTTCCCTGAATATGAGGGGAAAGAATCATGGTTACTCGGAGACAAATCGTGCTATTATTGTGCGAATGACGAAAAGTTTCATATTCAAAATGTTGAAAAAGATGTAGCTAAAGCCCCTGCTAATTGTATGCTAGTTTAGATTGTATTTGTTGTATAGTATTATGTAGTTTTATTTTGTGTTTGTATTTGTTTTATTTTGTGTTTGTATTTGTTCTAATTAAGTATTTTAATTTTTTTTCTTTAATAATATTATTTATATAAAATATGAATGAAATAGTTGAACTAATTTGTGTTAAAGAAAGAAACAAATTACGTGTAAAAATAATTACACCTGGTTACTTAAATACTGCAAATTGTCAATTTCCAAAAATTCTACGAGTAGAAGGTAGAAAATTTCAAGTGAAATCTACAGATATAAAATTAATACAATCAAGAGGAAAATACTTTTATTCAATTGCAAGCAAAAACATTCTTAATTTAGACACCACTAGTAAAACCAATTCAGAAACACAAATAAATAAAATAACACAAATATTTGAAGACGAAACTACAAACGAATGCTCTGTTTGTTTAGATAATGAAAAAAACATTGTTTTTAATTGTGGTCATTTATATACGTGCCATGATTGTTCTTATAGGCTTAATAAATGTCCTATATGTAGAATACCTATAACATTGAGAATCGATAAAAATATAATGGGCTAATTTATTATAATGTTTTCTTTACACCTTTTTCTACACCAAATTTTTATTAAAATTTGTAAAGAAAACAGTTATCATCTTCTTTTTCCACCAGTTTTCCAGCAATCTTTCTTTCAGCAAAATAATACATTCCAACTCCCAATAAACATCCAATTGTTGCACCAATAATTACTTGTGAAACAGTATGATGATCGTATTTTACTCTTTGATACATCGTTAATATACTAATAAGTAAATAAAACAAACTTATATAATTATCCTTTAAAAAGAAAGTCAAAAATGTAAAAGCATAACCACACGATTGTGAGTGACCTGAAGGCATCCCATAAATATGATATTTTTTGTTATTTCGTTCCACATATTCTTGATTATTTTTCAACATTAAGTCAAACAAATGAATATTTATACACGGTCTTCTTATTCTAATTATTTTTTTCAAAACAAAATTCATTACAGCACCTAAAGAAAGACCAACAAAGAAGTAAAAATAAAGCAACAAATTTTTTCGTAATGTAATTAACCCCAGTAAAAATATTGCTTTATCCATATATTCACCCACATAGTAAATCAAATTAGTAACAATGTGCGTTATATTTGTCCATTCATTTATTGGTGTTATAATTACATCTGGTACTGTTTTTTTCAATTCCATAATATAATATTATAAATTTCTTAATTTATTATTTTATTACAAATCTTTAATTTTTGTTACATTTGGTAAATATATTCATACATCAATGTTAAAGTCCAATCACTTCCATTTAAGTTTAGAATAAATCCAGCATCATCTATCAATTTTACACCAATACGATCCAAATCCACAGGTCCATTATATTCTCGTATGTTATCTTGTAATTGTCCGGCGGTTTCCACTATTCGGTCTCCAATTGATAACCCATTATGCTTCAATGGGATTATGGCTAATATATCAGATTCGTTTGGTGAACTTGAATAATAATTTATTCTGTTTTTGTGTTTCATTAATTCATTAATAGTATATATTTGTGCTTGTGTAAGTGTTCTTGGTGCACTTGGTAAAACAGTAACAATATTATCATTGCAGTCTGCTTCATTGAGAGGCATATGATGATTAAAATAAGAAGGCACTGAAATATTTTCGTCTATGTTTGTAATGGTGACTAAATTATTGGTTGTATGATTGCGTTTAAAATCGTCTACAACTAAATATAAATATTTTGGACCTTTAAGGTCTGGAATCGATTCACTTATATTACCACTTTCAGTAACATTTACTTCGTCTTGTCTAAATCCAAGTATCCATCCTAATGTAAGATTTTTATAAGACCGCAAAGTTGAAAAAATGTTGTCTTCGTTTGAATGCAAAAAAGGTTCCGATTTATCAAAAAATATTATTTTTTCTATTTGTTCTGAAGGCAAAATTATTTTTATTTTTCCGGTGTTTACATTATATGTAAATGTATCGGTAGTTATATCCAAATTTTGCTTCAATTTTATATTAAGTTGTTCTACCAGTTGGGTTAGATTATAATTTCCATCATCAACTATTATTGTAATTTTTTCACCATTTTTTAATAATAAATAAATCACATTGTTTTTTTTTTGACTGCTAATTAGATACCAATTGAAAGGTATAGAAAAACTGTGTAATTTTATATTTATAATTCGCTTCATTTTTTCACTTAAATTAGCAACATAATTTGTTTTTGGAACACCTTCAGGTAAATATTGACTGTCCAAAACTAAAAATCGTTTTTCGGTTTTATTTACAAGAGGATTAATATCACCTTCTTTAACCTCACTATTATAAAATTCATTCATTGGTTCATTTTCATTTTCATTTTCATTTTCATTTTCATTTTCATTTTCAGTATCAAAGGTTTCAATAAATTCTAATAAATTGTTTTTTACATTTTCATAAAATTCGGCCAATGGGTAATTTTTTTCATTTATTGACTTACTTATTAGAGTGTTTGAACTATTTATGACACTTTCTGTTTCCAAATCATCTATTTTTAAAATTTCCATTAATTCAGAAATTGTATAATTTAATATATTATTCGGTTGTATAGTAACCATAATATATTAAATGATTGTTTTTTTATATTTTGTTTTTATATTTTGTTTTTTATATTTTGTTTTATTTTCGAAATTCATTTCAAAAAATTATTTGCCTTATTTTGTAAAACAGAATACCTTGAATCATTCAACGATTTTTCTAACACACCCCACGGTGTAAATTGTGACAACGATTCCATTCCTTCTTCGCAAAACACATTCATCAATGCTGGATTAATCCCAGACATCATGCTTGTATTTTTTTCTGTTGACAAATTTGGAAACCCATTGGTATTTCTCAAATTCCAAAATAAAATATGAGGTGGCACTAATGGTTCTCCATAATGTTCCATTCCTACATTTTTGTAAAGCTTACTAATTTTTGTAAACATTGTCTCTCTGCTTCCACTCCTTTCCGCTTCATCTATTTGCATATCAGACAAGATTACCAATATCATATCTTTTACTTCTTGTGGTGGCAACTTGATCTCTATAATTGCATCCAATATGAGATTCATTGCCGCAAAAAAGTTGGTATTCACACCCCATTCTGCTTTATGTATTTCTTTAACACAAGTTGTAAAATTAGGAGCGTTCGTTAGATTAACCCATGTTGGATTGGCACTAAATGTCATTACTCGTTTTCCAAGAGAAGACATTTCCGCAATACGAATACCCATAGCAATCGCAGCATTTAACGGTTCACCTTTCATTGACCCAGATGTATCTACCATTGCTATCATTTTTCCTAGTTTTCTATTTTGACTTTTATTACTTTCCCATTGCTTGTTTAGTAAAATAATTTGAGATTCTTTATTTTGGCAATGAATCCGTGTATTCAATAACCTTAGTGCTTCTTTTGTAAAATCAACTAGTGAAACACGGCTGCCTTTAACTTTTACATCTTTGTCGTTAATATATTCTTCAAAATTTTTCGCACAATGAATTCTATCTTCGCGATCCGCATATTTGGGTTCTCCATTTTTTTTTATATTCAAAAACGCATTCTTTTGCTTTATTATTGAAATTGATGTTACATTTTTGAAGTTAATTTGAGACCAATTATTGTCACATTGTTTAATTTGAAGGGTGTCCAACTTTTTATTCAATGCCGAAACAATACGTCTATAGTCCATATAACATTTCCTTTTCGCTAGTCTTTGTTGTTCTATTGATTTTGCGTGCCTCAAATAATTTTCAAAATAAGATTCTGCCAATTTATAAAACAACCACCCAAACTTCTTGTTTTCCCTTGGAACCCATTTGGCAACCAAACTAATATTATAATGAAAATCTTCCATATTTTCATAGTCCTTTCTCAATTGTTCATTATATAAATTACAACATTTTTCTATAATCTCATCATACATAATATGTTTCAGTCTTACATCCGTTTTGTAACTAACTTTACAATGATTGCATAAATACTTTAAATCCTTCCATGAACCATACGGATGCTCTTTATCACTTAATTGAACTAATGTAGGTATAAATTCAATTGCCAACTGCGGAAAAAAATGATAAAAATAACGAATCATCATAAATGTCAACTCGTATTCACCTTTACCATTAATGATGTCACGAGTATAACCAATCATTTTATAAAGAAAAGAAATGTATTTTTTATAATCAATGGTTGTATCTTTATTGTCATACAATTCTCTCAATTTCGTTAACAACAAATAAAATTCAGGTACTAACAATGAATCGCATTTTTGGTTACGAACTAACTGAAAATTTATTTGAACTAGTTTTTCTTTAATTGAAGAACTATTTGCTGCCCACGTATATTCATAAGTTCCATTTTCGCCAACTTGTTTTGAATCTAGTTCTTGAATAAGCGCGGACATTTGTTATGTTAATTTCATTTATTACAATACGTTTAAATGGTTTTATAAATGTTTTTTTTGGGTTTTATTTCTCTTGGATCTATAATTTACTTCAATGTGATTTTTTTTTGATTTTACACGATTATTTTGTTTTTCTTTTTCTTTGAAAATAATCAGCAATTCATTTAAATCTTGTAAAATATTTATTGTTGGTTCAATTATTACGTCATTTAAATGATTTATGTTTACCAAAAAATCTTCTTCTTTAATTTTTTCTATGTTGTCTCCTTCAATGAAAATATTATAAAGACATATTGAATATATTTTGTAACGTTTGTTCATTATGCTACAATTGGATTTAAGTATTTTAATTAATTCACCACAAGTTAATAAGTTTGGTGTTTTTAAAATTATATCATCGCGTTTTATTTTTTCCAATTTGTTTTCGTTGTTTACATATAAATATTTTACCTTGATTGTTTCAACATTTTCTTTATAAAAATCTTTATATTGCATCATTGTTTTGTCAAACTCTTCAATAAATTCTAAATCTATACTCTCATCGTCAAATGTTAATTCTGATTCGGTTTCTGTGTCTGACTCATTATTTGAATCCATATTATTATAATGTATATTTTTGATTAGTTATAAACTCATTAACCACTATTATCACTATTGTAATCATAAAACTCGTCATTATTTTTTTCCATTTCTTCTTTTAATTCAGTTTCATAAATCTCATCTAATTTGTCAAAGTATTCATAATCATAATTCGGAAATTTGTAAATTTGTTCGTAAATCTCTTCCCCTACTATTTCTAATTTTTCTAACTTTTGATGCTGATATAAATTCACCATACAATCAATAAAATATAAATACTCATTTAAATCTTCTTCTTTTGTTTGGATCCTGCATTCAGATTCAGATTCAGATTCAAGTTCAGATTCAAGTTCAGATTCAAGTTCAGATTCAGATTTTACACCTAATTGAACCCATCCTTTTTTATTTTTTTTATCTTTTGTTTTTTTCTTTTTACTTTTTTCTTCATTTTTTAATATTGGCCCATAACTTACTTCAAACTGATTTGATTTGTTTACTTTTTTGTCATTTACTATTGAGGGAAAATTTATTTCGTTATTTACAAGTTTCTGCAGTTGTTTTTCTTCTTCTGTCTCCTTTATCTTAAAATTATTCATAGTTTTTGGACGTCGTTCTCTATCTTGTTCTCTATTTCGTTTTCTAGGTCTTTCTCTTTCTGGATGTTCTTCATCTAATAAACACTTGAAACGATTGCTCATTTTTTATTTTGTTATTTGTTTTTTATAATTTAGTTTAATTATATTTATAATATATTCCTTACTTTTAAGTGTTTTTGGTTTTAATTAATAAAAAATATACCTTTTTTATCAAACGACTTAAAGGAAAAGTGCAATCATCTACAATAAGTGTTTGACTAATAATTCAATTATCTCTGTTAACATCTCGAATTACTAAAACATTTTTTAAGTTAAGAGTATTTCCTTAAAAAAAAGGGGACCACTTTAATGTGGCACATTACATTCCTTATTGGAAACCTCTTATATACATCTAATTGTTTTACCCTTTTGTTTCAATGTTATCGACCATGATCTGGAATTTCTTCGATTAATCCAGGCATACTATCATCATCCGATTCTTCTTCTTGAATAATAGTTTCAGTTACAAAACTAAAACTAATATTCGGGTTAGGGTGTAATCTTCTTGTATGTTTTACTTTTGCGATGACGTCATTTGATTCCACCTCCTCTCCAAATACTCGTATGAATAACACCCTCATTATAATAGCGTTCAACTAATATATATACCACTATATTTAAACAATTATTATCTTTCTCAATATTACCGGTTTCTTCATCTTCTTTAATTCTCCTTATTAAAAGGTCAATAGAGCCTTTAATTAACATCTTTATATTGTCGGGAACCTGTCTCATTCGTCCCAATGCTGTATCCAAATTTCTAAAAGGTTCATACCGACCATACGCATATTGGCTCCTTGCTGTTAGACTTGGTGACAGAAAGGCCTTGCGTTCGCAGTATTTTATAGTATTTTCGATTATTTGAATAGATTTTCTAAATATATTTTTGGTATTCTTTTTAGGTAAATCAAAAGAGGGTATTTCAGCAGTCGTAGCAGTCATCTCATTATATAATTTTTCGGCTTGTTGTATTGCGGCCAGGATTAGCTGTTCCAAATGTTTATAATCCTTGTCAATTTCGGGTTCATTACTTGCTCCAGTTGCTCCAGTTGCTCCAGTTGCTTCACTCATTATATATATATAATGGTTAAAATCCGAATTAGGGCGAGGGCGAGGGCGAGGGTTAGAGTTATATGAATTCTCTCTATTGAGAACACGTTCCCGTTGCGAAGTTGGACCAGGCAGAGTAGCGGTATAAATTTCAAAATGGAACACTAATAGTCAATTATTTTATGTAGTGTTAATATTAATATCATTTCATTTTTTTATAAATATTGTATAAATATTATATCATTAAAATTTTACTATTTTACAAAAACTGGAAAAACACAGTTAATATATTTGTATACGCAATAATTAACTACAAAAGTGTAACGGTTTCTTATTGTTTTATTAAACATATTTCAATACTATTTTGTATCTAACAGCAATAAGATTTGTATATTTAAAATTGAAAAATTATTTATAAATATATACAGGAGATAGCAAAAAAAATACCACAAAAAATAACTCAAATATAAAAATCATTTTAGCAATTTAATAAGCAAACAATTTTTTTAGCATTTACTGTTTTCATTTCTTTATAAAAAAATATTATTTTATTAGAATTAATATTTTTTACTTTTTTCAATATTGCTTTTTATTTTAAATGTCATCTATATTCACTTCTTCTTCCTCTTCAAAGGCAATATTATGAACTAGTTTATTGCTTTTTAAATTTTGATTCATCATTTCATAATATTCATCTTGACCGTTATCTAAAAATTGAATATCTTCAGTATCATTCACATTTTCACTTGTCATCATATTTGCTGACAACAACCGCCAATTTATATTTTTTACTGTTTGCTTTAGTTTTTCTTTGTCTTCATCACTATATACCTCTAATAAATCACAATTTTGTAACTTGTTTCCATTCCCATTTGTTTCGTATTCACGAATTCCTATTAATAAGAGTGAACCAACAGTTACAAAATTATCACGCTTTCCTCTGCCTCTAAATTTTCCTCTTATATGGCATAATCTAGTTTCATTATCATCACACAATACGTTACACATTCCGTTTCCTAAAAGTTTTATAACTTGTGAATACTTCTCATGTTCATTAGTCGAAACTCTTAATGTAGTAGTCGGTCTAACTATCGTTGCCTTTCTTGCTACACCTTTTGTCTTTTTTCCACCAAAATTTTTTACCATTGTGAAGTGCTTTTATTAAATTGTTGTTTTGTTTTGTTTTTAATATATTATTTGTTTCATTTTTTTTATTTAATCTATAACAAATAAATCTAAATATGATATTTCTTCTTCTTCAATATTGATTACATTTTTGTTTCCATATTTTCTATAAAAATTAACTAAATTACACTTTTTTTCTATTTCTCCTATTGATTTTTCTTGTATTTCTTTCGATAACTCATCTGTAAAATAATCAATTTCTTCATAAAATTCGTTTTCATCCTCTTCATCTTCAAATATTATTTCTTTTTGTTCTTCGTCCTTATATGCTTCATATAAAGCAAATAGATTCGTCCAATATGGTGTATCATATGCGTAATATTCCCATTTTTTCAAATACCTTTCCTTATAATTTTTTGCTTCCTTTTTAAATCTTTCCAACTGAAATATTCCTATAAAATCGTTTTTATTTGTAGCATATTTGGCATCCTCTTTTAATGTGGTTGGATACTTTGTTTTGTAAACATATAATTCCTTCAATTGTTTCTTTTTATCATTTTCTATATACACTGAACGGTGCATTTTTGTGTTTATCTTTATTGAGTAGTAATTTATTATTTTTGATAATATTATCGTGCGTTTTAATATAAATTCATCTTTATAACATTTTTCTAATAAAGCATTTGTTTCCTTCATTTTGACATTTTTGTTTATTTTTATATGACATCCCATTTTATCTATAACTTTTGAATGTAATTCTTCCAACTCTTTTACATCATTATACTTTTCACATTGCATTAAAATTGTTGCCATAAAAACAAAATTATCTTGCTCTAATATTAACGAAATAATCTCGTTATTAACATCTTCTATTTCATCAAAAGTAACATCAAATTGTAATCCCATATTGCGTAACATAAATGTATCTAATGTGTATGGTCTAAAAATTAAATTATCTACTATCAACTTTATAAATAAAGCCAAATCTTCATCCTCATTTTCTAATTTTACCTTTTTTAATTGAATAAACATATACTTTTCAAATGTAGGATTTAATATATAATAAAAATCATAATATATTTGAATTATAAAATTAGTAACTTCACAGTGATACCCTGAATAAAAATACTCAAAGGCCCAAAATAAAGATTCTTTATTATCTTTATTTAGCAAAGCCATTATCAAATTGCCCTTTACTTCCGATAGTTCGTATAAGTATCGCGTCAATTTATACATTTATGTTTTAGTAACAACTTATTTCTCCAAAATATTTTTTGCGAATTGTTTTAATAAAAGAAAATCATTTTTTTCTTTTATTAATATATACAAAAAATGCCATCTGCTTGGAATATGTTTGTAAAAAAAATTTTCGAAGAAGGTCGTAAACAACAAGGTAAAACTTATAAGTTTAGTCAAGCCCTTAAAGATGCTAGTAAGCGTAAGGCTGAAATGGGTGTAAGTGCGGTTAACACCGTTGTTAACAAAGTCACTTCCAAAATAAAAAATGTTACTAATAAATTAAGAGGAAGCAAAAACGCTAAAAAAGCAAAATGCATTCAAAATTGCGAAAATGATGGTAAACAAGAAGAAAATAAAAAGAAAAAAAGAAAATCTAAAAAACGTTCCAAGAAAGGTGGCAGAAAAAGAAAAACTAGAAAAACTAGAAAAAATAATAAACAAATGTAACAAACAAAATTAAGAAACAATTCTTTGATTCGATAACTTAACTCCAATATTGAAATAAATCATTGAACTTATTTATTGTTTCTTCTATTGTCATTCGTTGATTTGGATTTAGCGATAAATTTTTGTGTAATATTTCTTGAAATAAACCCATAAACTTCATTTGCGTTTTATATCCTTGCATTATGTTTTCTACCAAATGTAAGTATAATATGCTAACACCATAGTTATCCCATGTTTTATTATGGTTTATTAACTTAATCATTATTTCTTCTTTATTTTTATTTATAAATTGCTCCAAATATTGATGGCATTCTTTCTTAATTGTTTTTTCAGTTTGTCCTTTTAAGATATTCTTCATATTTTCAACATATTTGTCTATTATTTGATTTATTTTGTATTTACACAAATTTGCCTCTTCCATTTTATATAAATAAAACAACGCATGAACCTCAAATGGTTTAAATGTAAAATTTTGTGGTTTTATTATAAAAATTTTTAAAATATTTTATAACATCATTTTTATTTGTTCTATTTTCATTTATTTTACTTTCCATTAAACTTGTTTCAAAATCATATAAAAGACAATGCGGATTATAAATATCCTTGAATTTCAT
>Ga0209137_1001155_pt1 | contig 25641 bp, 42 predicted proteins | sample SaaInl5LU_22_DNA_FD_184642 | JGI IMG/M metagenome (GOLD analysis project Ga0209137, IMG submission 184642) | Marine microbial communities from expanding oxygen minimum zones in the Saanich Inlet - ESP_105LU_22_DNA (SPAdes) (version 2) | ecosystem: Environmental > Aquatic > Marine > Intertidal...
CAGTATGTGGGTCCATTCCAATTAAGCCAATAAAGCAACCAATGACAATAGCAACAAGACTGCGTACCCAATACTTGCTACTAACAAATCCAACTGTTGCTAATGCCAACATAACAAATGCCCACAGCTCGGGTATACCAAATATCATTATTAAGTTAGCATACCAAGGAAGTAACGCAAACGTTAGTGTGCCCCAAAGTAAACCATTTACAGTACTTGTTGTAATGGCTGCTGTTAGGGCATATGTTGCTCGCCCCTGTAGTGCCAACGGAAATCCGTCTACCATTGTAGCAGCGGCGCTGTTAGCACCTGGAATACCTAGTAGTACACCACTAAAACTATCTCCAGTTGTGCTTGCTGCTACTACTGCCATAACAAAAATAACACCAAGATATGGATCAAATGCTGTAAACCAACTAATAAATCCAAATATTGCTACTAGACCTGTTGTGGCGCCCGCACTTGGAATAATACCAATAAGAAGCCCGTACAATGTACCAGCCATAATTGCTGCGATAATTTCCATATATGTTTATAACCTTTATAATCTTATAATGTTTTTATACTATACAAAAATTTATTCAAAGTCAATTTTTATATTGATTTAATATTGCTTTTACTGCCAAGGGCAGCGTAGCTTGTTCCTGTCTTTCAGGATGCCACATCACACCCCATACTGGGCGTGTCTTGTGCTTGAATGCTTCCACATCACCTTCTTCACTTAGCGCAATTGGATCACATGATTCGGCTACTTTAACTATACTGTTGTCATGAAAACTGTTTACAATATACTTTTGGCCTTCCATAATAATTGGGTGTTCGGTTCCCCAATGATTTTCACAAGCAAAGTTAGTACCGTCTTCCATTTGGTTAATAAACAATGCGCCGTGGCACACTCCTAGCATAACTGTATTCTTTTGATAACATTCAGTTAGCAAACGTACTTCTGTTAGCAAACGTTTTGGGCTAGCATCTCCGCCTGTAACTATAACCATATCCAACGAATCTACCAATTTAGAAAAGTCTTGTTCTGGGTTATTGGCAATGCTAACCAGTGTGTGACCTTCTAGCATTTCGTACCAGCCGTGTTCAGTACAGTCATAATCTACGTTGTTAAAATGTAATACTCGTTGTGTTAATCCAATTTTCATTCGTCAGTACCTACCAGATGTGGCTTGTATTCGGCTTGTAATTTTAATGAGTTTACTGTAAAGTCTACTAATGTTCGCAATGCTGACTCTGTAACGAATGTCATCAATGTGTCTTTATGAGCATCGCCTGCTTCTCCTAATAGCCATTCATAGTTGCCAACTTTAGCTTGTATGTTAGCAACTGATTCTGGATCGTTTGCCATTTCTGTCATGGCAGCTACAATTCCATCTCTATTGGGATTATCTTTGCGTATCCAAATTGCTTTCTGTAATCCATCGCGGAAACTTTTAGCCAACACATACGCATCATAGAAGTCACCACTTGGTTCTTTGCCCCAGATTTCTTTGTATAGTATTTCAAACTGTAGTCCTGGATAGTTTGGATCATCTGCGTGTGACCCGTCTGCTTGTAGAATACCATGTGTAAACCAAACTTCAGCTTGTCCACTGTCAACTGTAGGTTGAATATGTTTTTTAAATGCGGCTGGATTTTCTCGTGTTACGTTTAGTTCGCCACGTTTAAATGCTAGGCGTCCTTCGTTTTGTGTAAAGCCCGGGATCCAATTGATATTGTCGTTAAAGCATGTTACTGGATCAACCTCAGGTCCGCAAATCAACATTGCCATTGCCATAACTTCTGGCTGACGTCCACCGTATGAATGCATTTTAACTTGTGATGTGTCTGTGCCTACCAAGCGTCCTGTGATGATATTTAGGTTCATTAAACCTATGCTGGCGTAATCATTATAGTTGTAGTCTACATCGTCAGTTAAAAAACTCAACGCATTACTGCCATTGGATACCATAAGTGTATCATCGTCGTATTGTAATTCATTATGAAAATCATTAAATCCAGGAATACTTCTTGCTCCTGGGCGATGTTCTACTATTACTGTTTCGTTGGGTAGAAATTTTTGAAGTTCCACAGCAATAATCTGTGCCCATACACTAGTACCCTCTCCGGGCTTTTGTGGTACTACTAATGTTACATCTGCTGATGCTGTGCCGATCATTGCCCATATAGCAATAGTTGTACTTAGAATAATATTTTTCATAATAAATTTGCCAATTAATTGAATAGGGTAGTGTGTGAGTCCGAAAACTCACACACCTCAGAGGGGTCTTACCAACCGTAAGCTTCTGCTACTAGTTCGTCTGAACCTTCTGCTTTAACAGTGTTCAAGCATGACACATTGTATAGGTCTTTGCGCATACCGTCAACGATGTCTAGGATACGTGCTTGTGTACCAGCATCAGTCGCGATTGATTCTAGTTTCATAGCACCGATTGTACTGTGGAAACCTTCGTCTTTTGCGATTTTTGCGTATGATTTTGCAATGAATTCGTCTTCAATTGACTCGGCCATTTGGTTCCATACTGCTTCAGCACGACCTTCAGCAACCATTTGGTATACTGCTAGTGCGGCTTCGTCTGATGATGCTTCATAGGCGTCTAGTAGGTCGGCGCCTTTTGCTGATGGTTTAGCTGCTTCTGCTGCGATTGCTGCTTCTACGTCTAGTGTTTCACCAGTGATTTTTTCAATACACTCTTTAACCATACGGAAGTGTACAGCTTCGTCGTGTGCTTGCTTTGAAAGGTTTTGTAGTTCAATTGGGTCTGCATCTGCTGGCATGTTAGCAACTTGGCGAGAAATCTCTACCATGTTCATACGCTCGTTAACCATACGACCTGTGAAGTGCTCTACTAGCTCTTCCATTGAATTGTCTTTGCTTTCAAAGTATGCTTTTACATTCATTTTACTTGCTTCAAATAGTGCTTCGTTTTCACGAGCAATCTTTGCTACAAATTCTTGTCCTGTTAAAAAAGTCATTTTATTCTCCATTATAAGTTTTTGATAGAATAAAACATTTAATTCTACTGAGTAGAATTTAAATGAGTCACACCCTTTTATGTATACCAACTCTGGTAATACTAGTATGATTCATCTCCGATGAGGTAGCACAACTCTGTGCTACGATTATTATTTATCTAGTTCTTCTTTAGTACAAAATAAAAACGATTATTTGTGTCTTGGCGGAGCATAACTAGTCTACAATTCAAATACTCTGCCATGTTAGATATAAAAGTAGGGTCCCAGTCGTAGAAATTAATCCATTTGCTTTCTACAGGAAGATGCGGAGCACCAGGGTTAACTCTAAAATACATAAGACCGCTTTGATTTACTAGGTTGGCTACTGCCGTTAGTTCTGCGATGATCTTATCTGTGCTGCCGAAATTGATACTGCCTAAGCAAATAGCAACATCGTATTTTGTATCTGTACTGTAGTCCAATATCGAAGATTTAATATCAGCACGATCATTGTACGGATCAATTCCGATTAGATTATTAATCTTGCCGCGGAATTCATTATATCCACATCCGATATCAATTACTTCACGTGGCTTCATGGCATTAACTTCGTCAATAATAGTTAATCCACTGTACTTGTATTTTTTTGTCTCGGCTTGCCAAACTTTACTAAAGTATTGTTCTAATACCGCATTGTCAACAATATTAGACAGCTCAAATGTGTCTGTTGTAGTAATTTTGGGTAATTCAATATTAAATGTACCGTTAATTACTTGACAAAGACTTTCGTTATTTTTTAACAAGTATGGATTATGCTTTAGCAAACGGTCTAATTCGTTTAGTATTTTAAAGTTCATTGAATCTCTTTTTCTTGTATAAGGAAAAATCACAGGCGACCAGCGCCTGTGATCAGAGTTTGGGGGTTTTAACACAATGTGTTATTATTTTTATAATATTATTTATCTTTATTGTTTTTCAAAAATCCTATTATGTGTGTTATTTACTCTAACAAATGTTGTACACTTTGTCAACTGTTTTAATTGATTAGCACCAACATATGTGCAAGTTGATCGAATGCCGCCTAACACATCTTGTATTGTTCGTGCTACTTCTCCGCGATAAGGAACAAGTACTTCACGTCCTTCGCTACTACGATAGTCTTTAAGTCCACCAAAGTGTTTTGTGTTTGCCGCATCACTACTCATACCGTAGAATTGCACAAACTGTTTTTCTTCAATAATGTGATTACCGCTATCCCATGTTCGACCAAGGTCAACTCTATTTTTTAGTCCTAACTCTTCTGGTCTTGCTAATTCATTTGTGACATATTGCTTAGTAATTACTTCGCCACCGCCTTCATCGTGCCCAGCAAGCATACCGCCTAGCATTACAAAGTCTGCCCCAGCAGCAAATGCCTTAGCGACATCGCCAGGACATGTACATCCTCCATCAGCGATGATGTGACCTCCAAGGCCGTGTGCGGCATCAGCACATTCAATAACAGCAGACAACTGAGGATAGCCAACCCCAGTTTGAATCCGTGTAGTGCAGACACTACCAGGACCGATGCCCACTTTAACAATATCCGCTCCAGCAAGGATAAGTTCCTCCGTCATTTCTCTTGTTACAACATTACCAGCAATGATTACCAAGTCTGGAAACTCTGCTCGTACTTTGCGAACGTGTTGTGCAAAGTGATCGCTATAACCATTTGCAATGTCCATACAGATATACTTGAGTTTGTGTTCGACTTCTTTTTTAACTTGAAGCAGTTTGTAGTAATCATGATCACTTGTACCAATGCTCATTGCTACACATTCAGTGCGTTCAACAGGACCACCAAAATATTCAATTAGTTCGTCTGCACTATATGTCTTAACTAGACAAGTAAAAATGTCGCCTTCGGCAAGTTTGTCTGCCATTTCAAATGTACCAACACCATCCATATTGGAAGCCATAATAGGAGTTCCTTGATAATGATATTCGTTTACACTAGTAGGAAAGTCAGGTTGATAATTGCGAAACTTTGTTTTACGTTCTAAACTAACTTGACTGCGACTTTTTAGAGTACTACGCTTCGGGCGTATTAGTACGTCTGTATAGTCTAGTTTAATATCTTCTTCAATTCTCATATAGCAACTCCTTGTTGTACAACAAGTACATTATACTATACTAATTGGATTGTCAACTATTATTCTTTGAAAGTGTGTTGCATTGGGTTGAAATTGTACATTTCAAACTCAGCGTTTGATGTTTGACCGTTACCAGTGGGTGCATTTTTAAGAGCTTGGGATTTGCCCTCACCTTGGGCTTGTTTTGCTTTTTCGGCTTGTTTTCGATTATCGTCTGTGTTAGCAAATACCAATGCTCTTGGTTTAAGGTCGCCTGGCTCAATTAGCCACACAAATATATATTTGCTGTCTATGCTTTCAATATGATAAAGATAAAAACTCTCATCTATTAGAGTTTTTTCAATTGGGTATCCTAGTAGCCTTTGAATTGTAGTGTAAGATATAGCAGTACTACCTAATACAATTGGAATTAACACTGCCATAACAACAGTGTGTTTTCTCATAATTACACCAATCCAAAGTATTACCGCAGTCATTAGAAACATACTAATAAAAAATGGTAAAAGATCAAATTCAATCATTGATTATTCCTTTTGTTGTACACAATATTATTTTCATATTCGTCAACGTTAGTAACGTTACCATCGTTGTCCAGTGTAAAATTAAAAAGCGAAAACACTTGGCCTCTTGAAGTGTATGTTTTTTCAACAGCGTAAACTTCTTGATAAGGATTAATTTTAATCAACGTTGCTACTAACTTTACTGGTCCAGGGCCAGACTGATCTTTCTTTGCCGGTTGGTTATACGAATACCAAGGTCTGCTGTAAATATGTGCTGCGGCTTGGAATCTACCCGGCTGTATACCTCTAAGTGTTATAACTTCTCTGTTAATTTGTAAACAAATGCTTTCGCCTGCAGTATTGAGATAACAATCGTTTGTGCGACCTAGGTCATCTTTTTCGAGATTCATGAATCCGCCTTCTTTGTTAACAAAGGCTACTGTTACATTGTAGGGATCTTTGACCCAAAGATCCACATCGTCCAGCGAATCATTTTCCCATTCCAATACAATCAAAAACTCTGCTTTTGTAGGAGCATCGGATTTTTTAACTGGCGGATTAATAAGGATAAATGCAATGACAAATAAGAACACAAACCCAATAACTAAGTTAAACAAAAGATCTCTAAATCCTGTGTTAGTACTAAAACTGCGTCTGCGATCCCGTGCCATTTTAGTCCAATGTGCTTTCAAGATTTATTAATTGAACTTTAGTAAGTTGAGCACATATCAATCCAATTAGTGTGGTGTACAATGCAGTACTCATACCAACTGCCATTGCTGCTAGTGCCGCTTTGAGTGTTTCTGGGTTGCTAGTATCAATGTTACTAAAACTATCTCCTAGCATTAGAATAAATCCAGCTACTGTGCCAATCATGCCCAGTGTTAGCATAGATTCAGATGTAAACCAAAGTGAATCTAATTCTGTGTCTTTGAGTTGTTTTGTTTTGCTTTTCCAGGTTTTTAGTCCAATTACAATGCTTGTTAAAAAAAACAATGCAATAATTACAAAACTAAGTTTAGTTACATCACTTTTCCATACTACTTGGAAAAATCCTAAATAGTATACGACTGTTGTTGATGTGGTTATTACACAGAAGAATAACCACCATTTTAATAATTTCATTTTATTTTATCACTTGCTTGCTGAATTTCATTAATATCGACTTTATTTTCATGCATAAGCATGTTTCTATTTGATATATGAGAACTTGCAACATCTGCTTTGTTTTGTCCAAAGTATTTTACTGCATGGTGTTCTTCAACTAGAGTTTCTGCTACTGATTTATCGTTAACAATAAAGTCTCCAAGAATACGACCGAATTTGCCTTTCATATCCTCGCCATCTTTATTAATTTGAGTTTGAAGAATACATTCTTTACCAAGAATTTCTTGTAATCTTTCTTTAGCAGCTAGCCCGAAGATTTTTTCTACCTTGTCACGAGTACGTGATTCTGGCGTATCAATGCCCATGATGCGCACACGTTCATCTTTTAACCATACTCCAAAACCTAGATCTATATCAACGTCAACTGTATCGCCGTCTACTACTCGTCTAATTTTACACTTGTATTCGTACAATAGATAGTACCTCACTTTTTATATTATCAAGTATTTATATAAAAAGGCAACAACAGTTTAAGATAAAAGGGAGCGAAAACTTAAACCGTTGTTGCTATAGCCATACAAATTGTATGGTATAATATTGTATAACATTATAACTATATAATGATTCTCCGCAAAAGTCAACTTTTTTTTATAAAATAAACTGTAAAACTTCCTGGATTATGTTTATGCTGCATACAACTTCGAACCTTGGGATGATTGTGCGCCCAAATTGGAAATTCCTGCATAATTGCTCCTTGTCCGGTAACAACTTTGCAACTTTTTATACCGGACAAGGCTGCTCGAGTTATTCTTGTATTAAAGTGAGCCCAAGCAGTGTGTATAGTATATCCGTGTAAATCAATTTTCATAGTTATATAATGTGTTAATTAACCTTCAATGTATTGGTAAATACTCAAAACACAATGGTGCAATTCAATGAATATAAAAACAGTAGAAAACGCATTTCTTTGGACGTCCAAGTGCAAAGAAGGCCAAAGAAAAAAGCGTAAAACATACCTCATTTGGTGTGCTTCTTTTACTGTCGGTGCACTACTAAGTCTTTATATGTGTCAAGTTGCACGTGACCAGATAGTTTGGAACTATCTGGTTGAGGTGCACATGGTTGCACCTTAATCGTGAGAGATTGTTAATTTACTTTCCAAATAGTCAATCATTTTCTCTGGAGCAGTTTGTCCATATGGATCGTCGTCTGTGCCTTCGTTATTGATGCCAGGTTCCTGCCACCACTTTTCTACAACGCCGTTGTTGATCACGCACATATAACGCCACGAACGCAACCCAAAACCCAAATGGTTCTTGCCGATTAACATACCCATGAATCGAGTGAAGTTGCCAGAGCCGTCTGGAATAACTTTTACATTTTTAATGTCTTGTGCTTTTACCCACGCATTCATTACAAAGGCATCATTCACACTGATACAGTATACTTCGTCAACATCTGCTTGCTTAATACGAGTATAATTTTCTTCAAATCCGGGCAACTGATATGTACTACAAGTTGGAGTAAATGCTCCTGGTAAACTGAATAATACTACTCGTTTACCTTTAAACAAACTGTCGCTTGTTAGATCTTCCCAACGAAAAGGGTTGGGTCCTTCGATACTCTCGTCTCTTACACGAGTGCGAAATACCACGCAGGGTGGCTTAAATCCTTCGATCATAATAATACCTTTCAATGTGTGTGTTGGCTACAATATCAACTATAGCAACAAGTAATATCAATGTCAAGTTAAAATTTGTAAAAATAGGTATGCGTTACATGCATAACGTCTTTGCATAAATGTTGATTGAAATAGTCGGTTTTTTGTGTTAAATATTATTGTACGTTAAGAGAACGTGCATATACATATACATATATAGGAAAACAAATGACTACCCTAGTAGCAAACACATTTAATTTTATTGGCTTTGTTAGCATTGCTAACTGGTTTAAAAAAGCAATAGCCGAACGCCAAAGACAAAAAAACATTCGTGAAACAATTAAACAACTATCAGCACTAACCAATCATGAACTTAATGACATTGGTATTGCTCGTGGAGATATTTGGCATATTGCAAACACATCATATCCAAAAGGCAAAACTGTTGCAGAAGTTAACCGCAACTTGAGAGGTTGGGTATAATGGAAGCAGTAGGAAACACACCAGTATCAACACCAAAGTTTATCAAAACACTTAGCAAGTATGCAGTAGCATTTGCTATGGGCGTTTGGGCATTTGGTGAATCAGCAGGCAGAGCAAGAGCCGCTGCTGAATTACACCGTTTGGGTTACACAGAAGAAGCAAAAGCACTTATGTTGGAGAGCAAATAATGTTTAAACGTTTTATCAAAGCAATGGAATATCGCTCATACTGCATGGCAATTAGAGAACTACGCAGCAAAGGTTTGTACAAGGAAGCACAACGCATTAGTGAATACAAACATGCAATGTACCCAACTTTCTGATAAATTTGCCTATGGTTTAACTATGTCCTTTCGCTGGTTTGCGGATACTTTTTTCGCCAAGCGTTATGGACATAGAGCTGTGGTGCTGGAAACTGTAGCAGGAGTTCCTGGTATGGTAGCTGGCATGTGGCAACACTTGCGCAGCCTAAGAAAGATGCAGCCGGATGATAGAGGCTGGATCAAAACACTTCTAGATGAAGCAGAAAACGAGCGTATGCATCTAATGATATTCATTGAGATTGCAAAGCCCAACTGGTTTGAACGCCTAATTATTCTAGCAGCTCAATTTGTGTTTTGGCACTTCTACTTTGTATTATATGTGTTGTTTCCAAAGACAGCACATCGCATGGTAGGATATTTTGAAGACCAAGCCGTGATAAGTTACACACAATATCTAGAAGAGATTGACTCAGGACGTATTGAAAACATTCCTGCGCCGAAGACTGCAATAGATTATTACAATCTAAAGCAGGACGCAACATTGAAAGATGTTGTTATTGCTGTTCGTACAGACGAACAAGGACACGCAGATGTAAACCATAATATGGCAGATCAATTATCTACTTGACATACACTAAATACTATGTTACATTATTAAATGTAGCAATACACACATAGATACACAGGAGAAAAACTATGAACGAACAAATGACAAAACAATTCGAACAATTTGCCGATATGATGAAATCAGCAATGCCACAGGTAAAACCAAACAAGAATGGTTACGAAATCCGTACAAAAGTACTAGAAATGGCACAGACCCAAGCATGGCAAGACTATTACGCAAAGTTTGGTATGTTTGAAACATCAGTTCGTAAAGAGCATGATGAAATTGTAACCACCGTCGAAATGCCAACAGTACCGGGTGCTGATAAAGTGCTTGAAGCTGCTGAATTGTTCTACAATTTTGTAAGTGGCACTACTAATAAAAAATAATTTAATTATATAAGATTTAATTAAAGCCTTTGTGTTACAAGGGCTTTTTTCTTGACTAAATATATTATAGATGCTACTTTTAATAAAAGAAGAAAGTTTTACATGAAATTAGGAATAATTGGATTAGGTGTTGTTGGCGGAGCTAACAGTGCCGGTTTTACTTTGTTAGGTCACGAAGTTCTACAACATGATACTAAGTGGAATGACAGTACTATCCACGATGTAACAGATGCAGAAATTGTTTTTTTATGTTTGCCATCTCCTCAGAATCTGGATGGCAGTTGTGATACTAGTATAATCGAAAGTGTTATAAAAGGCCTCAATGACGAAAATTACAATGGTATTGTTTGTATAAGAAGTACTATAGAACCTGGCTTTACAGAGCGTATGATAGACAAATTCCCCACAACAATTATATGCTGTTCTCCTGAGTTTTTAAGAGAACGTGCAGCGGCAGACGACTTTATTAATCATCATGAACTTCTTGCTGTAGGAACAGACGATCCGTATGTTTTTGAAAAAATTGTAGAAGCGCATGGGCATCTACCAAACAATGTCAAACAATTAAGTCCAACAGAAGCAGAACTATTAAAATATTTCAATAATAGTTATGCTGCATTGCGTATTGTTTTTGCAAATATATTTTATGAATTATGTGAAGATCTTGAATGTGATTACAATAAAGTCAAAGATGCATATGTAAAAACTGGAAAAACTGCAAATGTATATTTAGATGTAAACAAACGACTTCGCGGCTATGGCGGAATGTGCTTGCCTAAAGATGTAGCTGCACTTGCACATTCTTTAAAAGAAAATGGTATTAATTTTGATTTAATTGAAAGTATTAAAAAAGATAATGAAAAGTTTGCATCCACTATATTCAGCGGAATGCGTAAATAATTATTTTTGCTTAACTACTAGTACATTCTTATTAATGCGTCTAGCATAACTTGCTAGCACTCTAAGTCCTGGGTACTTGTGATTGGGACGAGTTCTTGTACTATCATTTCTAATCAACCAATACACCATTTCCTTTTCTGGAATATCTTCAGGTTTAGTTATAACTAAATCCGCTGTAACTGTTAGTTGATTGCCATCTAGTGTATAATGTTCGTCGTCAAATGTTTGCTTAACAACACCGCCTTGGCCTAATAGGTCACTGCCAAACACAACTTGAATTGTTTCTTCTGGTGTAGCTTTTACTGCAACTTCTGGTTTAATTTTTACAAACTTCTTGCCGTCTTTTTTTCTAGTCTTGTCTAATGGTGTTAGTTCAATCTTGCCTGCTGCTAGTAGTTTTTCTACTACTGCATCTGCACGTTTGCCCCACAGTGTATCTGCACTTTCCCAGTACTCTGCGCTACTTTTCTTTAAACTAAGTGGAATTGTTTTGTTTCCTGATACTAAGTTAACATCACTTTTTTTGCGTCCTGCTGTGTCGGCACCTGCACCAATTGCACCTGTAACATTTTTTGCAGTAATGCTTTTACCATTGTCACCTACAAAAGTTATGTCCAATGGACCTACTTCGTTAGAGAAACGATTGATAGCATCTATTAGTTGTTTTTCGTTATCTAGCCCGGCACTCTTCATGCCAGTTTTGCCCTCAGGCTTTACAAGTATACTGCCGCCATTGTAGCGTATGCCACCAAGGCTACTTCCTGGAAAGTTTTTATCAAACTCAGCGCCATCTAAACGCTGTAATAATACCTGCATGGTTTCTTTTCGAGCTGCGGCTGGAACATATACTGTAACACGATTTGCACTATTTTTCTTATAAGAGTCAAGGTTTAAATGTTGTAGCACCGGAATAATATCATCCGCTGGTCCTTCGACAATAATTTCGCTAGATTCAAACAGTTCGTTTACACGCATACCAGAGTTCCTTTATAATACAGTATTTATCTAGTTGCAAGTTCAAACGGAATACTACTCAAGTTCTTGGCTTTTGCTTCGACCATAATATCAAAGTTGTCGCGGAATGTTCCTGCCCATTCATTAACTGCATCATTCCACATGTAGTCACTGTGTGCTCTTAGTTTTGCTTTCTTGTGTCCAGTTTCTAAAAGTTTCTGAAAATCTGGCTTAACATCTTGTCTATGTTCTGGAAGGTAGCCCTCACGACTAACACTATAATGCATAGCAGGACGAACACCGCGCCAGCTATCAATAACACGTTTAATTCTATCATCGTTTGCCTCTATATATTCACCTGCACTATGACACCAATGATGATGGATGTCTACAACCAATGCAACATCTTTTTCTAGCTCTAGGCTAGAATCCAAACCCCAGGCGTTTTCGTCGTTTTCGATAGTAATAGTGTTTCTTGCTTCTGTTGACAATCTTGGAAGGATTGCTTTGATACCGGCTGGACCTTTTCTACCCGAGATGTGGACGTTACACTTGAAGTCTTGCCAGTTTTTACCATAGCCCATCCACCTGATGATATTCGCATGATACTCAAACTCCTCTATGCTACGTTCTACAATATCATCGCTAGTGCTCGCGAGAACAGTAAACTGACCAGGGTGCATACTGAGGCGAACATCAAGCTCACGTGCAGCCTCGCCCACCTTTGCGTACTCTCGTTCTGCATACCTTTTAACTTCTGGTAACCTCCAGAAATAACTCCAAGTAGGCTGAGTATAACAAGGAAGCTGATTAGACCCAAGGCGGACCATTCGCTGTTCATGTGGAAGACTTCCTACATACTCTACAAGTCGTTTCGCCGCATGGGCATTGTGAGTCATAATATTCCATAGTCTTTCCTCTGCTACTTCACGAGTCTGGCGATTGAGCCACGATACTGTAGTACATTTTTCTGTTAGTGGGCGCTGCAATTCTTCGAGAATTTTTTTCTTTTGTGTTTGATCTTCGTGTAGATATTTACACGCAAAGCCAACTCGTTGTACACCGTCATTAAACATTTGAAATAGGCTTGCATCCAGTAATTGTAAACATCTTAGTTAGTATACAATCGACTTCATCTTTTGTTAAGTAGCCTTTTACTGTATCACCTTCTTCTGTAATACCGGGCATTTCAATTTGATCGCTTTCTTCAAACACAGCAATTTCATAAAGCCCTTCCGGTCCGCCATAAGAACCACTGTGCCTAACTACACTGAGTGCGTACTCTCCAAACTGTATTGTGCTTTGTGTGCCATCGTATGCGTTTGTAGTTGGGAAATCGTTATAGTCAAACATAGCTGTGTCCTTTGGTTGCTTACATATACAACATAGCACAAAAAATAACAATGTCAACCATTATCTTTAAGCATACTCCACAAATTTCTATAACTGTCTATGCTAAAATTATCCAAGTCGATCCATGTTTCAGGTGCTTTCCAAGTGCTAGGTTGAATACTCACAAACATAGTATCAGGAAAGAATCTAAATACCTGTTCAATTTGATATATCCAATCGCTGGGATCTTGTGGTGTTTTACTGTAGTAGGGTTTGTTACTATAAAGGTTGTTATTAGTCTTTTTGCTGTAAAGGTCAAATCCTATCATTACTACTAGAGCGCTACCCTCAGTAGCTGCTTTCCATAACGCATGCACACCCGATCCCCAATTAGACTCTAGTTCTCTGCGTTCAACTGGTGCATATGGTCTGTCGGATAATGGGTATAATGGGGTTTCGTGAACAATACTGCTACACCATTTTTTTCTTGTCCATACTGTTGTGCTTTTTGTATTATGTTCAGATAGCAAATGTATTAATAGATCTTTATTAGTAATTATACTGTGTGTGCTAGGCAGATCAACAGTTGCATAGTTACATACATAAACATCACCGAACTGTATTAATTGCTCTACAGGTTCTTTTCTACGACTTTTGCCATTGCCTATTACAAAGCATGTACTCATTTTAGCGGCAACCAATGATTGCTTCCCGTACATCTCCAGGCCCAAGGAGATCCTTCTTTTGCACTTTGATTAATTGCCAAATCGCCAGGTGCGCCAATATCTGTAGGCTCTTTGCCAATGCATGTAATTGAAATATTTCCAATTTTTATAGTTTCGCATTGAACACCATTTGGAGTTATTCGCAGTACTGCATCCCCATTTACGCCTAACACCAAGTTAGTATCACGTGCACCGCCAAGATACATTGTACGTTGCTTATATTTTCTAATAGTTAGTTCACTTTCTTCGTCCCACAAACTCAATATACCACTAGGCTCGTCAGTATTAATTCCTACCCGTCCGTTGTTAACTACCATTGTTTCTGCTAGTTCGGCTGTGCCAGTTACTGCTAGTGTAGTTAATCTACCAAGTTTACGAAGATTACTTTCAATAATACCCGGACCCAGGCTTCTAGCATCCATTAAGTAATGTTTGTCACTTCTTAGTGGATTTCCTTTGAGGTTAAATTCAGTTATTTCTGCATGATGATTTATTCTAGTATCGATCATGTTTTTCATTTGTGTAGCAAAACTATCGCTAGCAATGTTAAAGTCTTTGTAAATAGTGATACTGTCAACTTCAAGATTCTTGATTTGTGCAGTTTCTACAACTTCTAAGTTTGTAGAAATAAAATCCTGTTCTACAACTACTTGTCCGTCTAATACGGTCAAATTAACTTCTTCTGCATTGTCTTGTATGCCTGTACTATTAAATTTAGTAATAGTACCCGGCGCTATGCTATCTGCTCTAAGTTTGAATCCTTCCCAGTTAATTTTATTGTAACTAATCAATTTTTGATTGGATTCATTTTCGCTTACATAGTTTTTTATGTATTCGTCAATTCTTTCATTAATAATACTTGAAATGTCAATATCCTTTAACATTGCCTGTACTTTAATCTTAAGTATTTTTTCTATTTCTTTGTTGATTTCGAGAGTGTCGATCATAGTTGTCATTGATATTTTTCCAGTTTAGAATTTACTCCAGGCAATGTGTTCTGTGCTTCTTTTCCAAGGACTTTTCCAATATTGGTCTTTAAGTACACCAAACTGTTTACAATTTTTATCATTGCTATATTTTGCTAATTGCTTAAAGTATAATGTTCTTCTTTTGCCTTGGTCAAATGCTATAGCACTGCTGGCGTTTTTGATTAAAAAGTTTGTTTGTTCCCAGCTTTGGATTACTGTTGTATTCGGTGTATTAATTTCTACCACTACATAATTGTCTTTTTTTATATTTAAAAAACTAGTATCACCGATATTCTTTTTATGAGTTGGATTATTTCTGTAATCTGCAATAGTTGTTAATAGCAAACCACCTTTCTCAACATGGTCAATTGTAGCATTAATTAACGAACGCTGTTCAGCTTCGCTGTCGCTATATGTAAAATATTCATCCATTGCAAGAACGGTATCGTATTTTTCAACTTCTATTTGGTTATGAGATACTTTAATACCAATACTTTCTAACCATATAGTTAGATAGTTTTTATAGCCTAGATTTAGCACATTTAATGGCTTATGTCCAAGTTCGTTAAAAATTTTAGAAAATTGCCGTTCAGCACGCCGTCTATTTGTATCGATTTGTTTTGCATCTGCATAAACGATGTCATTTACAAAATTTTCAAATAAGTCCATATTCTATATTGCTCTCTTTATTCTTATATGTATAAAAAAGTATTAAACATACATATTCATATTATTTATAACATTTTACTTTGGTTAATTATTGGTACTTTTTCAAGCAATAATAAGTGTACTCGGGCATAGTATATATGAGTTGCCAGTTATTTTTATTAATCGGAGGTTTACCGCCGCTGTCGTAATAAATTTTTAGTTCAATATATTTTTTAAACCAAATAAGTTCTTGACTGAATGTACTACGGATTGGCAGAAATGCAAAACGCTCTACTGCTTCTTCTACTTTGTCAAAATATGCACTGATATGTTTCATACTGCCATTGGTGCTTTAATACTGTCCATTGGGTCGTAGTTGACTAGTTTATACTCACTGGTTTTAGTTTTTAATAAACTGTCAATATCATCAAAGTACGGCATCGAAACACGAGGTAAAGTATGAGGATCACGCTCCAGTTGCTGTTGAACTTGCTCAACATGGTTGTTGTAGATATGGCAATCGCCACCTGTCCATACAAATTCGCCTACTTCTAATCCGCAAATTTGTGCTAACATATGTGTAAGCAAACTGTATGATGCAATATTAAACGGCACACCTAAAAACATATCTGCACTACGCTGATATAGTTGACAACTTAGTTTACCGTTCATTACTCTAAACTGGGCTAGTGTATGACAAGGAGGCAGTGCCATTGCTTTAATTTGGGCAGGGCTCCATGCACTTAAAATAATACGCCTACTATCAGGATTGTTTTTAATTTGATTAATAATATCTGCAATTTGATCTTTTCCTAAATACAAGACATCGGATACTGGAGCTCCAAAATCTCTCCATTGATGACCATATACAGGTCCTAGTATTTTTGTAAATTCTGTACAAACATATCCTAATTCTTTGCCTTGTTTGTTAGCATTGGCAGTCCAGATTGTAGATTTGCCAATAAGTTCGCTGCGACTTTTTTCATAGGTAATTTCAGCAAGCCTACGTTCGTCGACACTGCCTTCCAAAAACCATAGCAATTCACCTACTACACTCTTCCAAGCAAGTTTTTTAGTAGTTACTGCTGGAAATCCTTCTTGCAGATTAAAACGCATTTGATAACCAAATACTGTACGTGTTCCAACTCCGGTGCGATCGCTTACGTCTTCGCCTGTTTCTAAGATGTATTTTAGTGCTTCTAAATATTGTTTCATTGAGAATAATTCCTTGATAAATATTGATATGAATTTGAATCAATCATCGATTGCTGTTATAATTGGGTGTTGGGAAGATCATACAAATAAAGTTATCTCTCAATGTTATAATAACATAATTAGCAATATTATACAAAATAAATTTATCCATTCTATTGTACTTTCTGGTAATCATAGTAAAATTAATGCAGACAACCAAGGAACTAATCAATGGTACAGTAACAGTGAAAACATATTTCTTAAAGAACAAGGCGTTGGATGGATTAGAGATTCTTGGACATTTTCTAATAATCAAATACATGAGTTTTCTGCTCAACCTAGTAAACTAATTAAAGACTACAATTGGAATTTAAATTGTATTACAGCGTCCGAACAGTGGCAAATGGAATATCTAATGAATCATATTTTCGTTGATACTATAAACGTTTGGTTTTTTGGCATAGGATGGAACTACGGTGTAATGAGAGATCCGATTGGCTGGGGACATTTTTATGATTTAACAAAGTTTAATCATATTAAAAAAAGAAACTTACTAACCGACACATCTTGTATTATAATAAACGACAACGATGGACAAATGCATCCTGATAACAATAACTTTGTACATCCTAGCAATGATAAACACTTACATGGATGGAATCGTATAAGCAATCAGGTGTTTTTAAAAGATGACAATACTCATTGGATTTCTTGAATTTTAGAAACATTGCCGAGCCAATAATTATGCATCAACTTGCATTCGTTTACATCTAATTTTATTCCTAAGTTATTGTGTACAAAATCAATAAAATTTTCAATATCATCACAGAAAAACAAATTAGGATCTAACAAATGAAAATCGGTTTCTTCAGTGATCTGTTCAACTATATGCTGTGAATAAAATAACTCTTGCTCCATAACATAATAATAATTTAATGCAGTATTATAATCATGGTATCGACGATATGCTAGTGTATCGCTACCACTAGAAGGAACATTGATTAGTATTATTTGCCTATTAGGAATATGTTTTATTTTTTCATAATTCCACATAAAGTCTGCTAAATGCAGTGCTCTAACTCGCAATTCGTTTATTTTATCAAAACTATAATTATAATAATCCTCATCAAAGTGTGCATTTCTGTTGCCATGAGATTGGTAATCTTCGGATGATGCCCTAGTTAAATATTCACTGGCTGTGCTAAGTAAATTTGAAACATGATGACCGCCAGAGCCTGGTGAAAATAAAACAAAAATATTTTTAAAGTTGTCCATTATCCCTCATTTCCTTCCTTATTTTTGTGGCACTAATATCATGTATATCTTTGCCCAAGTCGTGTTCAGTAAATGTGTATCCAACGCCTCTACCATAGCTTATGTCTACAATATTAGGTACTTTCATTATAATATATTCTGTACCTCTTGTAAAGCCTGCTTTATGCAATCCTTCTTCAATTTCTTCTACTACATATTCATAGCTAAAAGGATTGTCATCCTGTGCCAAGGTACGACCAGCACCTGCATCTTGCCCCATAATACCTTCTACATTACGTACCATAATACACACTTGTCCGGTTTCGACCAAAGCACGTTTAAACAACTCTGTGTGACCATCGTGCCATGGTTGCCATCTTCCAAGCATTTGTGTTGTGGGTTTCTGCAAATCAAACATTGTTATAAGTTCCGTTGTTTTTTCTGTTCATAAAGTGTTTGCCAGTTTTGATATTGCTTGCTGGTCAAACGTTCTTTACTATCTAACAATATACGGTCTAGTGCAATATTGTCATTATTTGCCGCTGCTTCTTTCCAAGCAAACTTATCTTTCATACTACGACCGCAGCCAGTGCATATACCATCAACATTACTGCATAAACTTACACACGGTGATATCATTTGCCCTCTCCTATCCATTTTGTATATCTATGTAATACTTCAACTAACTGTTGGTGTGTATTTTCAAACCACTCTGACACATGATAGTCGTAATGTATCGGTTGTTCAAATACCTTATTCGTATCTTCAAACCTACCTTCTTTAATAGTATTCATCCACACAGTAAAATCAGGAGCAAATTCTTGACGTGCTTTTTCGGTAGGGCATATAAAGTCTGTTACAGCAATCTTGCCTGCCATTACAACACCGTCTGCTAGATGTTTCATACGTTGTGCTTGGCGCATACGTCCTTCTGGGCTAAAGTCCCAGTCATTGTACTTAGTGCGTACTTCATCTGCGTTAATATGTACACCACCAATAAGTTCAGAAAATGGTTTTGCTAATGTAGTTTTACCACTGCCCGGTAATCCAAATATTAATATTTTCAATATGCTCTCCACTTATCTACATAAACACTGCCTTCTAGCTGACTGCTATAAAGTGTAAATGTAGTTTCGATTAAGGTTCGAGGCAAAAATGTATCGCAGTTGTATACTCCGCTGATGCGACTTAACCAAATTTCATTAATAACAGATAGTACACTTGTAATAAGTCCGGCGCCGCCGATAATCCAAACATTGCCTTCTCTACTAAGATATGCTAAACGAGAATAGAGTATGTCAGCATCTAAACGCTCTACTTCAGTTGGTAGTTTTTTAATACTTTTAGACACAACAATATTTTTTCTATTTGGCAATGGTTTGAACGGTAAACTTTCCCATGTGTGACTACCCATAATTACTGTGCCATTGAGTGTAGTTTCCTTAAACCATTTAAGATCTGCAGGGTTGTGAGGCCAAGGCAGATCTCCATCTTTACCAATTCCCCATTCGTTGTCGCATGCTAATATAGCTCTAATCATTGTTTTGTCTATTTAATTTTATTGCTAGTTCTTTAATTTTATCACTTGCATATGTTTGACAACATCTTGGAACAAACATATGCAATAGTATAGCAAATTCAGCTTTCTTTAATTCAATTAAAATACCAAAGGCAAACTTGAAGTGTTGCCATCTGGTCATTCCGGCCTCTTCTATGTGTAATTTACATTCTTTACTAAACAATTTAATCGCCTTTTCCTGGGGACTCGCTAAAGTACTGCATCTTGTCTTCTACACCATGCCAATCCTCTGCATCCTTTGGAGTATCTTCAGGACGCATTTGTGTAATTACAGGCCATAGTTCTGCGTACTTTGCATTAAATTCTACCCATTCAGCTGCTCCAGGCGCATCGTCGGATTTAATAGCATCAGCAGGACACTCGGGTTCGCATACACCGCAATCAATGCATTCGTCGGGCTTAATAACTAGCATGTTTTCACCTTCGTAAAAACAGTCAACAGGACATACTGCTACGCAGTCCATGTGCTTGCATTTGATACACTGATCATTTACAATATAGGTCATTTATCTGCACTCTCCTTTTTTATTATAATAGCATCTAATAAAAAATAATTCAATTTATTTATTAGATGCTTTAGTGCTTTGACTTCTTTTTATTATTTTACTCGTACTGTAATTTCGACCTCTACTGTATCGCCTGCTTGTACATAATCATACACTACATCAGAAGATTCTAATCCAAAGATATTGTAATACACACGGTATCCATTGACTTCTTGGCGGGTTTCGTAGCCAACCGCTTCTGAACACTGACGTTCAGTTTTATAGCCAACTATTACTTGTTTATTACTGCCATTTTCTGCTGACACAATTCCACCAAGTACAGCACCTGCAGCGGCGCCGTCGTCTTTTCCGCTAATACCTTTGCCAAGAATACCACCAATAATCATGCCTGCTAGTACATCAGCACCGCTTGCACCTTGCCGGTTTGTCTTATAGATAGGAACTTCTACATTGTTGCACACTGTGCGAGGTACTTGTACGTTTACTGTTTGGTAAACAGGGGTTGCACTCTTTACTACTACTGTTGCAGTAAATGTTTCGGCAAATACAGATGTTGCACCAAGCAATAACGCTAGTACTGTTGTTAAAAATTTAGTCATTTTATGACTCCTTGTTGTGACGTTCGCAAATATGAACAAGATTTTCTACACCGTAGTCGCGGCAGTTTTCTTCAACTTCTGCCCACGATTCGCATAGAACTTTAAATTTACCACGAACTGTTTCAAATAAAATTTCGTAGGTATATCCTAAGTAATCCAGTTTCAACATTTCTAATTGGTTAATTGCATTTGGGTATTTATTAATCATTGTATAATCTCCATACCAGTATAGTTCGCTTGCAGCCAACCGCGATCAATTGCATGAAGTACAATCATATCGTTATATGGTTCATTAACAAGTCCTTTTTTTAAAGCCCAAATTTTTATATCACGTTCGACCATAGTTGATAGTTCACCTGGCACCGATTCAGGATCAACACGACGAATTTCTTCTTCAATAAGCATATTGTCGATAAAATTCTTATTCATTACACTGTTTCCTCTTCTTTAAGAGCATTCCAAAGTTTTTCACTGAATGCTTGGTGACCCTGGGCACGATTGTATGCTACATAGTCCTGATACGTATTATGATCCGTAGCTAACATTATACAGTCTCCATTTCTACTTTTGTAAATCCAAATACAGCAACTTTGTATGTTTCGCCATCTACTTCCATGCGGTCGCCCATCATAGTTGAGCGTTGGCCCATTCCGTCTGGGCGAGTGTAAAGCACGGCAACATTTTCGTTGTAATCGCCGTTAACACGATCGCCGTTAACAGGATCAGGAAATGATGTTTTCTTGATGCTCCAGGAACCTTCTACGTTATTTGTCCAACGATAAGCATACTCAAGGCAATCAAGTGTAGTACCAAATGCCGAAATTTCTTCTGGAACACCAACTATTGCTACATCGCGGTAGCCTTCTACATTTCCTGTTTCGCGGTTCTGTAACATGTGCTGTACTGTAATAAACATTTGCTTCTCCGTCTTTGCTATACTATTAAGTTAACATATTTACTGTAGTTGTCAACCTTTTAATGCGATAAAAGTTCAACTCTTTTTACACCGTTTTTCTTGGAGATAAAGAAAAAGAATTTCTTTGCACTGTTGTGCGTCTTGAATTCTTTTGTGATTTTAGGATAGTTGTAGTAGCCATATTTAACAGTATACATGATCATTCCTTTGTTACCTACACTATTAATGTAGCATACTCTACGCTATTGTCAACCTTTTTTTAATAAAAATTTAGAGTTTTCCTAATCTTTTTTTCATACTTTTAGGATCATTGATTTCTTTAAGCCATAATAATTCTTCTATAGTCGACGGTTCGGTATTTGGAGTAATACCAGATAACACTTGGAAATAATTATCATAAAAATTAGATAACAAGGATTTATTGTAGTTTGCAAAATTAAATTGATTATATAATTTTTGTAAACTATTAAGATACTGTTTTTTATTACCAATATGATTTATATTCCAAAAAAAGACATCTTTGTTGTCAGAAATGCTCTTATAAAAATCATATAATATACTAAAGTTTAAAAACTTTTTTTGATCGTTGAACTGTATTAACTCATTCTGTATATTTACTGGTAATGAATTGTACTGTTGCTTGCTACATGGCATGTCTGGCCAATTGCTACCTTTGATAATATCCCAATGTCTATATAGATGTCTGTGTAATCTAAATATATTATCCTGGCGACTGGTATACTTTGCTGTATATTGTTTTCGATATGTATTTAAATATTTTAGGTTGTTTGTAAAATAAACAATTTTAGCATGCGGATATCTTTTTATATTAATATACAATTTTGCAAGAGTATCTACTGTCTTAAAGACATAACCATTTACATTTACTTCTGATTCCCAATAACATTTAAGTATTTGTTGATTAACTTGATCAAGATTGTCACTAAGATATTCATCTAATGCTAAATTAAAATTAAATTTTCTCACTGACAGTAAATGATCAGGTTCGTCAATTCCAAAGTCATTCCATTGTTTGTTATTTTCATTTAAACGGTCACTGATACGTTGATACTTTTCTTCTTGTGTAAGTTGCAACAAATGCTCGTTGTTTTGTCCAAACGGATATTCCCAACTATCACTGAAACATAAGCTGCTGATTATAAATCTGCCGCTTGCTCCTTGTGGGTAAAATATCAATACCAGATTGTTCATTTACTCTTTACAGTATATATTATTAATGTGTACCGTGTGTGTAACCCTGCGTTTGCTGCACTGTGTATTGTATAATTATCAAACGTATACACTTCACCTGCACTCCAGCTGTGCAAAACTTGATCACCAACAAAAAACGCATCACCAAATTGACTGTCTTCTAATGGTATCCATAGTCTTACAATATCGTCGAGTTCTAAATCAGGATTGTCTTTAAGTGCATGTTTAAATCTGTCACAATGCGGCACACTAAATGTACCAGGATCAACTCTTAATACGATAGCATTTTTTGGAAGTTCTAGTTTGTTTTCTTGAAAAAAATTATCGGGTACAACAGTTTTGTACCAATCGGAACAGTATTCTTTAATAGTGCATCTGTCATTGTCGTAATGCACAAAGTTTTCTACTGGCCAGCCTTTGGCACCAAGTTCTTTAACATTTATAGAATGACTAGTTCCGTCTACGTGCTTAACTACACGGTCAGGATCTTTGCTTTTAACTTCGTTAATCAAGTCAACGGGAATAGTAATTTTATCAAGTTTTGTAATCATAATTTTTTATTTGTATAATATACTAACGCATATCTTGAGTGCAGACCAGCATTAGCACTACCGTGTAAGTCTTCGTATGCCCAAGTAAATACATCACCTGCACGCCAATTTACAATAGCTTCATCTTCGACAAAAAATGCATTACCATGTTCGTAATCTTCTAATGGTATCCAATAACGCATTGCATTTTCATTTCCATTGGTTACCCAACCGCCACTGGGAAAGAAATCCTTATGCGGAATAGTTACACAGGCTGGATTGAGCTTTAATACCAACGCCTTGGCTGCTGGGTATTCGAGCCCTTCTTGCTCAAAAAACTCTTCAGGTAGTGCAGTTAAGAGTAGTTCGTTGTTGTAGTATTCGTTAGTATCAGTATGGTTACTTCCGACATACCAGCGTCTATAGTCTAAATCGACTTCATTGCCATTGAGATTTTCTGCTGTTTGGTTTAAATTATTTGTACCAAATTCTTTAACACGATCTGGCTCTTTGTTTTTACAATAATCTAGTATTTCGTTAAGATTATTGATTTTCCAATTTCCTAAACGTCTAACTGCCATTTTTATTCTCGTCTAATAATATTTGTAAAAATTGTTTTTCCTTGATACCTTTAGTATGAAAGTTATCACTACTATGGAAATAGTGCCTTCTAAATGCATGCAATTGTCCTGCACGTTGGTAAGGCATAAGTTTCTTGATTGTTAACCAATTTCTATCTTCTGGCCAGCACATACTTAAATGTTCGTTCCACGTTTCTTCATCAACAGGATTTTCTAATTTTGGATTGTTTTGTTTGTACATATAAAAGTCATTATATTCATGGCTGGTTTGATCGAACATAATAGTTCTACTGTCAACATCATGGAATGGTATAAGAATATTATAGTAAGGAATTCCTTGATCTTCTCTAGTTAAGTCACAATGTATATCCCAAGGAAGATAAAGAGTTTGATATACTATTTCTCGTACAATAGGTTTGTTAAAATAATCTGAAATCTTGTCAAGCACAAGTTGTAATGTTTTAGGGTAACTGTAATAGTCGTAAGGACTATCACCTTGCTTGATAAATGTTTGGCGTGCTACTAGTTGATCTTTGAATACGCCCCATTTGTCAACAAAATCGACACTTTGTTTGACATAATTATTTTTAATTTCTTCCCACAGGTAGTGTGTTTGTTCTCGTGTTAAGAAATTTTCTTCTACAATGATATCTGATAATTGTGCTGGCATACTCATATTTATTATAAAAATGGTGCTCCGGGTAGGATTTGAACCTACGATCAACCCGTTATGAGCGGGGGGCTTTAACCACTAAGCTACCGGAGCGTAATTAAATTTTGGTACTCCCGACCGGACTCGAACCGGTACGCCGTGAAGCGAGAGATTTTAAGTCTCTTGTGTCTACCATTCCACCACGGGAGCAATTTAGTTTGGCATCCCGTAGGGGAATCGAACCCCTCTTTTCAGGTTGAAAACCTGACGTCCTAACCGATAGACGAACGGGACATAATGGCGCGGTTGACGGGACTCGAACCCGCGACCCTCGGCGTGACAGGCCGATACTCTAACCAACTGAGCTACAACCGCATGTTGTATTGGAGCGGGTGATCAGGATCGAACTGACGACATTTTCGTTGGCAACGAAATGCTCTACCACTGAGCTACACCCGCTTATCTTGGTATCAACTAAGGACTCGAACCTTACCACAGAATTGATATGACGCCTGCTGAAATATCTGTTACTGCTAGCAAACCTGCATTGACATATTGTTGTGTATGTGATAACACTTCAACGCTTTCGCTCCACGCTTCTCACTAACGACCTACACAGCCGGCATACTTGCATCGACCCTTTTGTTATGGCAGCTACCGCCACTTCATTATATGGGATTTGGTAACCCATACTAGTTAGGAGCAACCTAACATGTTCTTGGTGGAGAATATCGGGCTCGAACCGATCACCTCCTGCTTGCAAAGCAGGCGCTCTCCCAGATGAGCTAATTCCCCGTAGTAGTTTTTCGTCTTACTAGGACGGCCAGTCTCCTGGGCACCATTTGCTCAGTTGTTTTACAAGGGGAACAAAACCCTTAATTAATATGATAGGGAGGATTACAGTCTACCTCCAACAACCTAGTAAGTATTTCATACCTTCAGTTGCGCCTAGTATCAAACAGTTACGTTCGAAATACGTATCTTCATGTC
>Ga0209137_1001156_pt1 | contig 25635 bp, 29 predicted proteins | sample SaaInl5LU_22_DNA_FD_184642 | JGI IMG/M metagenome (GOLD analysis project Ga0209137, IMG submission 184642) | Marine microbial communities from expanding oxygen minimum zones in the Saanich Inlet - ESP_105LU_22_DNA (SPAdes) (version 2) | ecosystem: Environmental > Aquatic > Marine > Intertidal...
TATTGGTCATTGACAAATTATTATCATCAGATGCTGTCGATAATGAACCACTTAAAATTAACTGGGCAACTTGTACACAATATCTATTGCTGCTAGAACTTGAGTTACCAACTTTAGTTACTACTAATGCATACGAATTGTACGGAGTAGAATTTTTATCAACCAATGATCCCTGAAATATAGATGTAGACGAATCAAAAGACCAATTTTCCACAGAATCTATTACATCCCATGATGATCCATCAGGAGATGAGGAACCTAACAAGTACCAACTATTTGGACTCCTAGTTGAATATAAATCTATTCTAGGAGAAATAGAATATGAATGTAAAACACTATTCTGGCCCACTGGCATTCCGACTATCATATATTCTCCCAGAATGGATTGTGCTACACCATTAATATTAACTTGTCCTATGTTTGAATTACCAATATAATCTCCTGTAGATGAATTATACAAATAGTCTGAATCGGTAGAGGAATGCCAATAATTATTGGGATCCATATTAAATGCCTTCCATGCCCCGTAATTATTTACATTATTGGTATAAGTTGAAGATTGAGTAATTGTCCAACCCGGAGTAGGTGTTGAACTTGTTTGAAGTGGAACCATCACAACATCATCAGTTGGAATTAATGAATAACATGATTGATATGTGACATTATTTTTATCATCATTTACTTTATTCACATAAACTAAACTAGATTCATTTCCACAAGATTGTCCTGCCACCATTTGAGATCCAACGTCTAAGGGTGGTGAAGTATTAATTACAGAACCTGGAATGTTAAAATTATTTGAATTATTATCTACATCCATCACGTTGACAGGGCAATTATTTTTTCCGGCGGTGGCATTAAAAATTTCAGTCGAGGGGTACCATTTATAAACGCCTTCAGAAGTTACATAGCCTGTTGCTTGAGGACCAGAAAGTTTAACATTTGAATTATTAAATTGATTTCCTGGGCCATCTCTATATATATTATCTTGAATTTCCGTGCTTGCATCTTGATTTATTTGTTTGTATTCTAACATAGTTTTATCAAAATCATTCATTAGAATATTTCGATTGGTAAAGCCTTCTTTTGATCTAAAGTATTTTTTCTTTCTTTTAGATTGTTTAATCGTTTCTTTTGTAATTTTTTGTTGTAAATTATTAAATTTTATTCCTTGATTAATTGATATATTCATATTTATATATGAATATACTAAAAAATAATAAAAGTGAATTTAAAATTCAGGGTTACCTATAATGCCAGTAAATTCCTATACATATTATTAATAAAATAATTATAAATATCCCATTATTCAACTTTGTAGGTTTAATAAATAATTTAATTACCCAAGCTAAAAGTAAAACTACTATGAAAAGCCATATTTTAAACAAAGCATTTTGTTGATTTATTTCAAGATTATTGTTATTATATTGTTCTTCTAAAGTTTCATTTTCTTTAATTAATAATAAAAGTTGACCCTGTTGATCCATTAAACTTTTATATTTTGTTTCTAAAATTTTTCTCTTTTCTAATATATTTTTTTTGTCATCTTCATACTCGGGTGATAATTTAGATAATATTTCCAAGAGTTTAGTATTTAAATCTTGGAGTTGTTCATTTATTGATTTTAAACTTCTTAACTTATCTTGAATCAAAGGTAATTGTGCTTGGTCGCTATCTAACCCCGGAACTACATTTCCTTGTCCTCCTGATACCCAACAATATTGTTTTTCTGGATTATAAGTGGTACCTGTGCAACCTTGTTTATTGGAGCACATATTTTGGCAATCTTCAGGACTACTTGCTGTCCCCTCTTGTAAAATTATTCCATTTCCCCACCAAACAGATGCATCATAAGTAACATATTGATTCCCCGAACTGGTAGAATCGGCAAATTCTTGATAAGATGTATTATATTGTTTTAATAATAATTTAAATTGACTATCGTAATCATCATATTGAGCTTCTAATATTTTTAAATTATCATCATCATTATTAAGATTTGTTTTATTCATTATATATTTAATATATAATATTCAATGAATATATTTTATAACAAATTATTTTTTTGTTAGATAAGCATGGGTAAAATATCCACAAAAAAAACTCCCAATTAGATAGGATATATAAATAATTTGATTATGATTTGGTGAGGTAGAATTAATATTGCAATTCTTTTCCATAATTTGTTTAAAGTGATTCTTATAATTTCCTCCCAACTGACAATTCTTTAATAAAAAGGGATTGCTCTTAAAATCATATAGTGGTAACTTGAATTTATTTTTAAATTTTTCATTGTTTTGAGCTAAGTTTATGTGAGAAAACATTTATATTTATTATATTTCTTTAATGTATTATTTTAAACTTATTTTTTATTCATTAATTTTCCAATTAATATAATGGTAACTATAATTCCTATTAACAATTGAACATTTTTATAATATTGTTTATTATATAAAGTTTTATAATCATCAATCATTTGTTCGGCACCATCTAAAGTTTGTTTATAATGTTCGAAATTTTGAATAAGTTCTGCAAATTCTGTTTTTTTATCTTTTAATTCATGATTTGCCATCCCAGTTAATCTATTTAATTTATTAATATTAAGATCAATTGACTTGTTAATATCCCCTAATTGGGAATTGAGTTGTTCAAGTTGGGATTTATATTGAACATAAAATTGTTGATATTCTGCAACTTCAGGATTCTTATGAAAAAAAATAAAATATTTTTTATAATTTTCTAATACAATAGGTAATTGTGATTTTATTATTTCAACCTTATATTTTGTTTCTTGTGTAAATGTTTTATTCATTTACTATAATTGGATAAAATTATATACAAATTCTATAGTATTTAGTTTCTATTGCAGTTCTGCTTGGCCGTATAATTTCTATAAGGTCTCCTGGGCGAGCACAAATGACTTGAGCCACAGGATCCAAACGTGAAATTTCAGGGAGCTGATTTTTATCCATTATATTATATTTCTTGAACAATTTTTCTTTTTCCTCCTTCGACTCAATAATTCTATGTTTGGGCACTAAAGCATGGTTTAATATATTAAATTGAAGACGGGCTATGTTTTGTAATATAATAAATATTCCTTCTTCGTCCCATATTTGTTTAATCGCATTTACTAAAGTATCATGTGGTTCATCTTTAAGAATTATATACAAAATATCTTTTTTGGTTAATACTTCCTCAACATTATATAGTTCATCCACAATGTCTTGAATATTAGGTGGTCTTAAGGCCTTGAGAAGATAAAAATGAACATAAATTTTATTTGGATTTAAATCCTCGTATCCGTCATTGGCACTATCAGGTTTATTTTTCTCCAATAACATATCGAGTTGTTTATTCTTATACATAGAATTTACCTCATTAACACTAACTTCCATGTTACTCACAACATTATAATTCATATTACCTAATTGTTCTAACAAGACATTTCTTGCATTGTAAATATTTGCAATGATACTACTTTTATTGTCTGAACTCATTATTATATATATATTATTCTTTCTTTAATATTAAGATTTCAATTTTAATTTAAATATTTTATATGAATAATAGTAATGAGATATATTTTTTGTTTACTTTTTATTATTAAATTAGCAGATTGTTTTTTAAATAAAAATTCCTGGATTATAATTAAAAATATAAAAACTACTTATTTCAATGAAGACATTCAAAAAAAAATTGATCAAATTATATTTATTAACTATAAAAAATTAGCATTTTCGAAAGCTTCTAAATATAAATTAAAACATAATTTTAAATGTAAAAATATTCCTTATGGAATGCTTGTTTTTTGGGCAGAAGAAGGACTATTAGAAGCGATTCAAAATTATAATTATTCAAGACCGACAAATTTTGGGAATTATGCTAGTAAGCATATACAAGGCTCCCTCCATCAAGGGTTGACTAATCAATTTCCAATTAATCGAGTTCTGAAACATCAAAGAAGAAGGAAAAATAAAGTAGAAAAAAAATACCCAATTTATCTAAATAATTATAATAAATATATTAGTAGCAAAGAAATTAAATATGAAAATACTCATAAATATGAAGAAATTTGGTTGAGAATTAATAAATTTGACAAAAAAGTAAGACGTATCTTTTATTTAAAGTTTGACGAAGAGTTTTCAAAAATTCGTTCCAATAGGCAAGTAGCAGATTTAATGTGTTATTCTGAAGAAAATATACGGAAAATTATTAAAGAAACTATAACCATAATTAAATCTGAACTAGGAATGTTATCGTAGAGTAAATAAAAGAATCAATCCATAAAAAACACACAAGAAACACCATAAACTACCAAACGCAGTAAATTGTTCTGGAATGGATATTCCGTGTCCTATAATTGAAATATAAAACATTGATAATAGCAAAACAATTATAAGATAATTATTCACTATTGAAACTGCTCTATTCTTATCATGGAACAAAAATAAATTAAAAAGGGAAAAATACATTATCACAAATAAAAAAAGAAATATTGGGTTAGTATTTAAAAAACTCCAATTTAATCGACAAATTGATTTACATTTAGGAAACATGTATGTTGTATATAATAAGTTTTTGCTATCTAAATAAAAATAATAATACCCTACCACTAAAATATACCCAATTAGTAGAGGGAAATAAAATTTTTGTATAGCATTAGGGTACATAAATGAAATGTTAGCTGGTGGGATTAATAATAACAATCCACTATAAATTATTGGCTGGAGAAATAGAATCCAATAGATGCTTTTTGAACTTAAATTATTCAATGCTTTATTTTTTGTTTCAATGGCAATATGCGCAAAATATTCGGATAATTGCATAATCACAATTGAAAAAGAAAAAATAGCATAAAAATAATACTTTTTCCACCATAAAAGTAATGAACATAGAGAACCAAAGGAAAAAGCGGCTAGGGACGATTGATAGTTAAAGCACATATATTAACATTATAATTTTTTTAATTTTTATATTTTTCAGTTAAAATTAATTGGACAGCTCTCATTGTGCATGCATAACTACACCCCGAATGTTGTTGATATTCAATATAGGAAGATAATTTTTCTACTTTATCATTCCACATCGTCATAAAAGGACCATTATCTGTGGTTACCCATTCTATGTAATCCTGGCCAAAAATTTCCATCAAGGAGCAAATATATAATGTATTGGATACTTCCGTTTCATTGGTGAAATTTGGTAGTTTCTTTTTTAGTATTTCATGGTTACATTCGTAGTTAAATGACGCAATATCCTTGGAATAGGGGTGTTCGTAATTTGAATAACTATTGTATTCAATAGAGTTAGTTTTACCCACAGAATCACACATTATAATGGTTAACCTAAACTATGTTTTTATTTTAAAATCAATTTTAAAATAAATAATTTTAATCCGGAAAGCTGATTTTTTATTTATCAATACTTACTATTTTTTTAATTTCGGACGAATCCTCTTCCTTTTTTTCTCCCAAAGGAGATTTTTCCTCTTCTACTTCCAAAATATCTAATTTATTAGAAGAAGCGGGGGTGCTATCAAGATTTATGAAATTAATTTTATCAAAATCTAAGTTTAAAGTTGGACCTCTAGTATCCTCTTTTTCCATAAATTTTGTTTCCCCACGTTGTTGTTTTTTTAATTCTTTTAGTTCAATTCTTTGTTCATCATAAAACTTCTTTTTCTCTTCGGGATCACTTGGTGCATTAGGATCATATTTACTTGATGTGCTTGATACGGAGTCGTAAACTTGATTATTAGTTTTTTTTGCTAATGGTTGAGTAGAAGCAGGTGCATATCCAGGAATACTTAATATCGCTGGAATATCCAAATCCGAATTGTTGTCTTGGTTATTATTGTTAGTTTTTTCTCCCAAGGATTGAGTAGAATCTGTTGCATAGGCGGGACTAACCATTGAATCGTCGGACACTGAATCGGGATATTTCAATCGTAATTTATCGTCGGGAGAATGTTTTAGGTCAAATTTAATACTTTGATTACTATCTGAACTTTGCCCACTTTCCATATGTTGAATGTAATCAGCATATAATATCAAATTATCCAGTTTAACCAATTTTGTGGCCTCTGACTTATCTTTATTATAGGTAACTTGCCCGGGTAGATTTTCTAGTTGATTAGTTTGAATTATTGCATCTTGATTCAGAATTTTCTTAATTACCCATTTTCTTTCGGTGTCCGTATCTTTTATATAAACTATTTCATCTCCTTTATTAAATTGTCTGAAATCTTCTTCGGTAGGGGAAATTAAAGTAGTTTTAGTAGACTTACCCAAAATTTTGTTCCCTAATACATTTTTGTATAGTTTAATAAAATTATCAGTTTGTATGGATTTTGTAGAATAGTCGCCTGACTTTTGCTCTTTTAATAATTTTTCTAATTCTTCACTAATCAAATGGTTTGTTGTCCTATATTCTACCAAAGTTTCAAAGTTTTTGTTTTGATACCCAAGATTCATAATTTGATCAATATTTTTATCTGTAATGATTCGCATTTGTACATTCATTACTTGTAATTCTTGGATTAATAATTTTAGAGCATATGGAATTCGAATAATACTGAATGATCTTCCAAATTTACTAAATACATCCAATATAGGTTGTCCGCCTTTGTCATCGTTAAAATGTATGGGTCCATCGACAAATGGACTGAAGAAAATGTTTAGATTTTTGTTATATACAGCTATGCCACCTGTTTTATTACAAATAGCCAAATAATATTGATCTCCTCTTTCCATAAATGATTCAGTTAACATATATGCTGCTCCATGTCCTAATATTCCATCTCTTTCCATTTCTCCTATTCTTAGACCACCATCATTGGCTCTTCCTTGAACTGTTTGTCTAGTTAGTACATTTCTGGGTCCACGAGCTCGGTAATTTATTTTATCTTTAACCATATGTTTTAACCGCATATAATAGGTAGGTCCTATAAATATGTTCCCATCTAATTGTTCACCAGTATATCCACTATATAATAATTCATCGCCATAAGCTTGGAATCCATTTTTCACCAAGATATTTCCATATACCTTTAAATTTGCACCTTTCGTCTGAAACGCCGTACAATCACCAAAATACCCTAATCTTAACCCTAATTTTCCCAATACACTTTCCACCAATTGTCCTATTGTCATTCTAGAAGGTATGGCATGCGGATTGATTATTAAATCAGGTCTTAACCCACCAGCAGTATAAGGCATGTCTCTTTCAGGTATTATTAGACCTATTGTTCCTTTCTGACCGGCACGACTTGCCATTTTATCTCCAATTGCAGGAATTCTTTCTTCCCGAATTCGTACTTTTGCAATCCGTTTTCCCTCCTCTCCTTCGCTGATAAATGTTTTATCTACATAACCCAGTTGACCTTTTTTTGTTTTTGACGAATTATCTGTGAAAAAATTAGTTTCTTCAGTTGAACTATCTATTTTTCCTATTACTATAATTCTATCATTAATAGCAGTATTTTCTTTTACTATACCATTTTCATTTAAATAGCTATAGTCATATTCGCGTCGTAAATTTCTCACATTGGGAGTTTTTTCTATGTTGGCAAAATAAGAATTCATAGTAGTTCCTGAAATTTTCTCACTTTTTTCTTTTGATTCATAACTTGTATAATAGGTAGTATTGAATAGTCCTCTTTTTATTGAACCTTCGTTAATTAATATTGCATCTTCTACGTTATATCCAGAATAACTCATTATTGCTACTATAGTATTTACTCCATAAGGTTGTTCTTCTTTATTTATGTATTCCAAATATTTTGATTTTACCAATGGAATTTGACCATAATTTAAAATTACTCCCATTTTGTCAATTCTTAATTGAGAATTGGTATGATACACTGAAACTGCTTGTCGACTTTGGCCACACGAAAATACATCACGCGGTAATTGATTATTCTCCGGAAATATAATTGAATTTCCCATGACACCGAAAATTAGTGATCCATGTATTTCTAAATGGGTATAAAGAGGATTTTTTGCCCATTGTTCCATATTATTCGCAATCAGCGAACCTTCCTCCTCAGAGGTATCTATATATTGTATCACACTGCTATTTTCATATAACTTATCAATTATCTTTTCTTTGCTCACGCTAGGAAATAATTCTTCGTAAGAAAGAATTTTATCATTTAATAAATTTAAATTTCTATTTCCAAAACCCATTACCGCTTCTGACCATGTATATTCATTGTTTTCTATTTTAGTAAGAATGTCTTTACGATCAAAACTAATTTTATTTCTATAATCCTTGTAAAATATAGGACGTAAAAGTCTTCCTGCATCCGAATACACATGTAGTTCATTTTCGGAATGAATAAAACGGATACTAGTAAAAATAGGAATTAGTCCATTTCCTCTATATAATTTAAATAGTTCAAAAGTCTCTATAGGATAGCTAACAACACCTACCCAGTTTCCATTAATAAAAATTTTTGTCATTGTAAATAGTTGTTTATTTGAATATTCCGACAATGATTTCATTTGGGCATTTTTATAAAACCATTCAATAAATTGAGTAGTTGACATTTGAATCGAATTTTTTGTTGCAATTGCCAAATGTTTATGTAACCCAACGTTTCCACCATCTGGTGTGTCAACAGGATCTATTATTCCCCATTGTGAATTGTGAAGCTGGTGTGGTCCAACTGCTTTAGAACTTGCTTCCATTGGAAGGTTTAATTTGCGAACCTGTGATATATATGTAAAATAGGATAGACGATTTAGGTCTTGTACTACACCTAATTTTTTTGTGTTAGCAGATGCGCCCCAATTTCCTTTAAACGCTTTTCGAAATCCAGTTTCTACAATTAAATCTGAAAATATTTTTTTTAAATTGGATTTATCATCAAATATGCTTGGGAAAGAATCATTTTTGTTGTCGTATTTAACCATATGATAATAAAATTCTTTATCTAATTGAAGAGCAATGTTTTTATTTTGTAAAATAAAATACTCTCTAAACAATGAGGATAATAACTGACCTGAAGTTTCCACTCTTTTGAATTTAAAACTATCTCTATCCGTTGGTTGGTCTTGATTATTATACACTTTTAAGACTTTAAAAACCATATATCCTATATAATAACCCTTTTCTTTGTAATTTGTTTCTCCAATATGTGGTAAAAAATAGTTAGTTAGTATATCCCAGGCACTCGAAATAGTTTGCCTTTTTGTAAATGAAGCAATAAATTGTAATGCATTAATTTGATTGAAAATTAAACTAGCATCATGGATTGAAGGAATAAAAAAATCAACATAAAGTTCATTTTCCTGAATATCCAATAAACAAGTTTCAATAATATCTTTATCGGAAATAATACCTAACGCTCTCATTAAAATAAATAAAGGAACAGGTTTTCTTACATTCGGAATATCTACAACTATTTGTAAATTAGAATTATTTTTATCTGGTGATACCATTCTTACAGAGGTATATCGTATTGGTTTGGAAACATCTTCTGATACAGATCTAACTTCAGCTGAATAATTAAATATATCATCAGATTTATGCTTTTTAACATAGATCATATTGTCAGCAAATTTTTCTTGCGAAACAATCACTTTTTCCTTCCCATCAATTATAAAATATGCTCCTAAATCATTTCTACATTCACCCATATTAAAGCGAACATCTGTAGACAAACCTTTTAATATACAATATTTAGATTGAACCATAATTGGAAATTTACCCAAATATATTTTATATATCCATTTTGAAACATTTACTACTTCTCCCTTATCATCTTTATATATAAATTCAGCTTCAACATCATAATGAATTGTTAAACCATATGACATATTTCTTAATCGTGCATCATTTGGGTACATGTAATGGGGGTATTCTTTGCCATCCTGTTCGTCAAATATAACTGGTTTCCCAATAGCAATGCGATCGGCGTCTTTTCCACCCAAATATAGATTACATTGTTTAGGGAAGAAACTTTTATTGTTAGGATCTTCTTTTTCTAAATACCTAACGGGATTATTTTCTTTAAAGATTTGAGGAATATGTTTTTCAATGAATTGATTATATGAATCCAAATGGTGTGCAACTAGATTATACGGATTGTCTTTAAAATATTTATCAATTAAGTTCCATGCCACGCTTTCCATTTATATATTAAAAGAGGTTTTTTAAAATATAAATTTAATTAAATTAATTTAGTTATTATGATAGTTCTCATAAAGATTATTAATTTCTGTAGTATAATTGTTGGTTATTAAATTTTTAACGAAATCGCATTCATTTTCATTGTATTCTCTATCCCTGCAGTAATCTAAATATTTAATATTTGTGAATAAATTATTAGCTTGATTGTTAGATATATATATATTATGAGGAGCCTCTATTATTCGGAACAATTCACTTATTTTAGGTTCATATTTAAGAAATCTATAACTCATTTCACATAAATCTTTTAATGAATATGTTTGGTTATTTATAGTAATATTTGAATGTTTAATATTTTCTACATAAGGGTTATATTTTAAAAATTTAGGAACCCACCAATTATTAAATCCCTTGCTTTTTCGACATTGGGCATATGGAGCTGTGTGTTTAGTACATTCCAACCATAGTTTTTTATAGGAGGTGGGATCTAGATCAGGTTGATTGGGTATATAAGTATTTGGCCTAAAAATTTTATTTAAAATTAACACTGATGGGTCTATCAAATCAGATATTTTTTTATCTCGTAAATCTGGATTGGAAGACATTAAATAGGTTAAATAAGGGTACAACCAATATTTATTTTTTAAAAAGGAAAAGTCTTTTTTTTCATCTACCAATGATCGTTGAAATAAATTTCTTTTTAAATTTAAATCATCCTGAGCTTGTTGGATTTCTTGTTCTTTAACATAAGTTGCTTTGGCGTTCCAGTTTAAAATGTCTTCTTCATTTAATTGATCCATACGCATAGTGTTTTTCATTGATTTATATTGTTCATCAAATGTTAATCCAGACTGATTCCATTTGTTTCTATCCTTGTCTCGCATATTTCTTTTCCATTGATCTAATTCTGCCATTTGGCTGTTGGATAATGAACCACCTAATTTTATATTTAATTTTTTTTTTCTACTATATTTCTTTTTTTTATGATAACGTTTTTTGGTAGATTGATTTTTCTTTTTCCTTTTAGTTTTTCTTTTAATTTTGGACCATTTATTCCTTTTTAAAGTTTTCATATTATGTATATTATATATAATGAATAATAATTTAGGATCCAAATTGTCAGATCCAACCGCCGCATTAACTTCACTAGCTACAAAACTTAGCTTTTGTATGTTGTTTTTGGCATCAAGTATTTTATTTTACCACATGGCTAGGAATGGAAGTACAATTCCTCCAAAATATGCCTATCCTGTTTCAGTTGCATTAATACTTCTAGGGAGTGCTGCAAGTATATTTGCAACGTATGAATATAGCTATACAATTGGTAAAATGGACGAATATTGTATACAAAAAAAAAATAAATGTTTATATGATGACACTATGTTAAACAATGCTAAGCTGTTTTATTATACTTTATGTATATTATTTATAGCAGTAAATTTATATATAACCTATTTGCTGAAAAAATTCCCATAAGCATATTCGGTTTAATATCTAAAAATTCCTCATATTTCAATAAGGGATTAAATACAAGATTATTTGAAGCCCTTGTCTCATATAATATTGTCATAGATAACTTTAAATATTTTTATGAATTTGTACTTCAACATAATGTTTTATTTAGACTTGGGTATAAATATATCCGTACAAATTCCATTTACTTCAAAATGCTGTATTAGGCTAAAATCGTCTTGATTATGACATGTGAAAGCAATAACAAATATATTCATTTCTTTTAATTTATTGATAACTAATGTATTTAAACTAGAAATTTCCAATGATACAAATGATATAAATGGAGAAATTTCATCAATAAAGTCATAATCTAAATGATTACTAGTAATTAGTCCTATTTTATAATAATTATGCATTTTCCATCTAATCATTTCATGAATTTGGTATAAATTGAATGAGCCAATCCAAATGTTACTACTTTTTACCTCCAAAAAACATAGACTTGCAAACAACTTTTCCACTAATTTTGATTTAATTCCGTCAAAATTTTCTCCTTTCAAATCAAAATAAAGATTTTGCTCATAAATTTTATCAATTTCAAATAATTCTTCTAGAGTTAAAATGTTAGGATCTTTTATTCTAATCTCATATAGAGTCAAATCTTTTATAAATTCACCATCTAGATGAATATCATGGTTTAAAATTATTTCCCCCGTTTTACAGAGCTGTAAATCCAATTCTATTATATCAAAATTTAATAAAATAGCTTTTTCAATTGCTGTCTTTTTATTTTGTTGATAGGTAGCCCCATGACCACGATGGGCAATCATAGTATAATTAAACATACTTATACCGCCTATAATTATTTATACAAATAAAATTATTATTTTTGCACGATTTATGGTTTAAGAATATTATAGATTTATTATATTAATAATGTTAGAATCAAGATGTTTTTGTGGGACCAAGTTTAAGAATAAAATTTTATTAGAAAAACACCAAGAGAAATGTAATTTATCTGTTTTAAACAAATTCGATAATTTAAGAATATATATACATTCTGTACTTCATTCTTCGGAGAATATTAAAAAGCAAATTAATTCTCATAGTTTTTCAACTTTATAGATTTAAAACGAAGTCTTAATTTTCTCACTATTATATTTTGAATTTAAAAAATTATTTACATATTTGGAAAATTGTTCGATTCCAAAGTTAGTAAAATGTCCTAAATCGCTAGACAACTCTAACATATTTATATTCTCATTTTAAACCTTTTGAAAAAATCATCTTGTTCATGAAGTATTATTTATTTTTGCCTGTTCTCTAATATCATTTTTAAAATAAAGGATAGTTAGATTCTTTAATGAATTTAAATCACGTAAATTAAAGAAATCTAGATTAGGTGATTCTTTGAACGTTTATAGGTTAATTAATGGAAAATAGGTAAATTCCATAAAATTTTTAAATATGTCAGTTTAATGAACAAATAAAAAATAAAAAGATAAATTAAATATATGAAACAAACTATTCATAAATGTAAGAAATGTATAGGAACTGGCTATTTAAAATATGAAAAAAAAATATGCACGATCTGTAATGGTAAAAAATGTATAGATTGCAATTACTTAGGTGTAGAAAAGATGCCCTGGGATTTATGTGACCAATGTCACGGAGACGGATCAATAAGAAAGTGATTAATTTAATAAAAAAAATCGTTTTTTATTTTATTTATTTCATTTTCTGTGAAAAATTTCAAGAAATCAGGATTTTCTAAAAAATTAATAGTTTCCTTTTTAAACTTCAGATTATTTACAATTTGTCTGTAGTCAAAGTTTAATGTTTTATTGGAATGGCTTAAAACGAATTTATAATCTAACAATTGATTTATTAAGATTTCCCAATTTTCTATATTTTCGTATTTTATAAATAACAATATACACTTTTTGTTTTTATTGAAAAAATAGTTTTTATTTAAATCAAAAGAATTGCATAGATCAATACCAAAATGTTTTTTATACATTTCTTGAGAATAAGGTAAGTTGAACCCCTTTATTTTGTCAGTCATATATCTATTACAATACTGAATTTTATCATTAATATTTTTACAATTTTTATAATTACATATTGAGCAATTATTTCCATGTGAAAAAGAATTGTCTTTGTAATGTTGGAAAAAATTGGAAATCTCTTTATTGATTGGATTGCGTATCGATTCTATAATTATTGGTAAAAAATTATATTTTCTACCAATATAAAAAATTAAATCATAGAGATCTAATTTGTTATTTGTCAAAAGTTTTGTATTATATATATTTTCAAAATGTTTTACATCATGCCAATGTGCTGTATTAGTTGTAATAAACCCATTTTTAATGGAAGAAGATCCAGTTTTACCATCACCAACATAATATACTCGCGGTATTACATCAATTAGGTTTTGTGAAAAAACTTTAATTCTTAATTCTTTTTTTGACTTTAATATAATATTAATTAATGAATCAAATATGTTATCCATATTATATTAAATATATAGATTTTAATTATATTTTTGTCTTAATTGTTTTTTTTTTATTGAATTTTTTTTTGTGTTTAAAAGACTTGATTTTGGGTTTATTTTGATTAATGGAAAAAAGAGTCCACGGCTGTGTGGGTCGGTCTCTCAAATAAGGCCTTAAATATTCCCATTGAATATTTTCATTGCAAAAGGTATCTTTATAAAATGGAATTCCACACGAGTTTCCATACCTTAACACAAAGGACATATTTTTTGCTAATTCACTTGTACATACATTTCCGTCTATTGCTCCTCTTGGTTGAAAGGGTTTTGGGCGAGCAGGGTCGGACATAAATTCTCTTGCATCTAAATTATAATGAGCACAGCAAGTTCGTGAACAGGGATTTTCTTTATTCAAGTAAACATCATAATGATCGGCCAATATTCGTTCCGCTAGTTCAACGTCTAGTCTTCCTTTGTATTCCCTCATTAGTTGTTCTAATCTTACTCTCCTAGCTCCTTGATGTCTTCTTATATCATTAAATCCCGTATTTGTACATTCCAAGTTTCTAATACGAGGATCATAGGGTGCATTAAATCCAATAAAATACCCATTTTTAGTTCTGTCTACTTTGTGATATTTTAGTCCTAATTCTAACCTTAAAATTTCATTGTTTTTAATGTCGCCAAAGAGCCAAGAATTGGCATAATCCCCAGAATTTTCATTAAGCAATATATCTACGTATTCATCCAATGTCTTCCCATATTGCATCGCTTTCCTAATTCTACAGCTAATTGGAAAGTTATTTTCATAGGGCATAAATCCTCCAATTGTGGTCTCCGTCCCAATAAATCCATATGATGTTACAAAGAAATCGGTTCCAGACCAGATCCATCCCGGAAACCCTTGAATTAACATTCGTGCGCCATTTGCTGGTTGCATATCAATTACAACACGTGCAAATTGTCCATCTACAAATTCAGAAAAATTATTATGAGCCACGACTATTTTTCCGTCTTTGGTATGATCTCCTACTGCAATAAATGCACTGCATCTTTCACTTGCGCCTCCTTCTCCCATTCGTATTCGTCCTTGTATATTACCCACCGGCGAATCTTTGTTAGGATACCAATTTTCTATCAAAGTAAAATAATTATTCCATGCCATAATTTCAGCTAAGCTAGTTTTGACTCCGGCGGCATTACAACCTGCCGCAATTCCTTCCATTTCTTCGTAAAATTCCAAGAAATTTTCCTTGATTTTATCATGAAAAAGTGATGTGCTATTTTCAACAAAATAATCCCATTTTTCCCCAAAAGATTCATAAATTGTAAAATTAAGCATTTCAAAAACTTTTTTTAGTTCATCGGCAATAAGGTATCCATATGCATAGCCTCGTTCTTTTGCTGTTCCTTTAACAGAAACGTATATCCATCCATTTAATTCAAAACTATACCCATTTTTAATAGAACTCTTCATTAAAATAGATGAATATAATTAATTGTTATATATATTTTTATGGGTATCCAGAATCACCTAAAGATCTAATATATTTTAATTTCTTATTGTGGGTTACTTTGCTTTTTTCTTGTTTGTCTTTTTTAGGAACAGGAATGTTCAGCCAATGGGAAACTATATTAGAGAAGCTAACATAAAATCCTGCTATAATAATAAAAAAAGCGACGATATCACTAGTATAGATTTTTTGTTTTAAGTAAAATTGATTAATCAATAGGATAAGAGAGAATTGTATTATTATTAATAAAAAAGTGTCTTGAGTGGGTGTAACGAGATTATATTTATCTCCAATTTGAACTGCATATGTCATTACAAACCAATCCAGCCAAGCAAAGGGAATAGCCATTTTATAAGCTTCCCAAGTGGATAAATTCTTAAATGGCAAGGTAACGTATTGTCCCCACATTGAAAATGATTGTGCCGTTATAAATAAGAATAAAAATAATATATATTGACCTACTTTATTGTTGAGCATTTAATTATATAATGATTATATAATATAATGGATGGTATTTTATTAGTTACGATATGGTTAATTCTAAATTTATTTGTTGGATTGACAATGGATTTAGCATTGTTCACTCAAACAACCCCGGATATGAAAAATGAAAAGATGTATGGAAAAATATTATCGTCAGAATTTTGGGCAACGATCGAATGGATGTTTGTTATTCCTGCTAATCGCTTAGGAAATAGATTTTTAAACCCTGCACAGATATCTTTAACAAGCTATATATTTGATTTTTTAGCTCAATTATGGTCTAATATTTTTTGGCTTAAACTTCCTACTCCATTGGACGATTATGTTGGGATGGTATTAATTTTTGTAGGGATGGCAGTTTCTAAATTGCGTCTTGTCGGTTAAATTCGATGTCTAAAATAAGGAGCAGGAAAATAAGACTGAGGTGGTGTAACTCCTAAATATCCTAATGCAAGAGAATTTTGAATTCTATTTGCTGTTCTAGCTCCTCTAAATGTTTCCATTGATTTAGAAATCAATGGAATAAGTAAAATTACGCATATTATGATGAAAAGCCAAGTTATTTTATATGACAAATTTTTCATATAAAATAAGTAAAGATTAAATTAAAATAATTTAAGGAACTTGCATTTTTCAGTTTTCAAACTTGTTGTAGCTTGTAAAACATTGATAGTATTTTCAATAATTGAATTAATTAGAACAATGTTCTCGCTGGAAAGGCGACTTTTTTCCTTAATAAGGAAACCTAACAAATATGTGAGAATTGGGCCGATCATTTCTTGTAAATCTTTTGATTTTTTCTTAAGATCTTTTTTAGATAGGTAAAGGAAGGAATATAAATCTTTAATAAATAAAATTAAAAAAGGAATGTCTTTAGTATTAATTACATTATCTTTAGTAATTTCATCAACTAAGTTAATAAGATTCTTAAGCAAAGGAGTATTTTTTTCCAAAAGAAACTTTAACACCTCTATATGTTTTTCTTCTAACATTTTTTCATCAAGGATATATTTAACGTGATTTTCAATTTTATCTTTTAATTTGGTTATTATTTCTTCTATAGGTTCAACTAAAACCTCCAGTTTAACTTCAGCTGTTTCAGGCATTATTATATATATATATATAAGATTTTATTTATTGATTCATCATAATAACACCAACCATAAGTAGTGCAGCAATGAATGGAAGAAGAACTAATAACCACGATACCCAGACATATCCATCCTTGCAGATGAGATTTAGAATCCATGTCCAGAAGAGAATGTATAACACTTTTAGGGTGTAAACTAGAATTACACTAGGAACTTTGCATGAAAAAGTTCCCAAGGTATACTTGTTACCTTTTCCACCAGTATTTTGGAAAAGAGAAAGGAATACTAAAATAATAGCAATCCAAAAATATACAAGAGCTGGAGTACATAGTTTTCCTAAACTTTTAGCAACGCGCATTATAAATTATAAAAAGAAAAAAAGATTTATTTTTTATAATTCATATTTATTGTATTAAAGAAATATTTATATTATTCTTTTTCTTCATAGGTAATTGTAACTTTTCTTACTTGTATAATTGGGGAACTTGGTGGTAATATTTCACGTTTAATTGTAGCGGGAGCTAAATATTCCCCTTTACCAACATTATTGTAAGTTGTTGAAACGATTATTGGATCGTTATTTTTTTTAATATAACTACATAAAAAAACCAAATCATTCAAGTAAAAAGAACAAATAAATGGTGCTAAAACATTTATCTTATTAAATTCAAATGATCCAGTTGCACTTGTAAACCCTATTACTTCATCTAAATCTTCAGTTGCATACAATGGTTTTGTTGTATATTCCTTAAGAGGATTTTGAGAATCAATTACTTTTAAGGTTGAAGCAGCATAGTAGCAAACAATTTGTTTTTGAACCATTATATATATTTTTATATTTTAAATTTACATAAATTTTTGATTAGGTAATTGATCTTTCCAAGGTAGTGGGTTCACAGGGGCTTCGTATCCCCTTAATTCATTTGAGGCACTTCCCCAATCATATCCTAAACTTCTGCCTATATTTACAATACCTTGTGTAAATGATCCCATTCCTCCTTTCTTTTTATCCTTTCTTCTTTTCCTAGTTCCTCCTAGTTTCATCATTGTTTGAGGATCTACATCATAGGTATTTAAAGAATAATAATTTCTCCCTGAACTAATACCATTTTCACCTGGCCAAGTAGATGGTTGACTACCTATCGGCTGTCCTACAAATGGACCTGGGATTGGTCCTGCAGGTTTATAAAATGAGCCTCCACGTCTTTTATGGGTCATTTTATGAATACATTTTTTGCATTTACAAGAAGGAGGACATTTGGTATGGTGGCAATACGGGCATTTTCTGTTCTTGGAACAATGCTTACATTTGCAAGAAGGAGGACATTTGGTATGGTGGCAATACGGACATTCTCTGTTCTTGGAACAATGCTTACATTTGCAAGAAGGGGGACATTTGGTATGGTGGCAATACGGGCATTTTCTGTTCTTGGAACAATGCTTACATTTGCAAGAAGGGGGACATTTGGTATGGTGGCAATACGGACATTTTCTGTTCTTGGAACAATGCTTACATTTGCAAGAAGGGGGACATTTGGTATGATGGCAATACGGACATTTTCTGTTCTTGGAACAATGCTTACATTTGCAAGAAGGGGGACATTTGGTATGGTGGCAATACGGACATTTAGTGTTATGCCTAAATTTACGAGTTTTCATTATATAATAGGAATATTATTTTTTATTAATTACGTGTGATCAACCAACAAAATCCTATTATATTCTTTAATCATGATTTTACACCCTTGAAGATTTAAAATGGCACGCTTAATATAATTTTTATCTATTTATTATATGAAGCATAAAAGCGTTGATTATAAGTTATCTGCCGTCAATTATTACTTAAACCATGAAGACGGATATGATAATACTTGTAAAATATTTGATTGTAAAAAGTCTTCAATTAAAAGATGGATACATAAATATAAAACTTCTAAAAATCTTACAAGAAAAAACCGAAAACCTATATCTTATAAAATTACTAAACCACAAGTAAATACTGCGTTAGAATTATTGAAACAAAACGAACAACTTACTATGAATGAATTAGCTATTGATATAAAAAAGAAGTATCCATCGTTTGATATTACACCTCAACATTTAGGACAAGTTATTAGAGATAATAATAAAACAAGAAAACGAACAAGACACGAACATTTCCCAAAAGAAAGATATAAGAAACCAATTGAGAAAGAAAATGAAATGAATAAATTTTTTACTGAAGTTCGTAAATTTCCTATCAACAAAATTATTTGTTTGGATGAAACAAGTGTTGGTTCTGCTTTGAAACCAACTTATAGTAGATGTAATTTAGGAAAGCGTTGTATAATAAAAACATCAAATCAACTTGTATTTCGTAAATTTACTCTATTAGTAGCAATAAGTAATACAAAATGTGTTGGAAAAGAATTATATGAAAAGGGAGGTATGACAAAAGAAAGATTATTAGAATTTTTAGAAAAACACATATTTCCAAAATATAAAGATCATCTTATTATTTTAGATAATGCTGGAAGTCATAATAACGAAGTAATAAAAAATGCTATAACTAAAAGCGGTAATACATATTTATTTGCTGTTCCATATACACCTCGTAGTAATTTACCTATTGAAGCATATTTTAACCAAATAAAAACTTACATGAAAAAAGATAGGAATGTTGGAAATTATCAACAATTAGAAAATAATGTAGATAAAGCTATTGAAAAAGTTAAAAAGGAAAACTATAAAAACTACTTTGAATATGCTTATAATTTGAAAGAAGGATATGAATGGAAAAGGAACTCATCAACAAGAAGAAGAAAATTAAAAATTTATAAATAATATACTTAAAAATTATTTATTATTTTAAGTATATTGTAATGCGTCTTAAAAGCGAGTTGTATAAAAAAGAACAGGAAGAAATTGTAGATAAGATTATATCTATTTTAGATTTAGAAAATAAAACAGAATATACGCTTTATGAATTAGACAAAAATGAAGAAATCCAAAAACAAATAATGGTGCTTATTCCTGAAATAAGAAAATATTATGCTTTTAATAATATGAAAGCAGTTGGAGAACCAAATAAAAGAAAAAGACCTTGGTTATCAATAATAAAAAATTTATTGAAGACAAAATATAATATTGTAAGTAGTGATTATAGAATGATTGATAATGGTGTAGAGATTAGAACTCATAAATATATTTTTAATCATCTATGACAATTTTTTTCATACCTCTTGTAATAGCAACATAATAAATATTTTCATCCTCAGTTAAATCAATATCGTTTGCTAATCTAATATTGTCATTTTCCATACCTTTATATGAATGTGTAGTATAAAATTGAATTATGCTATCTTCAAAACAAACTACATTTTTAGTTATATTGTTAATTAATTCTTCAAGTTGATATGAACTTATTGATGTAAGAAATTTAGGCAGGTCATCTTCAAACTTATCATCATCGTCATCAAAATTGTTTATATTTTGAAGTTTTTTATGAAGATTTCTAATTTCATTTATTTTTTTATCAAAATTATAAACCCATACATTATTTGTTTTTTCGGCAGTTTGTAATAAAACTCTCCAACTTCTAAATAAATAAACATACTTGTCATTGTTTTCAAATGTTGGAATAAAATGTGTTTCATTCTTGCTTTTTGAAATCATCCAACAATCATCAAATTTGCTTCTAATAATTTCACAAGCAGGATTTCCAACTCTAAATGTTGAATAAAATTCAATTACTAATGCTTCTTTTGGTAGATAATTGAAAGCATTAATACAACCTCTAAAATCATAAATAGATTGTTTTGGATCTCCAACAAATATTTTAGGTATTTTTGTATCATTCAACAACATTTTTAACATAATCATGTCAAAATCTTGTGTCTCATCAATCATAATTAAATGAAATGAATTGTCAATAAAATCCTTAAACCATCTGTTTATATATGCTTTTTTTCTAATTGTTTCAAATGTAATTAATTTGTCTTGATTAGATTTATCCCACATCTGTTCCATGAGTGGTTTCTTATCACCTAATTTAGTTAAACAAAATTGACGAATATCATTATTATTAGCATCATTACAAAATTGAAGAAATTTTTTACAATAATATTCTCTAACTTTATATGGTTTTCCTTCTAAAAATGGTATTATTTTACCTATAAATTGTGGTCTTAAATCAACAATAGTAGGTTCATATCCTTTTAGAGATATAAATAACTTATATAATAAAGCATCAAATGTAAATGGTTGAATATTATGTATATTTTGTGTTTTTATTTTATATTTTATTTCTGTAATTAAACTTTTATTGAATGCTATATACAAAATTTTTTTATCATTATGTTTTTTTGCTATATTTAATAATGTAGTAGTTTTTCCACTTCCAGCAACAGATTTTATAGCTAAAATGTCATTTTCCTTAAATAAATAATCGCAAACATACTTTCTATGTATGTCATCTAATAAATACATTGATTTTTTACATCTTGCGTAAATTATTTTAGTATTTTCACAATCATTTTCTACACTACAAAAAGCATTTAATCCTTCAGATGTTATAATATATTGAAGACAAGTATTATCTAATACATCTTGGAAATGACACACTTCACCAATCCATACATTTCTTAATTTATTATCAATTTGAATTCTATAACTTTCCCTATCAACTAACCAAATCCACGACTTAAACCCAGTATATAAGAACACATTATTTTCTACAACTTTTACTACCTTTTCCCAATTGTCATGAGGTATCTCGCATACAATTAAATTCCCTATATCTATTTTTTTAATAAATTGTTTTTCAACATTAAATATCCAGTCAATTTCTGTTGTTTTATCTCTACTAATTATATCATCAACTGATATTTTAGAATTTTGAAATTCTATTCCCATATTATGATCTCTGCTATATCCATCAACAATATGTTTTTTTAATTCTGTTTTTCGTAAAATTTCTTTACAATCATTTTTCACAAAGTTTAAAAACATACTATGGAAATCACTTAATTCTTTCTTAACACTTTGATATGTATCATTTTCACAATTAATATGTGTATTTTTCATGTTATTTTGATGATAAAAATGTTCGGTATAATCTTTGTCTCCATTACGAGATTGTCTAAAATGTAATCGTTTATCGCAAGTGTAGCATATAAATTCGCTATTTTTATCAATATTAAATTTATAAATGTCTTCTGGTATAATTAATTTGTCTTGAAATATACAAAAATTCGGCATTGTTTTGCTTTGTATTATACGTTATAATATGTTTAAGCAATTATTGTTATTCAATTTTATTAAATATTAATTTTTGCGTAAAATGACTTAAAATAAAATCTTTAGGAATATTATAAGGGATGGAAAAAGAAGTAAATCCGCCAACCGACTTTTTCAAAGGAATTAAAACATCCTTAAAAAGTGTATTGAAACATCCTCATATTAACTTACCGAAAATTACAAATGCTATTATTAAGTGTAATAAAATCGTTATTCAAACGATGATGTTTATGAAACTTTTTTTATTGGATCATTATGATAAGCATAATACACTACCTGTTATAAATGATGAGTTTATTAATTCATGTATGAAAATATTATGTAATGAGAAATCATCTGGACGACCACCAAAAAAAGAAATTAAAGAATTAAAAGATAATCTAACAGCTTTTTACAAAACAGATTTTCAACCACTTATAAAAAATGAAAATTTAGATTATACACATATGAACACCATTTTAGACTATCTTACTATTGATATTCTTACGATGTATGAGAACAATATTAAATTACATTATGTAGAGTATGTTGAAAGATATGTAAATGTTGTTTGGAAAAAGAAGTTTATTGTAAGCAAAATAAGAAAGCTCAATATTACACAAAAAGCAAAGGAACAAAGGATAAATAATTTATGTAATCAACTACGCAAAATAAAAACAGATTTATTGAATATAGAAAATGTTAATTATAAATCTCATTCCATGTATCACAATTGGATTAACCAACAAAAACAATTTATTACACCAAATAAAGCAAGTTATAAAAAGAACAATATTGTTTATGACTTAATGTGTAGTCCATTTGATTATTTTGGTTGTATGATTTTTATGATGAAACAAATTGAAAAGGAAGAACAAACAATTTATAATGTATTTCCTATGAGAAGTGAAGTTATACCAAAACATATAAGATTAGATACAACTACATTAGTTCATTTACTTATGACAAAGAAACAAGGAAATAAAAGTGATTTTTTAACAAAAGGGAATTTGAAACGCAAAGAAGATAAAATATGGGAATTCTTTTTTAGAACTGAAAGGAAAATGTTTCATAAAAAATATTACGAGTTTCATCATATGATAGAAACAGATGGTGTAAGCTGTTCTTTGTTATTATTGCGTAAAGATTTGATTGGTAAGAAATTACCTATGATGAAAAAAGGTTTAACAACTGAAACATATATAGATGAATTAGATGATTATTCTTCTTTACAAAATAAAAAAATAGTGGCAATAGATCCTGGAAAATGTGATTTAATTTATTGTGTTGATAATTCTAATAAAGAAGCAAAGACATTTAGATATTCACAAGACCAAAGAAGAAAAGAAACAAAGAAAAAGAAGTATTCAAAAATTCAATTTGAATTGAAAAAGGAAAAAATACATGGAAAAACAATTATAGAATGGGAAACAGAATTATCCAAACTAAATAGAAAATCACTTAACATATCAAAATTTAAGGAATATATCCAAAAAAAGAGTGAAATAAACGGAATGTTATTTAGCTTTTATGAAAAATACATTTTTAGGAAATTACGCTTACAAAGTTATAGAAATACAAAGAGAAGCGAACAAAAAGTGTTAAATAACTTCAAACGCATATTTGGAAATGAAAAAGATGTTGTAGTTTGTTTTGGTGATTATGAACAGAAAAAACAAATGAAATACAAAGAAGCGACCAAAGGAAAAGGAATGAGAACCTTATTTAGAAAAGCAGGATTTCAAACTTACTTGGTTGATGAATTCAGAACGAGTTGTATGTGTTCTAAATGTGAAATAGGTATTTGTAAAAAGACGATGGTTAGGGAAAATCCAAAACCATACAGAACTGGAAACATTATCGTCCATGGGCTGATTTGTTGTAAGAACGGATGCGGTTATTGGAATAGAGATGTTAATGGATCTACAAATATTTACAAAATTGCTTATAATGCGATAAATAATAAAGAAAGACCAAATTATTTATCAAGAAGCAAGAATTTATCAGGTAGTTTAGACGAACTACCAAAACCAAAATTTACACGCTCTGCGAAGGGCAAACCTTATTGATTTTTTTGGCATTAAGCGTGCCATTTTAAATCTTCAAGGGTGTAAAAGTTGTAATTATAAAATTTCAAGATCTTGTAATTTCCAATATTCTACTTTTTTATTTGGCAAAGGACGAGCAATGATAAAAGGGATTAATTTTTTCTCAAATTCTTCAATAGCAATAGTACGACCATGTATTATATTTTCATCTAAATCCTTAATAAATGAAGGAGCACCTCGTTCAATTTGTTCAGCACGAGTTCCAATAATACGAGCTTTTTCATATTTCGTCAAAAATGGAGCAGTCGTATGAAACCCATCTACAATGTCGCCTTTGTCATTCCGTACAACTTTTGACAATACTTTTATTTCATCCATATTAGCACTTCGTATTTCAGGGTGGCTTTCTTCTAAATTTTCTATAACAGAATAATTTTCAAATTTTTGGTAGTTGATGTCATCTTCGTCATAATCTTCTTCTAAATCATTATTATCACCATAATTTTCATTTTCGATATCTTCATTTAGATCTACTTCTTCTAACATATCATCCATATCATCATCAGGATCTACTTCACTTCGATTTTCATCATTGTCTTCTTCTTCATCTTCATCTCTTGGATCATCCTCATCATTTTCATCATCATCTTGTTCATCTAGTATCTCATCTTCATCTTCATATTCAGATTCATCGGAATAATCAGAAAGATTTCCACTTTCTTTTATTTCAGTGTTATTTTTATTAGACATGTTACTTTTATTTATATAACTGTATATACTGTTTATATATCTTTTATTTATAAGCTTATTTTTTCAATTTTTTATGGTTCGTGAGTTTTCCATATAAAATCACATGATGTGCACATATACACATGTTTCATATTATCATTGTCATAACGAATATATAGCGCATCAGTAGAAGGGACTGTTTGATTGGATACACGATTTGCTTTGTTACTAGAACACTCTTCATTGGGACAAGGAATGGAAATATGTGGTAGTGTTGGGTCATATTTTGTATATTTATTGACAACATGTTCATAGTTATCATTGGAAGCACTGTTGTCATATTGAATATTCAATACACAGGCTCCATTAATTTGGTCATCCTTATTACCACATACTCTACAAATATATACCAATTTCTCTTTATT
>Ga0209137_1001157_pt1 | contig 25620 bp, 13 predicted proteins | sample SaaInl5LU_22_DNA_FD_184642 | JGI IMG/M metagenome (GOLD analysis project Ga0209137, IMG submission 184642) | Marine microbial communities from expanding oxygen minimum zones in the Saanich Inlet - ESP_105LU_22_DNA (SPAdes) (version 2) | ecosystem: Environmental > Aquatic > Marine > Intertidal...
GTTGTGTTTTGACCATCGATCGTTTCATAGATCCCCTAGACTTTTGAAGTCCTGAGACAGCTGTATTTATCTTACCAATCGTACCAGGTATCTCCGTCGTCTTCATGAATATGTCCCCGACATCCACGGATTCTATGATTTGTTGTTGAATGAGAGGTTCCAGGTAGGTGAAGTAGTTGAAATCCGGATCCAGTTTGAGACAAATACCTTCAATCGTAGAGAAGGCTTTGGCGAGGTACACAAAACTACTCGGTACGACGAATGGTTTTTCAACGGCAAGTTGTGCGGCGAGATCATCATTCACGATTCCAGAACCATCCAAGGTTTCTAGGTATCCCAAGATGGTCTCGAAGAAGAGTTCAATATCCGAAACATCTGAGGAAGTTGGAACGATCACACCCAACTTGACGAGTGTATCGACTATACCAGCCGTGTCTCGCATGATTATGGAACCAAAAAGTTTTGTGAACCCATCTCGGAGTTCTTCGGAGAGTGGTACAAGTAGACCGAAGTCATAAAATACAAGTTTCCCTTTAGATGAGAACCCGAGATTTCCGGGGTGTGGGTCAGCGTGGAAAAGACCATTATCCATAGTTTGAATAACATACGAGTTGATCAGGGCTTCACAAATCTTCTTCTTGTTCACTCTCTTATCTGTAATCTCCGTCAACTTTGTCGATGGGACATATTCCATGACAATCATCTCATTGTTCGAATACTTTTTATAGACCTTCGGAATCTTTACCCAATCAACATCTTTCATACTTTTACGAAACTTTATGGCGTTATCAATCTCCTGTCTGTAGTCCGCTTCTCCCAACAGATATTCGATGGATTCATCAAGGACTCTTCCTGAACTATTACCTGTGTCGATACCAACATGTTCTAAAAAGTGTACAATGTCGCGTATGGTATCGGTATCCTCTTTCATGATATCCAGGATTCCTGGACGTTTTACTTTTACAACAACTTTTTGACCGTTTTGGAGTACGGCCATATGGACCTGGCCGATACTCGCGGATTTAAATGGTACAGGGTCAAATTCTTTGAAAATATCGTAATCTACAATGGTATCAAATTCCACGGGAGGGACGTCATCTTGTAATGATTCCAACTCTTTTGTAAATTCTGGTGGATAGAGATCCCCTCTCGTCGAAGCGATTTGACCTAATTTTACAAAGGTTGGTCCAAGTTCGAGGAGTTCTTCCTTCGTCCATCGACCCAATTCAGATTTATTTTGTACAGTGGCGTTCTTCCATAGAAATTTACCCGCAAACTTCCAGGTTTTCAACTTCCTACTTGGAACTTTGACTGGTACATGTTGAGCAACACATAACATTCTATTACCTGCGGAGGTTTTTTTCTATAAGTATATCAGAATGAAGATTCATATCGTCGGTGCCGGACCTACGGGCCTGTCACTCGCGTGGGAACTTTTACGAACGGGTGAACACGATGTAACAATTTATGACCGAAAACAGTCGGCAGGAGGGTCGTGGTGGGAACCTGAGGTGAAAAGTCGAGACCTCCATGCACACCGGATTGTCTTCGATCGAGCATTCGTCAACACACAATCTTTTTTCGACGAGATGGGAATCAAGTGGGACGCGATGTTCGAACCCGAAAAGGATGATGGTGCAATGAACTATATTTTCAAGACGTTACAGTTTGAAGATTACAAGATACTTTCATGTGTTCTCGCGAAAGTGTATTGGAGTCCGGAAAAATACAAACATGTTTCTTTGAAAGATGTTCTTGGACATGGACTCACACCAAAAGCAAAAGAAATTCTCGAGCACCTCCCACTCATCATGGATGGTGTGACGTGGGATGTCATGTCCGCACATGAATTTGTACAAAATCTGAATCATGTGATGCTCTCTAAAAAGTACACACAACGTGTATCGGGTAAAGTGATGTGTGACGCGATGGAAGAAGCTGTGATGAACGCTGGTGCGAACTTCGTGTTCGGTACAGAACTTCTCGATGTCGAGTACGGAAAAGATTCGTTCCTCGCCAAGTTTACAGGTGAACGAGTCATAGATGATGGTCTCCTTTTCTTGTGTCTCGATAATAGTCCAGCCCTAAACCTACTCGGTAATAATTGGGGACCTGACGCAGATGAGAAACTGCGACGGAGTACATACGGTGCCATAAACATTCTTCTCGATTATGACAAACCAATCACGATAAAATCAGACTTGGAAATAGCTATCGAAACACGTTGGAATTTACAACCAAAGGTTCTTTCCGACGGGAAGACTGTTTCGTGTGTCATATGCGATCTCGGGGAAGATGTGATGCGTTCCGATCCGGAAACGCTCATCGAAGAAGTTATTCGACAATTGAAGGTGCCAAAACCCGTGACGTCCCGGATCGGGTGGGGTGCGGAATGGAAAGAGAATAAATGGCACTTTTCTCAATCTTCCGGTGTTTTGAGTCTCAACGGACAACTCCCATTTTTCGGAAAATGTTCGAAAGTCGCTATGTGTGGTATGATGTCCCCTCGTGAAACACCGTATTCGAGTATCGAGGCGTCAGTTGAGGTTTCTAGAGCCCTCAGTCACATGTGTTTCGGGACGAGAAAGCCACTTCGGCCACTTCTAGTTTCACAAGTGCTCATCTTTACGCTCGTACTACTTATAGTTTTACTAATAGTGTATAACATATGAAGTTTGTGGCGAACATACACGAACCCTTTTATGAACACAATTCTAAAAAGTATATTCGGTTCGTGATTCCTCAAAAAGTCGCGGATATCATAGGACGCATGCACACATCTAAAACACATCTCATCAATAATGAAATCGTAGAAGATCCCTTAGATGGTCGAGTGCTCACAGTCAAAGTTCCATTCCGATACAGGAGAGTGATGTGTGAAGTCAAAGGACGACCCGTGCAGTCTCTCGTAAAGGGGGATGAAGTGGAAGTTGTCGTAGATTTCAAAGGTGTTTGGAATGCCGGTAATTACTCAGGCTTTTCTTGGATACTCTCGAGTTCCTCCGCGGGGGCCTCCATGGGCTGATTAGGGTCGTTAGGGAGGTCAATCTGAGTGAGACCACCCTTCTTAAACCCCTGAAACGTGGAAAGCATACCCTGAAGACGAAACACTTCTTGGGTCAACTGCTCGATGTTCATCTGGATCTTCTTAATGTTCTCTTCAACGTCAACGATAGGCATCTTGTACTCATTTAAAGTTTACAATCTTTAAATAAGTATGACGACACTCACTAGGACTGGTTACTTAGTGAACGCGGGGCCAATCCAAGAAATTAAAAAGGAACTTACGGTAAGACCAATCGTCAATGGCGACTATGGATTTCCTCCACCGCCTTTCAAAGTTTTCAGACCAACTAAGAATGGAGTGTGTGTTCCCAGATTCTACGGAACTTCTAAACTTGGAGAACCCAAAGAAGATCGAAGACCTGAACCAGTTCGGATCCGAACAAAGTTCGCTGGAACTCTCCGAGACACCACTCACCAAAATGAAGCTCTCGCAGCAGCAATTGAAGCAGGTCACGGCATCCTTTCTTTACCATGTGGTTACGGCAAGACGACGGTTTCATTAGCTATCGCATGTAAATTGGGCTACCGAACCATGATTGTCGTTCATAAACAGTTTTTGGCAGATCAATGGCGTGAACGTATCCAACAGTTTTGCCCGGGTGCGACGATCGGTGTGGTCCAACAGGATAAGAAGGAAGTCAATTGTGATTTTGTCATCGCGATGCTTCAATCCCTGTCTCTCAAAGAGTATTCGTTCACGGATTTTGAAAGTATCGGAACACTAATCGTAGATGAGGCCCATCACATATGTGCCAAAGTGTTTAGTCAGTCACTTTTCAAACTCTGCCCTAAACACATTTACGGACTTTCGGCAACACCCGAAAGGAAGGATGGTCTCACGAAAGTTCTTCATTGGTTCATGGGTCCGACGTTTTTCGCCGTTGAACGAAAAAACCAGGAACAGGTAGAAGTGTTTCCTATTGTATTCGATTCACCCAATTACAGAAACCCGCCACCGTCTATGCGAAACGGAAAGATTTCCATGCCCAACATGATTACCGAACTTGTCGAAGATCGTCAACGAAACAAGATGTTGGTCGAATTGGTAAAGAAAGCTTCGGCCGGTACTCGTCAACTTCTTGTTCTCAGCGATCGTCGTCAGCATTGTGAATTTTTACACCAGTGTTTTCCCAAGACATCCGGACTCTACATGGGTGGTATGAAAGAAGCAGCCCTCCAAGAATCCTCTAAAAAGAAGATCATCTTCGCGACGTTCAGTCAGGCCCATGAAGGTCTTGATATTCCCACTCTCGACACGGTCATCTTAGCGAGTCCAAAGTCAGACATCACCCAGAGTATCGGTCGAATCATGCGAGAGACGAAAGGAAAGAAGAACGATCCACACATCTACGACGTACATGATCCCTGGTCCATCTTTACAGCAATGTATTACAAGCGAATGAAAGTGTATAGACAAGGTGGCTTCAATATCCGTGGAAAGGTTGCCGAGGAGAAACCAGACTTCCCTCAGGGAAAGTGTCTGTTTTTATAATCTGAACAATTAATAAATGTCTGGTGCATTGATACAACTCGTTTCTAAAGGTGTACAAGATGCGTACATCATAAGTGACGAAGGACATTCATTCTTTAGGACGAAGTTTACGCGACACACAAACTTTTCTCAAGCTCCAAAGTTTATAAAGTCTATCACCGCGACGGATACATCCATCGTCATCCCTGTGTATGGTGATATCATAAACGGTATTTGGTTCGAGGCTGGAACAAGAAATGCATCCATTGCTTCAAACTTGTTCTACAACTCGACCATTGATCTCTTTATCGGTGGCCAAAAGATTGATTCTCAGCATTACGATTATTTTTCTGACATCTGGACCAATTATTTGGCAGATACGTACAATAAGTCGCAGGAGTTGAACAACAAAACGTCTGCATCAAGTCACACATTTCTCCCACTCCATTTCTTCTTCTGTGACCACAAGGCATTTTTACCTCTCATCGCTCTACAACATCACCAGGTTGAGATACGAATAACATTCGATGACGCGAACATCGCAGGTCTCGATGAAGCCGAAAAGAAGGCGAACGTATACGGTAATTACATTTACCTCGACAAAGATGAGCGCGAGACATTCACCAAACGAAACATGGATTTGATCATCACACAGGTTCAAACGTTTAAAACTGAAATGAATACCGTAGCGAACAACCTAGTTGATCAAGGTGGTTATAACGTCATAGACATTTCACAATTTAATCACCCCGTAAAATCCATTTTTTGGGGTTTTCCTGCATTGAGTAAAGACGATGCGAATGATCGATTCACCTTTTTGACCGCTGATTTACAAATCAACGGTACACACCTTTTTGAACGAATGTCTCCACTTTATTTTCACACTGTACAAAACTATTACAAGTCCAATTACGGCGTCACTGAATTTTCTGAAGCATCGGAAGTTCCGTTCTATACACGATACTTCACGTACCATTTCTGTCTCAACGCTTCAGAGTATAATCCATCGGGGACGTGTAACTTTAGTCGTATAGATAATGCAACTTTATCCCTACATGGTGCGGAGAAGGGATCCCTTCGACCAGAATCTCAGGAACTCTCGTTGTTTGCCGTGAACTATAACGTCCTTCGGATACGTAACGGTCTCGCTGGAATTTTATTCGGTAACTAATGTATAGATGGGCAGAACAGTACGGTTCGATCAAATTTTCGTATCGAGTCTAGATGCTGCACCACGAGAGTCCGATGTCTTAAGCGGTCTCGCGAGTATCGATGCTGGTGAAATCACAGCCGATCAAATTGAAGTCGCGAATCTCATTATTACCAATACAGTCACAGCAAACGTACAAAGAACTGAATTTACAGGTCTTACGAATGTATTTCGTCTGACTGCGACACAGGTTGGTATTGGTACAGATAACCCTGTGAATGAATTTCAAATTGGAGAAGATAGTTTCGTCATCAACAGAGCTCTTGATAATCTTGTCACAGTTCAAGGTAATGTACAAACGACGAATCTTCTCGCGACGAGTACGATTAAAACGACGAATGATTTATTTACGGTCGATGCAAATGCCTCGAATGTTGTGAAAGTAACCGGAAACACATTTTCTACGAACGCGACTGTGGGTACACAACTTATAGTAGGAACTGAGGTTACCCCAGACACGGGTGCGAACGTCGCCATTTTTGAAAATGGTAACGTAGTCGTGAAGGATGGGTACCTACAGATTTTCGGTGACGTAGACATTACCGGTAATTTGGCCATCACAGAGGTTCCTGCGTATACGAGTGTTGATAATCTCGTCGTGTCAAATGCTGTCATTCTCATGGGTGACGGGAACAACGGCACGTACGATATGGCTATTCTCATGCATGATCAAGATAGCGAGTCGAACATCTTCATGGGATACACTCACACGGATGATACGTTTAAACTCTCGAGAACTTTCGGTGGTCCAACGACTGCCAATTTCACGTTGGACAGTGCGAACACCGTGAACCTTCATGTGTTCGGTGACGTGTACACCCAAAATAATGTAGGTATCGCGAACACTTCTCCCACATTTTCTTTATCTGTGGGTTCGAATGTGTATATCGACGATGTATCGTCAACAGGTAACGTGTTGTATGCGAACGGAGTCGCGTTTCTCGAGGGTCTTCGGATAGGTGATAGCGGTCTCACAGTCGGTGACCTCATCACACTCGACGCAGACGCGGCGATTCCGATGGTGGTGACGTCCACGATTCAGTCGGATGGTTTACAAACAACTGGTGCGAGCCCCGCGGGTATAGCGAATACGAACCCCACGGATACGTTGTCCATCGGTAATAAAGTATTCATCAATACCACAGCATCAAATACACTCACTGTCATAGGTAACACTGCCACAGGGCGTCTCATCACAGAATCTATTGTTGTACAGGATTTCATCGAGGTTGAAGGTGAATCCGGTATTTCGTCGGCGGCGAACGTCATCATCCATGGTGATATCCAGGGTGGTGATTCGCTATCAAATACCGTGAGTATCAGAGCAGGTCCCCAGGCGTCGAACATATCCGCCATCGAAGTGAATGGTGCGAAAACATCCGCAAGTCACCAAACAGTTGTTTTCAAAACGAAAAACACGGAGCGTATGCGCGTTTCGTCGGAGGGTAATGTAGGTATCGCGAATACTGCACCGACGGATAAACTTACCGTAGGTGGTACGGTTCGTGTCATAGGAAGCAACGCTTTTACGATGGGTACCGCGACAAACTACATGAAAGCCTATTCAGATACACTTCTAAACCAAACGAAAATCGAGAGTCGTGTCGGTGCAGGGAAGGGTCTCAATTTCTACGCCAGTACGATTGACTCCATGGGTCTTCCAAAGATGACCATCCTCGAGACAAGTAATGTGGGTATAGGTACGACGACACCCAAGGGTCTTCTTCATACTTCGGGTGGGACTGTGTTCATAAACAACGAACCTGTAAATCGTGTCGCCTACAATCATTTGAATACACCCATGGTCATCAGTAACACTATCGAGACGGAAGATACTGTGTCCCAAGAACCGATTCTCGAGCTAACGCGTGAAGGTGTTTTGAACAATTACGAAGCCGTTAGAGCCACATTTAAATTGGGTAAACACGATATCGCATCGGGTAAATCCAAAACACAATTAGATATTTACCTAGCAGATGAAGATTATAACGATGAAACGGATATTCTTACTCTGCGAAGTGATGGACGTGTTGGTATCGGTTCAACTGTACCCGAAGCATTTTTAGAGGTTGTGAGTAGTGGAATAGGAAACGCGCGTATAAACAGTCTCATGGTTCATAACCATCACGGTGCCAGTGGTGCAGGGGACGCGATCATGGCGGCACAGACAGATTCAACCACAGGAAATGCGTTCACGTCATACATACAAACGACGAACGATGCTAACCCTCGTGGGTGGTCCGTCGGTATTTCGGGTACACGTGATTTTAGAATTACTCGTAATATTAACCAGGTTTCGGATTCCACGAATATTGGAATGTACATAGATGGAAGTACACGGAATGTAGGTATCGGTACAGACGTTCCACGTGGTAAACTCGAAGTCAATGGTGATGTCGTTCTCGGAAACAAACTCTCATTCGGTGGTTTAACCGGTGATGAATTTGGTAATACATTCATACAAGAGCAGTATTATGATTCTGTACTCGGTAAGACCGAACTTGTCATATTCAAGGGTAATGATCAAACGGGTACCGCCGCACCGGATAGAATACGATCAGTAGCACCTGAACATATATTCCAGACATATAATCCCGCCGCATCCGGATCTCTGTCAGCGAGTGATATTCAGTTGGCACTCGATGACAATGCGAGTATCGTGTCACGTGCGATGACCATCCTTCGTTCGGGTCAGGTTGTCGTAGGTGCAATTCCTTCGGATATTAATGATGATACTAGGTTTTTTGTAAATGGTGGTTTAGAGTTCGCGAGTGGTCAGTCAGTTAATTTCGGTGGCTTGAACATTTTCACAGCTTCTGGTTTGACGACACAGAATATCCTAGAATCACTGGGTGAAGCATCACTGGTGTTTAGTCAAAAGGTACAAGGAACTTCGACCGAATATGCGAGAATTACGAATACTGGTCTCATCGGGTTCGGAACGAATGCACCAAATGCGAATGTCCACATTTACTCTGGTGTCACGACAAATATTGATGTTCTCAAATTAGAAAGTCCTGGAACGAACACGAAAACTGGTATTCGTTTGAATACGAATGACGGCTACGGTGGGTACGTGAGAGGGTATACCACCTCGGGTACAACTCATGGTATCGTCGTGGGTGGCATGAACAATGCCGTAGAGGCGGATGGTCTCCATGTGATTCATACCAGTAATGTGGGTGTGGGTACCTCAGCACCAGCTTCGAAGTTTCACGTCTATAACGGTGTCGCTCGTGTAGAGAATACCACGTCAAACGCTGTCATAGAGTTTAAGACGACGGGTGGGGTGTCGAATATTTTTGCGACACCATCCGGAAACGTACACGTCAATCCGAAAGCTGGTAACATGGTTTTCACGAGTAATCTCGAAGTCACAGGTGATCTCGTGATTGATGGTAAGATTGATCTCGGTAACCAAGTCGCGATCGGTCTCGGTGGTGCCGCGGCGTCCACTGGTCTTGAAGTGGGTGGTGGCTTCATTTCGGGTTCGAGTAATGTCGCCTGTAAACGGTACTCGCAAACGTTTGAATTGGGTACGACAAAGGCGAAGATGATTCGTCTCTTTTTCGGTGAAGCTTCATTCTATGCGAAGATTGTGGCGATGTTACGAAAGGTGGACGGGAGCGTCGTACGTGACATGAGCACGATGATTTTGGAAGTACAGGGTGGTACACATGATGGAAGTTACAATTCATCTCTCGATGAACCAATCACAGTGGGTACAAAGAATCTATTCGGTGGAGACACGGAGTTTCCCTGGGATCCAAACATTTCAGTGGGAAAGCGTGGTCTCATCATGACACCGAGAAATACGGAAAATACCCGTGTGTATTCCTATGATATTCATGTCGAATTGTACACATCTCGTGGTGGACGACTCATGTCGATCAAAAACAATGTATCCGGTTGGCCAAACAACAACACAAATCTGGATATCAACAATGGTGAGACGATTGCCACTTTTACGTATTAACTTTACTACGAGGGACTGATACCCCGCGGTAGAATCAACAATTACGCCTTGATGGCGTCGGAAATGGCTAAGGCGATAACTCCGACAATGAAAGCTATCACGATGTAGTTTAGTTCACTTTCCTCAAGACCAGTCTTCTTGACTGTCTTTTTGGTTACAACAGGATCTGGCTGTTGCTTTGGAGGATCCAGTTCCTCCAAAGGATAGTACGCTATCATTTATATAGTAGTTAGAGATTAATTTCCTTCTTTGTCTTCTTCTGCCTGGTGCGTCTGGTTTTCGTCGCCGACACCTTCACCTCCTTGACTTCACCACCAGTAGACTCACCCGAGATGGAGATGATATCAGAGATGTCATCATCCTCATCGTCACCACCTGTGGGTGAAATCGCCGAGGTGTTCACTGGGGGAGCTGGTGGCATCATGATGCCACCCATGAGACTCGAGATGTCAATACCGGGACCCTGCATCTCGTAATTACCCGTTCCACCCACAGGAGCCTCGGTCGCAGGACCATCAGTCTTACGGGTCGTGTTCTGAACCGCCGACATCATGTTTTTCACGAGATCTGGGTTCTGCTTGATGACATCATTCATGTTAGGCATGACCGACTTGAACATGCTATTCGTCAGGTGGAACATCATCGCCGAACCACCGAGCATCATGATCAGTTTCACCTCTGGAGCGACCGAAATCTTGGATCGGTACTTCACATAGAGCTCCTCGAAGACACCATCATAGTCATCGACATTCTCCATCACAGACTCAGACCAACCCTCGAGTTGAATCTCGAAGGGGTTGTATCGCTTGTTCAAAAACTCGAGACCGGTCACACACGCCACGAGCATACGCCGGGAGAATCGGATCGACTGCTCAACATCGATGCTGTATGTGATGCGCTTCACCTCTGTACGAAGTTCCTCGACGTTCGAGTACGCGTTGAGACGTTTGTTCACCGCGAATCCCTTCTTCTCGAGACGTCCGAGTTTATTGATGAGGTCCGCCTTTTCCTCATCCACAGACGAGTATCCCTTAGACGGTTGTTCAGACTGGTCACCACCCTGCTCCTGGTAATCCTGACCGTCATCAAAAAAATTGGCGTCATCGTCTTCACCGTAATCAATCTCTTCATCAGGAGCGGAAGCGTTTTGAGTCGTCTGTTTGTTCGGGTTGACGAAAGCATCCATGGCCTCCTGCTGTTCAGACATCTGTGGTCTGGGTGGTGGTTTAAACGTTGGTCGGGGGACACGCTGGGGTGCGGGAGCAGAAATTTCAATTTCATCCATGATGGCCTGTTCATCGGCATCCAATTTCATGACACTGGCATGTCCTCGATCGAGTACGATCTCTTCGTCCATCTACTCTTTATACAGAAACTAAAAAAATTACCTTTAACGCAGTTTAAAAAAATCTTTGTTCATTATAAATGTTCGCTCTCAACCGAGTCAACCGTAATGCCCTCACCATGATTGTCATTCTTCTTCTGATCATCTCGGCCCTCGCCGCTTTCAGGTCTTCGACTGTCAGCAAGTACCAACCCAGGCCTATCACCACCAAGACTGTGAGTGATCAGTCCATCTTCGACCTCCCTGTCAGCGTCGACTGTGTCGCCGGCTCTGGTAAGAAGGACAGTCCTTACTCCAAGGGTCTTACTCCAGGGGGTGTCTGTGGCGCCCAAAAGCTCGTATCCGACCAAGCTGGATATGACATCACGGGTGGGATCGGTGGATCTTTAATCTAAGCTAAAGATATATGGCGTTGATTACGACCCCTACGGAACTGATTCCTGATCTCCAACACGAGTATCACACCGTGACGATCGATACGATCGGACAAACGGCCGCGAATACATTTACGTGTCATCTTCAGCAACCACTGAAAAATGTCGTACAGGCTAGGTTACTCGCCACAAATATCAACACCGACGCCACGACCAACCACTGTTACATCTCCATCGATGAACTCGATAGCATTTTCACGGAACGTGCGTCAAATGAACCGAACGGCCAAGCGACGACAAGTATCGTCCGAAACTCATTCGCGAGTTTGGTCACGAGTGATAACACGGGTATCATCAGTTTCAAGGATAATTACCCAGTCGTAACCCAATATATAAACCCCATTCGTAGCATCGATCGTTTCACTGTCAATATTCGTAACGAAACTGGTGCACTCATCGCCCCCTCGAGCCCGGCTAAAAATAATTTCATCGTCATTCGTTTCGTGTGTCGAAAACCCAATTTGTAATTTTCTCCCGTTAGAGTAGTATACCATGTCTGCCGGTGTTGTGCAATTGATTGCCATCGGTGCTCAGGATGAATATATCGTGGGTAACCCCGAAATATCATTCTTTAGCTCAACATTCAAAAGACATGCTAATTTTTCACAGTCCATCGAAAAACAAACCATCCATGGAGCGGTGAAAAACGATTCAATGTCCAGTGTTCAATTTGAACGATCTGGTGACCTTTTAGGCTATGTCTATTTTACCATCGACGATACCACACAGGCGCTCGACATACAGCGTTGGGATACGATCATCGATAAAGTGGAACTCTACATCGGCGGATCTCTCGTGGACTCCCAAGATGCCATTTTCACTGAGAAGATTGCCATCGATACGTTCGCTCAAAACGTTTCCAAGAGTTCAAACGGTACACACCCCGGCGTGAGTGCGCGTTCGTTTTTCTATCCATTGCGTTTCTTCTTCTGTGAGGGACCCCAATGTGCCATCCCTCTCGTCGCACTCAATTATCACAACGTCGAGATTCGTATTCATTGGGCGACCGCCGCGTCTAATTATAACGTCGAGTGTTTCGCTAACTATTATTACCTCGACAACGAAGAACGCGGAAACATCGCGTCGCGTAAGCACGATCTTCTAATCACACAGGTGCAGAAAAATTTACCTACACGTTCTCTCATTCAAGATCTCACGTTCAATCATCCTGTGAAATATCTCGCCTCTTCGGATACGACCGTCGAAGGCGCCCTCACGTCACCCACGAACAAAGTCAAATTGAACATTAATGGTCTCGATGTCGGTAACTACAAATGGGGTAAACCACATTACATCGATGTTACAAACTATTACCATACAAACTTTGTGACATCTCCCGATTTCTTCCTGTACCCCTTTTGTCTCTCCACGAGCTCCCTTCAACCTACAGGTACACTCAACTTCAGTCGCCTCTCTTCAGCCAAGATCATGAGTGAAGACTTACCTATCAATGACCCCATTTACGCAGTCAACTATAACATCTTACGTATCGAGAACGGCATGGCGGGTCTTCTCTACGCGAATTAAAATGCCATTCTATATTAAATGGTCAAGAACTTGCCGACGGTGGAACGTTCCACCAAGATTAGGTTCGGTAAAAACTGTACCGATGACCAGGCGGAAAATACGATCGTGTTCAATGCGAGTGATGAACAGCTCGAGATACCCTTCGGAGATTCTGTGTACATGACACCTCTACGTCTACGTACTGATCTAACTGATAGAAAAATCACTGTTTTGGCGTATAATCAAATTACGAAAGAAGTGATGGATTCTGGTGCGATCGCCGAAGATATTCTTAATTTCACACTTGAAGCGGCTGTAATTAACGGTAATGTCACCGCAAACACAGTCTCGTTCAATAACGCGATTACTTCTGTCACGACCCTCTCTAATGTTGGTGTAGCGAACGGTTCTCCGATTCACACACTCGATGTGGGTTCGACATTTAATGTAGACACCGAAGGTTCAAACCTTCTCACTGTGTTGGGAAACACGTATGTTCAAGATAATTTGGTGGTGGATGGGAACATGACCGTGAATGGCAGTCTGACGACGGTCGCCACGGTGAACACGATCGTGAAAGATCCCATCATCGAACTCGGAAAAGAGAATGTCTCTTCGGATCTCGGTATTATCATGCACCGACCAAACGCTAATGTGGCCATGGGATTTCGGGAAGGTCCGGATGAGCTCGTATTCGCATATACGGACAGTAGTTCCTATGGATCGACTGTTTTCCCTAAAACATCCGAGTCTCTCGATGTTCGTGTGTACGGTCGAGTGCTCACGGAATCCAATGTGGGTATCTTGACTGCGACACCCACGCACTCACTCGATATCGGTTCGAATCTCTTCGTGGATGAATTTGGTTCTAACGTCTTGTACGTCACTGGAAACACACATACGACGGATATTCTTTCAATCGGAAACAAAGTGGGAATCAAAGAAACGGATCCCGACGCGGAACTCCATGTCGAGGGTAACGTCTACGTGTCCTCGAATTTGACTGTGGATGAAGATACGTTCCACGTGGATGCGACGACACATGCCGTGGGTATTGAAACCAAGAACCCCGATGCGAACCTTCACGTTGTCGGTAATGTGTACGTTTCAGATGATGTCACTGTCGCCACGGATACGTTCCATGTGGACGCGGAGGACAAGTCCGTTGGGGTTGGGACGGTGACCCCCGACGCGAACCTTCATGTTGTTGGTAATGTGTACGTGAACTCGAACCTCACCGTGGATGACAATACTCTACATGTGGATGTGACGACACACTCTATTGGAATTGAAACCAAAGAACCAGATGCGAATCTTCATGTGGTGGGGAACGTGTACGTGTCCTCGAATTTGACCGTGGATGAGGATACGTTTCACGTCGACGCGACTGCACACGCTGTCGGAATTGAAACGAAGAACCCCGATGCGAACCTTCATGTGGTCGGGAATGTGTACACATCTGGTGACCTCACCGTTGATGAAAACACGTTTCACGTAGATGCGGTGAACCATGCCGTCGGAATCGAGACCAAGTCTCCCGATGCCAATCTTCATGTCGTGGGTAACGTCTATGTGTCAGATGACCTCACCGTGGCCACAGACACACTTCACGTCGAGGCGGATACGGAGCGTGTCGGAGTTGGGACAGTGACCCCTGATGCCAAACTCCACGTGGTCGGTAACGTCTATGTCGCGACAGAATTCACTGTCGATGATGATACGTTCCACGTGGACGCCGTAAACCATTCCGTTGGAATTGAGACGAAGAGTCCTGACGCCAATTTACACGTTGTCGGTAACACGTATGTTTCTGGGGACTTGACGGTTGACGAAAACACATTCCACGTGGACGCGGTTAACCACGCTATCGGAATTGAAACGAAGAACCCTGATGCGAACCTGCACGTCGTGGGTAATGTCTATGTGTCAGATGATTTGACAGTGGCTACGGATGCGCTACACGTCGAGGCGAGTACCCAATCCGTCGGTCTCGGAACGAAGGTACCCGACGCTAAACTCCACGCGGTTGGAAATGTGTACGTCTCTTCAAACCTGACTGTAGATGAAAACACGTTCCATGTGGATGCGACGGCTCACGCTGTCGGAATCGAGACTAAAGATCCGGATGCGAATCTTCATGTGGTTGGAAATGTCTATGTTTCCGATGATTTGACCGTCGCCACGGACGCGCTTCACGTCGAAGCGAGTACACAATCCGTTGGTATCAAGACGAAATCCCCCGATGCCGAACTCCATGTCGTCGGTAATGTGTATGTTTCTTCGAACCTGACTGTGGACGAAAACACGTTCCATGTTGATGCGGTGAACCACGCCGTAGGAATTGAAACCAAGAACCCAGACGCGAACCTCCATGTGGTCGGAAACGTGTACACGTCGGGTGACCTGACTGTTGACGAAAACACGTTCCACGTGGACGCGACGAACCATTCCGTTGGAATTGAAACGAAGAACCCCGATGCGAACCTCCACGTGGTCGGTAATGTGTATGTGTCTTCAAACTTGACTGTGGACACGAACACACTCCACGTGGATGCCGAGACGAGTCGCGTGGGTCTCGGTACGAAAGCACCCGCGTACCTCCTCGATGTACACGGGACATCTAACGTGGGTGCGCTCACGGCTGTTTCCGGATCGGTCGCGAATGATTTCACAGTGGACACGAACACACTCTATGTCGACTCTACAGAAAATCGTGTGGGAATCAAAACCTTGACTCCGTCCACAGAACTCCATGTCGAAGGAAACGCGTACGTCTCTTCGAACATTCAGGCACTCACATATTTCGGTGACGGTGGCCTTCTCTCGAATGTCACACTCCAAGTGGTTTCTGATCACGGAAATACAACCTCAAACACAATTCAATTTACAAACCCGACGACAGCTTTGACGACCGATCTCACATCGAATGTTGAAGTCAAACTCGATCAGATGGCGAACGTAAATATCACGAACTTATTAACTGATCAGACACTCGTCTATGATGGTACAGATTGGGTGAATGAATATCCTGTACACACATACATAAAAATTCGAAACGACCTCAACGGTGTCAACATCGAGGCTGGTGATGCTGTCTATGTCAAAGGGACACATAACGCGAACGTACTTAATGTCGGTCTCGCGCAATCAAATGACCCCTCTACGATGCCCTGTATCGGTCTTTCGAATCAGCTCCTCACACCCGGTCAGCAAGGAACAGCGGTCGCTTATGGTAAAGCACTCAGTGTTGTGACCGAAGATTTCGTCGCGGGTGAAACTGTATATGTGAGTAATGTCGTCGCAGGTGGTTTGTCCAATGTGAAACCCTTTTATACAGATGCCATTCCCAACCTGATTCAAAATGTTGGTATAGTGTCAAAGATTCACGCGAGTAACGGGGGTGTTTTCGTCACAGGTATCGGTCGCGCGAACGATATTCCCAACGCTCAACTCGCGTACGACAATTCCGATATAAATTGGGTATACGTGAACAACGTAAACAACGATTTCAAAAAGATTGAACCCTCCAATTTGTTGACCCAACTCCAAACGTTCGAACAAGTTTCCGCCGCCGGTAACGTCGTCTCGAATACCATGGAGTTTAATAACACGACTACCAGTCTCGTGACCGTCGCCAACGTCGAAGTGGGATCAAACATTTCTGTAGCCGGTCTCATCGATAGCACGAACAAGCACGTTCCCATGGTGGGTCTTGATGGATACCTCGAAAAGTCGCCCATTTATTTCACACCCGGGGGTACATATGTCGTATCCGCCGCCGAAGCTGAATTCTTGGGTAACCTTACTCTGAGTGGTAACACGACCATTCTCAATTCCGAATCCGTGACCATTTCGGATCGTATTTTCGGTGTCGCGTCGAACAATTCGGCTTCGGGACTGGACAGTGGGTTCATGATTGAACACCAAGAGGGTAACCCACTCGAATATGCGAACGTCGCCCTCATTTATCACGCAGATGAACATAGGTTCTCAATCGGTTACACACAAAATACATTCACAGATGACCACATCCTTCACTACGAGGATGAGACGCACCAAATGCTCATCGACCTTCGAGGAAATGTTCAAATTCAAAACAACGTGACCATCGGAGAAACCCTGGGTGTCACTGGTACTGTGACCTTCGCGGACGATCTCACCGTGGGTGCCGCCTCGAATCTTTTCGTGGATGTGAGTACTTCTCGTGTGGGTATCAATGAAGCATCTCCTTCCGCTTCTCTAGATGTGAACGGTGACGTGAACATGCAGAATGATCTCACAGTCGCCGGTATTGTGAATGTCACAGGTGACGTCACCGCCTCGAATGCTATTCTTTCAGGTGATTTCACTGTGGATACAGATACACTGATTGTGAACTCCACGACCAACCGCGTCAGTATCAAGGCTCTCGATGTCGTGAGCGACGTGGTCATCACAGATGATCTCACCGTAGACACGGATACATTACACGTGGATTCAGTCTCGGAACGCGTAGGTCTCGGAACGTTGATTCCTGATGCGACACTCCATGTGGTTGGGAATACGTATGTGTCGAGTGATTTGAGTGTAGATGGAACCACGTTCCATGTAGATGCCGGAAACCATTCAGTCGGTGTCGGAACTGTGACTCCAGACGCCAATCTTCACATCGAAGGAAATGCGTACATTTCCGGTGAGTTTACAGTCAACACCACGATCGATGTACGAGACGCGACTGAGGCGGTTTCGACCACCACAGGTGCTGTGACCATCGCGGGGGGTTTGGGTGTTATCGGGAACGTCCACGCCGCGCAATATCACGGTGACGGAAGTCAACTCACAGGTCTTGTGACAACTTTAGAAGATGTCGCCAATAACGGAAACACGATGTCCAATGTCATCCAATTCACGAATACAGGTACGTCACTCGTAACACTCGGAAACGTGGGAATCGCGAACACTGTACCAGGTCATGACCTGAGTATCGGTTCAAACCTTTACATGGAAGATACAGGGTCGAACGTGATCCATGCGACTGGAAACATTTACGCGACTCGGTTCATCGGTGATGGGTCGTTCCTCGAAAATATCGCCTCTTCTTTACAGCAAATCACAGATAACGGAAACGAAACGACGAATACCGTAGAATTCCAAAATACGGGAACGTCGTTGATCACATTCGGGAACGTGGGTGTCTCGAACACGTCACCGGGTCACGATTTGAGTATCGGGTCGAACGTATATGTGGAAGACGTGGGTTCGAATGTCATTCACGCGACTGGAAACATTTATGCGACTCGGTTCATCGGTGACGGATCGTATTTGGAAAATATCGCCTCTTCACTTCAACAAATCACAGATAACGGAAACACAACCTCGAGTACTGTTCAGTTTACAAGTGACGACACAGGTCTCGTGACCACGGGTAAGATTGGTGTTTCAGTCGCCAATCCGGATGCGAATCTACATGTCGTCGGAAACGCGTACGTGTCCGATGTGGTCACATTGGCGAGTGGACTCATCACGAATAGGGACCAGGTGAGTAAAAAAACGTACGCCTACTCAGGAACGATCACGAGTGGTACACAACCGTACATCAACGTGAACTTTACTTCTGATATCTTCTACTCGAAGATTTCTGCACAATTGGTGGATGGGAATGAAGAATTGAGTACATGTATTCTCGAAGTTTCTGGAGGTTCTAAAAATGGAGCGACACCTACAAAGAACATCTCCTTTGGAACGAAAAATGTTTTCGGTGACCCGGATAATTCCAATCCATGGAATGAAGATGTCATCACTACAGGCAATCGCATCGCTCTGCGTCCCCTCGGAACTTTAGTGAATACCGGTGCGTACCACGTGTTCATCGAATACACATCACCATCCGCAGACGGAGGAGTCACGACCATCGATGAGGACACGACGAGTGTGGTCACGTTTGGGTACTAGTTCATAAGTTTAAACGAATCAAAAATCTTATAGACGAGAACGGTGTATAAGATTTTCTCCGGTACTAATAAATGGTACGGACGAATCTCCAAGAATTCGCTGGAGATGTCCACGTTTTGAGTAATTTACAGGTCGGTTCGAACATTTTTGCGAATGACCTCGCGGCGAACGTTTTGACCGTCAATGGCTCCATCGGGGCGAACATTTTCATCGGTGACGGTGGGTTGTTGTCCAATATCGCCACGACCCTTGATGATATCATCGATCAAGGAAACACCGTTTCGAACACAGTCATATTCGTTTCCGGTAACGACGCGACGTCTAACACGGGTATCATGACGTATTCCAACGTAGGAATCAGTATTTCAAACACGGCACCCACTGGTGAATACCAATTAACCGTCGGCTCGAACATTTTCGCGAATACACACGCCTCGAATGTTTTGAATGTTGTCGGGCGCATCGGCGCAGACTATTTCGTGGGTGACGGTGGTCTTTTGTCCAACATCGCCACCACACTCGACCAGATTGTGGATCAAGGAAACACTATCTCGAACACGGTCATTCTTGAATCTGGACAGGATACGACGTCCACGTCTAATATCGGTCTCATCACTCGTGAAAATGTCGGGATCAGTGTTTCAAACTCTGAGCCGTCGAGTGCATTTCAACTCACTGTCGGGGATACTCTTTTCGTGAACACGTACAGTTCGAACGCACTGACTGTCGAAGGAAACGTCCTCGCCCAAAAACTATCGTTCGGAACGGCGACTGTCACGTCGGCGTACAATCTGAGCCATGTGACCGCCCAAGGAAGTTCGACGGATCAGACAATTTCTCTGACCAACGCGACCACGGGTCTTGAAGTGACCTCGAACCTCACTGCGGGTGGGAACGTCACGGCGGAGACCTTGATTAGTACCGCGAACGTCGAGGTTGGGAACCGTCTCAAGTTTGCGTCCAACGTCTTCGTGGATGATCTTCGCGTGGCGGATCTCGCCGCGAACCTTGTCACCTACGACAAAACAACCGGGGAACTCATGGATTCTGGGGGTCTTTTCGCGAACAAACTCGCGGTCGTTTCGGTCCAGCCCCCCTCAGCCCTGAGTGCGAACACGACCACCATCGCGAAACACGGGACGTATACCGTGACCACATCGAGTCTCGCCGAGAACTCGAACGCCTGGAACGTCTTCGATGGGGACACGGCCGTTGAATGGTTAGCGTCGACCACGAGTGATCACTTGTATAATGCAAGTGGTAATGACGGTGTCTATGGCGGTACGTCCAATCTTTTCCCGGGGAACTACATTCAACCCGGTGTCTTAACTTCGAGTGCCGGTGAATGGCTCGCGATCGAGTTCCCGTATAAAACAACTTTGCGTCACATGAAACTGACCCCTCCTGCCACGTATCAACAGTACCCCGCCTCGGCGAACGTGTACGCGACCAACGATTCCTTAACTTGGACGGAGGTTGTCAATTGGAGTGGCGTGGACCCCTACACGTCGTCGAACGTCCAAACGATCACCGTGAATGCGACCGAGCAGTTCAAAAAGTATGCGATGGTCGTCACTAAAACGAATGGATCGAATACGAACACGGGTCTCGCCAAGTGGGAGCTCTTCACAGAATCCTTCTCGATCGATGGGGGGAAGGTGGCGATGGCCTCGTCGGCTGTCATGGGTGGTGAGACGACCGTGGACCAAAGTGGGCCTCACTCAAGGTTACCAAAGGCTATGCCTTTGAAGAAGTTTCCGGAGAGAGTTAAAAATTCTATTAGTAAAAATCAGTCTCCAATTGGTGCTAATACGTTTGTATATAGGAATTTTACACTTTCTTCTAGTACAACATACGCTTTTGTAAATCACAATTTATCTAACGCAATTGACGATCATGAAGATACAGCGTGGTCGAGTGCGCAAGACTATGACGCGACGAGTGGTAATCCAACCAGTATAGATTTTCCAAATGGTCATTATATTCAACTCGAGTTACCAAACAAAATACGTCTGAAAAACACAATGATTCAGTCTAACAATTCCAGTGGCTTTTATAACTCACCTAAAAATGTTAAAATATACGGTAGCAATGATGGGTTAAGTTGGACATTAATCAAAACGGCTACAAATTTACCTTTAAATGGTCCATCACTTCAAACTACTATTGATGTAGATTCTACGAATTATTATAAGTATCATAGGTTAGAAATAAATAGTATATATCGTGTCGGTGGTAATTATGGAAGAATCGCCCAATGGGAACTCTACGGCTACGAAGAAGACCCACCCCTAGGGGACACCTCCGTAGACACCACCTTCACCTCCATAATGAACACACCCCAAACGACTGGGGCCAACGTGTACGTCGATGGGAACCTAGGTGAGACCTTCACGAACCGCGTCACTGGTCCCACACCCACCGGAACCGCCACGACCTACGACTCCACCGGAAAGTACTGGGAACTGACGGGTGCTCTCACGTCCAATGTGACCCTCGAGGCGAATACCTTTTTAGAAGGTGACCAACCCCACGCGGTCTCCGTGTGGTTCAATTCTTCCAATTTGGAGGCCAATGTCTCGAACACGTGTGTCTTTTCCATTTCGGACCAAGAAAAGTTGGATTCCGTGAACTTGGATCTCCAATCGAACACGTGGCACAACCTGACCTACGCGTACCAAGGTGAAGGTGGCTCCCGAGTCACCTACCTCGATGGACGTAAGGTGGCCGAAGACCAAGCCGAAGATACCTTCGGGGACTACCCACCCTTCGCGATGACTGGGTACTCACAGGGTGGGTATGTGGTGAGTGCGAGTAGTGAAGCTTCATCAACACAAAACGCGTGGAAAGCTTTTGATAACAATACAAATCCTAATGACCCATATCGTTGGGTGTCAGCGCCTGGTACATATAATACAGATGGTTCATATGGTGGAACTGAATCACACACAGATGTAGATGGTAATGTAGAACAAGGTGAATGGTTGAAAATTGAAGTACCGCACAAACTTAAGGTTTCTTATTTTGAAATAGCGCCTTATCCCACCAATGGTTCACAATCATGGAGAAACTATGCGATTTTAGGGAGTAACGATGATATAAATTGGTATCAGGTACAAAAAGTATCTGGTCTCTCAAACGCAAATGGTCTAACAGCGAGTAGCGTTGTACCAACGGGTGCGTATAAAAATTCCGCATTCAAGTATTTCGTGTTCATATGGAGTAATAAGGCTCCGGATATTAACCAAGAGGTGGCAATGGGAGACCTCAAACTCTACGGCCACCGCGAGAATGACCTGGTCCGCCTTCCCGATCCCACGAATGTCTTGAAGTATCCGCACATCGCGATGACGGGTCCGGCTCAGAGGGGGTATGTGGCGACGGCGAGTAGTAATTATAATAATCTCGATCGATATGCGGGATGGACAGCATTTAATGAAACAGTCGATGACCCAGATGGTTGGGTATCTTACCCAGGTTCATATAGTAGTGGCACCCCATCCACATATTCTGGTGTGACTCAACCAGATAAACTGACTGGTATAGATGCAACATCTTCCGGGGGTGATACTTCCAGGAATGGTTCGTGGTTGAAAATAGAGGTGCCACATAAACTCAGACTTTCACAGATGAAACTATTCCGTAGACGATCTGGCGAAAGAATTGTAGGTGGGTTTATATACGGAAGTAATGACAATTCAACTTTTTATCAGATTTCAAATAATCTATCTGGTATATCAAACATCGGCACGTATTCTAACACGGCTCCATTAGTTATAAATTCAACGGATACGACTACACCTTTTAAACAATTTGTAGTGCAGGTTACTGAAAATGATGCCACCACATATACTAATGTAGGTAATTTAGAACTCTACGGCACAGAAGAGAACTCCTCGATCCCCATCCAGATCGGTGGTGGGAACATCGATAAGGTGGCGAACTTTAGGGTCTACGACAAGTTCGTGGGGGAGGACCAAGCCCTCGAAATTTGGGATGCCCAAAAGGACGAGTTTGGACGGGCCAAGTCCTCGATGACTTTACAGAAAGGTCGGCTCGGGATAGGCACGACGGAACCGGAAGGAAGGTTGGCGGTCTTGGATGAACCCCACAACTTGGAAGAATTTCCTCCTAGGGCTATGACCGGCTACAAGAACTACTTTGAAGGTCATGGGGAGTTTTGTGTGAGTGCGAGTAGTGAATATATCAATACTCCGAGGTTAACGTGGAAAGCGTTCAACAAAAGTTCGGAAAATATTGAAGATGGGTGGATGCATGCTAATCACTATACTGGAGTGAGTTCGGGTACCGCATCTGGGACCACCCCTACATTCACGGGTAGCATAACATTAGCTGGAATTGCTGGTGAATGGATTTCTCTCGAGTTTCCGTATAAAGTCAGACTCAATAGATTAAAAATAACATCGTATTTCGATGGTACTTTTAGAGGTTTGAACGATGGGTTTTTACTCGGGCGTAATGATAAGAAATCTGAGTGGACACGGGTTCACGAAATCACGAATTTATACGCCGTTTATGGTGTGAGAGATGCACCCCAATTATCCGCTGAAATTAGTTTCACAAACGATACTTACTATAACGAATACGCGTTAATCGCGACATCTACCACAGGTCATACAGTTTGGACGGCTATGGAACTCCGCTATTTCGGCACCCGTGAGCAGGGTCAATCCGTCCTCCACGATGGCCAACTGACCCTCACGAAATCGTTAAATGTTCCCCGAATTGGGCCGGCTCTCGACGCGGACGATACACCCCGTCGGGACCGACTCGTGGTGGAATACAACACCTCGACCAACCCCACGTTCGAGGGGGCTGTCAGGGATACGAGTGGGAGGGGGAATGATGGGGTGTTCTACGGTGGGGCGTCGTATGATGCTGCGGAGAAGGATATTGGGTTTCCGAGCAATTCACCTGGTGGAGCAGGGGTGGATTATATTCGTACCAAACTAAATGTAAATCAGACGGGTGATATTACACATAGTGCTTCAATATGGTTTAAAACAAATTCGGGTCGGGCGACGCCTTGGAGAAGTATTTTCGAAATAACCGACGCCGTCCCCTGGGTAGACACGTCAACAGTCTTATCATTGTATATAGAAGGGAGTACAGATAAACTGGTATATATCACAGGTACTAACTACCTTTATTCAAGTGGTGTAACATTGGAAAATTTTTACGGTTCATGGAATCATGCCGTCATTACGTATGACGGCGTGAATAAACGAATGTACTATAATGGGAGTCTCATAAAAACAGTGGCATTCACTGGATGGACTGGTGTTGCAAACCCAGCTTTGTCAATCGGAATGAATAATCACACGAATGCCGATCAAGCTCTTGATGGTAGTGTATCGAATTTCAAATACTACGACACAGCCCTCACCGCCGAAGAGGTCAAGACCCTCTACGATATGGGTCGGTGCGACGAGGGCCACCACGTGGTGAACTTCTCGAAGACTCGGGTCGGGATCGGCTTAGGGGATGGGGAGGCTCCGAGGGCGGCTTTGGATGTGAGGGGGGATATTTTTTTAAACGGCTTCAATTTGATTCAACCGAAAATACCCATCGTTCGAGAAGATCTCAGTGTGTTACTCGATGCATCTGATAGAAATAGTTTCCCTCATTATGGTAATACAATATATGACACGAGTGGTCGTGGTAGAAATGCAAGTGCAAGAGGGAATATTTCATGGGTAAATGATGGACAAGCGAGTTATTTTAAATTATCTGGTCAAAATGGTAACTATATAGATCAGATTTCGGGCTCTTCTCATAGGATGAGAGATTTTTTAATGGTATTTCAATTAGACGCATTGGGATGGAATTATTTAATAAGTTATGGTACATCTACAGATAAATCTTTGAGAAACTATGAAGGGACCACCAATAATAATACTACTAGCGATGCTGACTGGGCTAAAAGTACTACTACATTTTATTTGAATGGTGTAGCTACCACAGGAAATTTAACCCTCACTACAGGGCAGTGGTATGTTCTAAGTGGTTCATGTACCAACTCGTTTTTCACTGATACAGATCGACAATATTTCTTTGGAACAGGTTATGAGCAAGCTGGTAGAAACTTAACTGGAAAAATAGCACTCATGGCCCTGTACGACCGTGCGTTAACTTCGACTGAACAATTACAAAACTATAGAGCTGTCAGCGGAAGATTTGGAGTGTAATAAAATGTAACATACTTATAAATGGTATTCACATTACCAGAAGTTTTAGTTCGTCTCAGACCAAATGCTAAATGGAAAGTCGTAGATATACACAATTACGAAAGTATTGAATGGAATGATACATTCCAAACTAAACCATCTAAGGAAGAATGTGATGAGATGTTTACCCAGCTTGAGAGTGAACGCATTTTAGAAAATATGAGGTCTCAGAGAAATATACTACTCTCCGCGACGGATAATTACGCTCTTCCCGATTGGCCTCACGCTACCCCTGAAATTAGACAGACCCGGCTCACACAGCGTCAGACCCTCCGTGACCTCCCCTCTTTGGTCACACCTCTCGAAGGCGGTTCCATGAAGCTCTGGGTCACCAACGAGAATGGGTCTCTCCAGGCTGGGGACAGTCTCGTTTTGTCGAACACAGCCGGGTACTTCACGAAGGGTGAGCCCGCTGTCGTGACCATCAAGGATC
>Ga0209137_1001159_pt1 | contig 25611 bp, 15 predicted proteins | sample SaaInl5LU_22_DNA_FD_184642 | JGI IMG/M metagenome (GOLD analysis project Ga0209137, IMG submission 184642) | Marine microbial communities from expanding oxygen minimum zones in the Saanich Inlet - ESP_105LU_22_DNA (SPAdes) (version 2) | ecosystem: Environmental > Aquatic > Marine > Intertidal...
AAGGTGGCGTTCGCAATGCTAATCAGCGAGTGTATCCTGTAAATGAAATAGGCAGGGCTGTCAAAACTCTCAATGATCAAATTACTGGAGGATACAGTGTCCTTGGAGAAGTTGATCATCCAGAAGGTCTTAACATTAACATTGACCGTGTAAGCCATATGATAACTGAATGTTGGATGGATGGTGATAACGGTTACGGAAAGATGAAGATTTTACCAACACCGATGGGAAACCTAGTTAAAACGATGCTTGAGGCAGGCGTTAAACTAGGTGTCTCGTCACGTGGTAGCGGTAATGTAGCAGATGACGGCAGTAATACCGTCTCTGACTTTGAAATAATCACTGTGGACGTTGTGGCTCAGCCTAGCGCCCCTGGTGCATACCCCACAGCAATTTATGAAAATTTAATGAATGCACGTGGAGGAATGAAGGCATGGGAACTAGCACAGGCAACAAAGCACGACACAAAGGCACAAAAGTATCTTAAGGAATCACTGATTAGCATAATCAGTAAACTCCAATGAAACAGGAGAAAGTAATGATAGATGCACTAAAAACTCTATTTGAAAACGATGTTGTTTCATCTGAGATTAGAGATCAAATTGAAGAAGCTTGGACGCAAAAGATTCAGGAAAACAAAATGCAGGCAACTGCTGAGTTACGTGAAGAATTTGCTTCAAAGTACGAGCACGATAAGTCAACTATGGTTGAAGCTATTGACTCGCTACTATCTGAGCGTCTTGCTGAAGAGATCGCAGAGTTTGCAGACGACCGCAAACAGCTTGCAGAAGCAAAAGCAAAATATGCTGTTGCAATGCGTGAAAATGCAGATCTACTGAAGGGTTTCGTTGCTGAGAATTTAGCAAGCGAAATTAAAGAACTAAGAGCAGACAAGAAAGCAATGGCTGAATCATATGCCAAGCTTGAAGAGTTTGTTGTTGAGTCTCTAGCAGGTGAAATCGCAGAATTCAATGAAGACAAGAAAGACTTAGCTGAAACAAAAGTACGTTTAGTACGTGAAGCTAAAACACACTTCGCTAAGGTTAAAGCTAACTTTATCGAAAGAAGTGCTACAGCAGTATCTGAAATGGTTGGTAAATCACTTAAAGGTGAAATTTCAGCACTTAAAGAAGATATTGATGCAGCACGAAGCAACGACTTTGGTCGTAAAATATTTGAAGCATTTGCAAACGAGTATACAACTTCGCACTTGAATGAAAATTCAGAAGTAAGTAAACTTATGGGCGTACTTGCAGCAAAAGACAAGCAACTAGCAGAAGCAAAAGCATTTGCTGGCAAAGCTAAAACACTTGCAGAATCAGCAAACAAAGAGAAATCACGCTTAGTTGAATCAGCAAAGAGAGAAAAGATTATGAACTCGCTAATTTCGCCACTAGGCAAAACACAGCGTGAGATTATGACAGACTTACTGGAATCAGTACAAACCGATAGACTTCAAAAGTCTTTTGACAAGTACTTACCATCGGTTATCGACGGAAATACTCCAGCCAAGCGCAAGGCACCACTTACAGAAGGCAAAGAAATTACAGGCAACCGTACGGAACAACCAAAAATGACAACTAAAGCAGACGAAACACATAACAATGTCTTAGACATTCGTCGTCTTGCTGGATTAAATTAAGGAGATAATGATGTCAGAACTACTAGAATCACGCTGGGTAGACACCAAAAATGCTCTTCTTGAAGGCCTGCAAGGCAACAAGAAGTCTGTTATGGCTGCTACACTAGAAAACACTCGCAAGTATTTGTCAGAGAGTGCAACTGCTGGCGCAACAAGTGCAGGTAACGTAGCAACACTTAACCGTGTTATCCTACCAGTTATCCGTCGTGTTATGCCAACTGTTATTGCTAACGAACTAGTCGGCGTTCAGCCAATGACTGGCCCAGTTGGCCAAATCCATACACTACGTGTACGTTACAGCGACACTGTTGCAGCTAACGGCGGCGTAAATGGAACAACAGCAGGTGAAGAAGCTCTAAGCCCATTCAAAATTGCTGAACAGTACTCAGGTGCAACCTCAGGCAAAGCAGATGCAACAGCAGCACTAGAAGGTGCAGCTGGACGTAAAATGTCAATCCAAATCTTGAAGCAGACAGTTGAAGCTAAGACACGTAAATTGTCAGCTCGCTGGACGTTTGAAGCCGCACAAGACGCACAGTCTATGCACGGTATTGATGTTGAAGCAGAAATCATGGCAGCTCTTGCACAAGAGATCACTGCTGAGATTGACCAAGAAGTAATTGGTTCACTTGTAACTTTGAGTGGCGCTGCTGCACAAACTTACAACCAAGGTACTGTAAGTGGTACTGCTACTTTCGTAGGTGATGAGCATGCTGCACTAGCAGTACAAATCAACCGCGTAAGTAACTTGATTGCACAGCGCACACGTCGTGGCGCAGGTAACTGGGCTGTTGTATCGCCATTCGCGTTAACAATCCTACAATCTGCAACTACTTCAGCGTTTGCACGTACAACTGAAGGCACTTTTGAAGCCCCAACTAACACTAAGATGGTTGGTACTTTGAACAATGCTATGAAAGTATATGTTAACACATATGCAGCTGACAACGCACCAGTGCTAATCGGCTACAAAGGTTCAAGCGAATCAGATGCAGCGGCATTCTATTGCCCATACATCCCGCTAATGAGCTCAGGCGTTGTACTTGATCCAGGTACGTTCGAACCAACAGTATCATTCATGACACGTTATGGATATGTTGAGTTGAACAACACTGCGTCATCGCTTGGTAACGCAGCTGATTACTTAGGTAATGTTGCTATTACTGATACTTCAGTAAGCTTCAGCTAAGTTTTACTAACACAGTAAAATAAAAAGGGCTCCTTAGGGGGCCCTTTTTTATGACTAAATATTCTTACGAAAGGGCAAACTATGAAATATATATTAGGGGCGATAGTATTGATGTTAGCAACAGCGTGTACGTCACCTGGACACACTATAGAAAATGTAAAAGTGCCTAGAAAAATTATTAATCTAGGTCCAATCAATCCTGTTTATCTAGCAGTACAATACAACGGAATGCATGAGCGCACAGATAGAGCAGAACTTAAAGAACTGTTAGATGTAGACCCTGTGCGTACAGAATGGTGTGCTGCCTTTGTTAATGCAGTACTTGAAGAAAGTAAAATAGTTAGTAATAATGATCACAAGTATCCGCTTACAGCAAGAGCGTTCTTAGACTGGGGTAGCAAGATTGCTAAAAAAGACATCCGGCCAGGTGATGTCGTTGTGTTTCCAAGAGGCAATCAAGGATGGCAAGGACACGTAGGATTTTATCTACGTACTATAGAAGTTAACGGGACAGAGTATTATTATATTCTCGGCGGCAATCAAAGCAATAAAGTATCAATTGAATTGTTTCGTGCGAATAAATCACTAGGCATACGCCGCAACTTAAACTAATTGATAAATACTAATGTCATTAATCGTGCCGCATAAGCGGACTTATGCAGAAATGACCCACTGCGTAAACCTAGAACGTTTTAAAGGAGAAAACAAATGGGAAGACCACTAAACAAAAGATATTTTGGAGAGCCGACAGCCGGCGGCAATGAAATTAAAGTACGTTTTCGTGCTACAGGACAAGCAGAAGCAAACGGCTGGATCGTTAAGCAATTAGGATCTAAAAAGTTCCGTTGCACAGACGGCACAAACACAGAAGATTGCACCCTAGCTGATAAAGCACAGGGTACATTAGCTGTGGCTGATATGACTATTACTGTAAAAGACGATGGCGGAACAGCTCGTCAAGTTACTAAAATTGCAGGACGTAAAGTAACACTTGACACAGGCACAAGTATTGCTTGGAACTTTAGTAATGCTACCGATGATGCAGCAGTTGAAATGGAAGAAGCTGGTACAGATGATTCATTCACTGGCGCAGACGATTTTGAAGCTGACTAAGATTAGATTAGGGGGATTAAATTCCCCCTACTTACTTTTAAGGAATAGTAAATGTCAAAGTATTTAAATGTACCAAATGGTAGCTATAAAATAACTGTTCAAACCGGCGGCGCAATCATTTTGGATACAGGTTTAGAAACTGGCACTGTTGAAATATCTGGCAACTTATTAGTTAGAGGTGAAACTACAACTATTAACACTGCACAATTAGATATTGAAGATAATATTATTACGCTAAATAGTGGCGAAACAGGTGCAGGCATTACTCTTAATGACGCAGGTTTCAAAATCGAGCGTGGAACATTGCCGGATACGTTTTTTAAATACGACGAAGATGTTGCAGGCTTTATAGCAATTGATAGTGCTAGTCAATTAATATCAATAGCAACAAATGAAATTGATTCAAGAAGTCAAAACTTAACCCTAAACGCAGGATCCAGCACAATTAACGTATCCCCTACTGTAGACTACGAGAAAAAAGTATTTACATATGATGGATTTGGTGAACTAACTGGATATAACGCTGCAAAAGCAGATGTAATACCAAACACACAAGCTATTGTTGATTACGTTGCATTTAACTTTGCAAACGTGTTTCTACGTCAAATTGGCGATGGTGTATTAAGTGTTAGTAGTATTACAATCGACGACGAAGAAAACACCGGTGTTGATAGTGTAATTAAATTTGCAATTGACGGTAATACTGTTTCACAACTTTATGCAGATCGATGGGAGTTTGATGAATTACGATTTACAGGTTCAACTATTGACACACTGTCGAGTAACGAAGATTTAGTTTTAAAATCTTCCGGAACAGGTAGTATTAGAATCGATGACACACTACACTTAAATCGTGTTCCTAGTGACGACGATCCAATTTTAACACCTCTTGCCCCGATAGACGGAACAAAAATTTATGTAGCTGATCAATATACAGGTAAATCAGGAATTTACTTTGTTAATGACCAAGGCAATAGAGACGAATTAGTAAGTAAAAACAGAGCACTCCTTTTTGGAATGTTATTTTAAGGAATAAAAATGGCAATAGTAAATCAACAATTAACGATCACACAGTTAGATATGATAACTGTTCCAGCAAGCAAATCATATGCAATTACAAATATTTTAGTTTGTAATAACGGAGTTGCAAGTGCATCTTTTGATATGCACCTAATTCCGCAAGGCACAAGTTTAAACAATCTAGTAACAAGAGTTATTAATAATTTAATACTACCTGCCGGGGAGACATTTACTTTCGATAGCGAAAAAATTGTACTAGACGTAGGAGACAAATTGTCATTTGTTGCAGAGCCAGACATCGGCACTAACTTAACAAATCTGGCAGCAACAGTGAGTTATTTGGAAGTATAACATGAGATTAATCAAGGCACAAACTACTAATTTAAGAGGAATTTACTCTAAAGGTGTAAAGTATGATATTGACGATCAAGTAATTGTCGACAGCACTCGTGCAATGAAAGTGCCCGTAGGAACCTTGGCGCAGCGTCCGGGCGAATTAGGTATTGGCACAAGTTCTGCTGCTGGACAAGTTAGATATAACTCTACAGATCAACAGTTAGAAGCTTATCAAAACGGTGCTTGGAGAGAAGTGCGCTTTAAGGAACCAAATCAAGATCCAGGTATTGTTTGGCAGAATCTAGGTGTAGGAAATATAGCAGCTGACGAAACAGTATTTGGAGAATTACAAAGTAATGATGCAGATTTTCCAGTACCAGCAAGTGCTAATAATATTATAGTAATGGTTGAGAATGTAGTGCAAATACCTACTACTAACTATACTATACATCAAACTGCTGAAATTACCAGCGGCGGCGCAGAAGAAGGACCTAATGCTCCTTATACTGCAACAGGGTCTGGCTGGTGGATTAAATTTACAAGTCCTGTTCCGACAGGCAAGCCAGTTACTGTAATTCATAACCTAGACAAATAAATACATTGTCAAAGGAGAAGTAGGGCATGGCAGAACCACAAAATGGTCGCATAGGCGGCGGCGTATTAAAAGATAATTTGTTACGCCAAGGTGTCGACTTAGCTTTCGATACAACTCTTTTATACTTAAAAGTAAACGGCGAAGTCCAAGGTAATGTCGGAGCTCCAGAGTACGACGACGGCGATCCTAATTTTGGTCTTGGATTAGGAAACAGGGGCTCGATAGCACAAGGCATTGGTATTAATACAAATGCACCAACGCATGAACTAACAGTTCCAAATCCAATAAGAACTGCACACTTACGTGTAACAAATAACGCTGATATCACCGGCAGCGGCGATTTTCAAATTAATGCTAGCAGTATTACGCATTTTGGCGGCGGCGACATAAATTTAGTTGCAGCTAATAATATTTTTGCTACTGCTATTGCAACAGACGATTTAAAAATAGATTTTAATACAATTAGTACAACTACTCCAAATACTAATATTGAATTACGTCCTAATGGCAACGGTACAGTTAATATTCAGAGCAATTGGAATATTACAGGCAGTTTACACTCAACTGGAAACATAACATTTGGCGGCAATCTTACACTCGGTAACGATGACCAAGATAATGTAAGTTTTGCTGCTGATGTTGCCAGTGATATTGTTCCAGACCAAACTAACACAAGTGATTTAGGTTCAGTGTCTAAACAATGGTTGGGAATTTATAGTAATTTACTTAACGGCGAAGCTGTTAATATTGATGAACTTGTTGTCGGCGGCGCTGGCTCGAGTCTAGCACGTAGACAAGGTAATACATTTTATGTTAGTACACTAGGCAGCGATACTAATGTAGGAGATCATCAACACGGTGCATTTCGCACACTGAAACATGCACTTGCACAAAATGATGGAAGTTCATCAGGTCCGACCGTTATTCATATATTTCCTGGAGAGTACGAAGAAGATTTTCCACTAACTGTTCCTTCACATGTGAACATTAAAGGCGAAGATATAAGAAATACAATTATTAAACCAACAGTTGCTACGCAAAGCAATAATGCATTTTTATTAGAAGATGACGTAATTATTGAAGATCTTACTATTAAAGATTTCTTTAGTCCAGGACATGCATTTAGTTTTACGGCTGGCGGCTTAGTAAACACACGTTCGCCATATATTAGAAACGTAACAGTTATTACAAAAGGTAGTGTAACTAGTGCAAGCGACCCAAGAGGATTTAATCAAGGCGATGCAGGCAAAGGTGCGCTAATTGATGGAGCAGTATTAGATAGTACAAGTTTAGAAGCCAGTATGTTATTTCACAGTGTGACATTCATTACACCTGGCGTTGATTGTATTACAATGACAAATGGTGTAAGAGTAGAATGGCTTAACAGTTTTACATACTTTGCTAATAGAGGACTGTATGCTACACAAGGCGCCAGTGGTAAATTGATGCCTAATGCATCTATACGTTATGGCGCAGAAGTTAGAGCAATTGGATCGGCGTGTGTATATGGTAATTATGGTGCAGTTGCAGACGGCGCAAATACATTAATGTATCTAGTAGGACAGAACTTTGCTTACATTGGCACAGGCGGTGATGTAAGTAATGATAAAACGCTTACAGTTCAAAGTCAAGAAACAATTGAATTAAATTCTGGAAGTATTGTTTATACAAGCACTGACGCTACTGGAACATTTAGAGTCGGTGATAACTTTTATGTAGACTTTGAAACTGGAGAAACTAGTATAAATGCTGACACTATTGACTTCAGTGGCATCGGATCGATAACTGTAAATAATGGAGCTGGCTCAACTTATATTGACGGTAGTAGAGTTGATGCTAGTAATATAAGAATAACCGGTAATACTATTACTACTATTAATGGAGATTTAAATTTATCGCCTACTACAGAATTGTTTATTACTGATAATAATGCAGGATTAATTGTTAGTAGAGGTACTGATATTCAGCGCAATAACGAAGCAGCTGATATTAGATATAACACACAAACAGATTTATTTGAAGGATTTTCATCAGGTAATTTAAGTTTCGGCGGCATATACTCAAGTGATAGACAAGAAGGTATCGACGCACATGATACTAATAATACTATTATATTAACAGCAGCAGGAGTTCAAGTAGGTTCTATTGATAGTAACAGTACTAATTTACATGGCCTTTCGACTGGCGATGTATTATTTGACAATAATCTTGTAACAACAACACTAAGTAATTCAGACTTAGAACTTAGAAGAACAACTGCTGCAAACGTAGTTGATGTATTTGATTTTAATATAAAAGAAAATAACTTTTCTAATTCTAGTAATAATTTATTAACAATATCTTCTACTAACAGAGGATATGTAAAATTCAATAGTACTACGGGGTTGGTTATTCCTATTGGCCCTATTGCAGATAGAAATAGTTCTCCGGTATCAGGCGAAACTAGGTATAACACAGAAACTCCTGGGGGTGAATATTTAGAAACTTACAACGGAGAAACTGAATCTTGGCAGCGCAGTGCAGGCGAAGGTGAAGAAGTTACTGATGACGTCTTAAAAGAACTAGTTGATTTATATGTCCTTGTACTGGGATAATTTTCCAAAACGATAAATACTATTAATGCAATGCAGCGACCCTTGCTTGCAGGTTCATACTGTGGTTAACCAGCAAAGAGTCGAAAGACTGAGAATTTGGCTAGAGGGACAGGATCCCCGTTTAAGGAGAAGAGATGGCTATAGGTCGCATTAGTGGTCCGCTCTTAAAGGCAAACTTACTTCGCCAAGGAGTAAATCTAGCTTTTGAGAACGACTTACTATTTTTAGATGTTAATAATAACCGCATAGGCATTAATCTCGGATTAAACGGCGGCGATCCATCTAACCCTATATTACCCCAATACGACTTAGACGTTGGCGGCACTATTCAAACACAAAACTTAATATCTACAACCAGCGCACAGATTGCTAATGTAAATATTACTGGAAATACAATATCGACAATTTCTGACACACTAACATTAGGAACTAATGATAATGTTGTATATCAAAACAAACTGGTTATTGATAGTTTAGATTTAGAAAATAATGTTATTAGTTCAAACGAAACTAATGCAAACATTGAATTTGCTCCCAATGGTACTGGCACTGTAGAGATATTTGCAGATACAAATGTAACAGGAAATATTACTGCAACGGGAAATATTACTGCTGACGGTAATATTACTATTGGTGATGCAGACACTGACAACGTTACATTTAACGCAGAAATTAATTCAAACATCGTTCCAGACGCTACTAACACATATAACTTAGGTAGTCCTACAAAACAATGGGCTGACGTCAGAACACAAAACTTTTACGCCGGGACAGTTACTACAGCAGCAATTGTAGTTGACGGTGTAGACATTGCACTGCGTCAAGGAAATATATATTACGTTGCTGAAAACGGCAGCGACAGCTATTCGGGTGACCATCCTAATGATCCATACGGTTCATTAAAGTTTGCACTAACACAAGCAACTAGCGGTGATACAATTCACATTTATCCAGGAGTATACCAAGAGATATTCCCAATGACTGTTCCTGCAGGTGTAACTGTAAAAGGTCACACAATGCGTGGAGTTAACATTACTCCAACTGCCGGAACAAATAGTAATGATGCATTTTTAGTTAATGCAGGTGTAACAATTGAAGACTTGACTATTTCAGGATTCTACACAGGCTATGCATTTAAGTTTGCTCCTGGATTTGCAGTATCAGGAAATAACCGCTCGCCTTATATTAGAAACATAAGTGTCATTACTCAAGGAAGCGTTACAAGCGCCGCAGACCCAAGAGGCTTTGCGCAAGGTGATGCTGGTAAAGGAGCGTACATAGACGGGTCCGTAGCGGGCGCTACAAGCTTGGAAGCTAGTATGCTGTTCCATAGTGCCACATTTATTACACCCGGCGTAGACGCTATTACAATAACTAACGGCGCTAGAGTAGAATGGTTAAACAGCTTTACATACTTTGCTAATCGTGGTATTTACGGTGTAGATGGTGTCACAGGCTTACGAGGAAGCGGACAGACAGCAGTTAGAGTAGATGACTTAACAGGTACTATCGTAGATGGAAACACGTTTACATACTACGACACAGATGGCGTAACAGTTCTTGCAACAGGTACTATTAACGGTGTAGATGCAGATGGTAAGTTTTATGTAGACGGAAATCTAACAGGATTAGAAACTGCTGGCGAACGCGGCGGCAAAATCATAACCAAGTACGGAACACCTACTACAGACACAACTGTTAAAAAGTTCGGCACAAGTAGTTTAGAACTTAACGGAACTACTGACTACTTAGGCGTTGCATCAAATAACGACTTTGGGTTTGGTACAGACGATTACACTGTTGAAGGTTGGTTTTATTTTAATAGTGTAGCTGCTATTACAAACTTATTCGATTTTAGAGCAGGTGCAGGATCAGACGTAGCACCAGTAGTTTATATTGATGCGGGCGGCGAATTACGTTTTTATTCTTACAGTGCAGATAGAATTACAGGATCAACATTAACAACAGCAACTTGGTATCATATTGCAGTTAGTCGCAGTGGCAACGATACAAAGTTATTTTTAAACGGTGCATTAGAAGGAACGTGGACTGTAGCAGCAACAGATTACGATGTTGCAAAACCTCTTATAATTGGTGCACGGTGGGATGCTGCAAATAAACTTGACGGTTATGTAGACGAATTTAGAGTTACAAAAGGGTTAGCACGTTATACTGGTGCATTTGTACAACCTTTATCAGAATTTGCAAGTGATAGTAATACTAAGTTACTATTGCATTTTAATAATGCAGTTGACGGTGCAAGTACATTTATAGACGATACTACTAACTCACAAGATTTACGTTTTAGTAATGGAGCAACAGCTACATTCTGTACATTAGCAGATCAAACAGAATTTGGTGCAGAAGTACGTGCAATTGCAAGTGCGTGTGTATACGGCAACTACGGTATTGTAGGAGACGGTCCAGGTGTACTAATGTACTTGATTAGTCAAAACTTAGCATACATTGGTGTAGGCAAAGAAGTTGATAATGACGAAACTGGTGTAATACAAGCAAATGAAGTTGTCGAATTAAGCAATGCACAAATAAGATATAGCAGTGTAGATCACAAAGGTGATTTTAGAGTTGGTGATTTATTTTATGTAAATCAAGAAGACGGTACAGTAGACTTTGGCAGTTCGACGTTTAATATTAATACATCTCAAGGTTTAACAATCACTACAGGCGGCAGCACAACGACCATCACAGGCGACAGGTTCGATACTGGAAATTTACGCCTAAGTGGAAACACTATATCAAGTTTAAGCGGTGATATTAACTTGGATGCAGATAGCGGCACAGTTAGAATTAACTCTACGAGTGCCCTACAGCTACCAAAAGGAAGTACTGCAAGTCGTCCTACTCCAGCAACAGGTATGATTCGTTATAATACCGATACAGCATTGTACGAAGGTTATGACGGCAACTGGATGGCACTTAACGGTGTTTATGATTTAGATTTAGACACACGTATCACAGCAGAACTTACTCCTGGCGCAAACGATGGTGTAATTAGATTCTATATTCAAGACAGCGTAGTTACAACAATTGATGCAGATAAGTTATCTACTCCGAGAATAGAAGTAGACGATATAAGTATCGATGGAAATAGTATTACTACTGAAACAGCTAATACTGACTTAACATTAAGCGCAAACGGAACTGGGTCTGTAGTAATTGACAATCTTGCATTTAAAGATTCGACAATTACAAATAGAGAAGTAGACGGCATATTAAACTTTCAGCAAGAAGGCAATGGCTACTTTAAAATTGAAGGAACTAACGGATTTGTTGTTCCGGTCGGAAATAGTGGACAGCGTCCTGCTTCTGCATACCGAGAAACTGGTATGACTCGCTTTAACACTGAGCAAGGTTATTTAGAAATTTGGGACGGAAACAGTTGGGTATCTGTGGCAGGTGCTTCAGGTGCAATTACATTTGCAGCAGCCGAAGACCTAGCAGTTGAATACGTACTAACATTAGGATAAGATGAAATGGCAACAACATTTAAAAATAAAATAATAACAGAAGTAGGCATAGCACCTGTAGTAGCAATAGCAACTGATGCTAATACTAGAAGTACCATTATAGGAATAAGTCTTGCAAATATTACCGATGGAATAATATATGCAAATGTACTAGTTAAATCGGACGATAGTGTCATAGGATACTTTTTGAAGAATGTAATAGTACCGCCAAACACTAGTTTAAGGGCATTAAGTGCAGGCGAAAAATTAATTCTTGCACCAGAAAACCAGTTATTAATAGCAGCAGATCAAAACGAAGGTCTTGATGCTATTATAAGTTATGTAGATATTGTATAAGGAATAAAGATATGTCAAATTACACAGGAATGTCTCCAGAGAATATGATGAGCGCAGTACCGAACAGATTCTTTTACGGGTTTCGTAGAACGGATGCTGGCGAATTATTTCTAGCAAAATCGGATCAAATGAGCGGCACAGATGATATAACAATCAACAAAGCCGGAGAAACAGATGATAACTTTACTGACTTTGAACAAGGACAAGACTTTTATGAAGGCAGAGATGTTTATCATAATTTAGTATATAAAAATTTAAACTACGAGCAATTTAGATGGGATGATAGAAATATTTATTATTATGTAAATGCCGAAGGCGAACTTGTTGCAAGGTTAAATAAAGCATACACATACCCTACCGGAACTAGTTCAGAAGGTTAAAAATAGGAAAATAACATGGCAGATTTTAAATTAAATCGTATACGATATAACTGGAAAGGCGATTGGGCCGCAGGAACTAATTACATTAAAGACGATGTAGTTAGATATGGCAGCAGCACTTTTGTAATAACTGAAACCCATACTAGTTCTAGTAGCTTTTATAATGATTTTGGATTAGACCCTACTGATTTAACAGTAACCGTTGGAAGAAATGCAGGCAACACAGCTGATGTATTTTATATAAATGGCGTAGAAACTCCTACTTTAGAACTAAGGCAAGGAAGAACGTATATATTTAATCAAGATTCTGCTACTAATATTGCGGGCACAGAAAATCCATTACATTTAAGCACAACAGCTGACGGTAGCAATACTGGCGGCGGAATAGCATATCTTGGAAATGTTAAGTATTACTTAAACAGAGCAGAAGTCAGTAGTGAGGTGTACTCGTCGGTCCAATTTGGTGACGTTGGAACTGTCCGCAGAGAATTAAGAATTACTATAGATCAGTACACTCCTGCAACTTTATATTATTATACATCCGAAACAGCTACGCCTAATGCTGGCAATTCCGTTGCTACAACACTAACTTCTAAATTAGAATTAATGATGGAAGGTTCATCGTTTAGTTCTGTATGGACTATATCTACATTATATAATGAAGACGATGTTGTAGTTTATGGCGGCACAGTATATAGATGTCGCCGCTCGCACACAAGCGCGGCTACAACATTATTAGGTTTAGAAAATGACATCCAAGATTGGGTGGTAATATCTAGTTCAGACAGATGGACTAATAATTGGGTAGCGACTACACGGTACCTAGTTAATGATTTAGTTAAATTTGGTGGCACAATATATCGTTGTACCGTAGCACACACTGCAAACCCATTGTTTTCGACAGATTATAGCAATTGGGAAATAGTCATACAAGAAGTTGATTATAAAATTGACTGGGTAACATCTACCGAATATAAAATTAATGATATTGTAAAATATGGCGGATCGTTATGGCGAGCTACAGTACTTCATACTTCTTCAGCATTTGGAGCAGACGCAGCCAACTGGGAAATATACTTAGATGGATTGGAGTTTGACAGTAATTGGGATATAACTACAGCCTATCAACAAGGCGACGTTGTTCGTTACGGCGGATATGCTTATCGAGCAGTAAGGTATAATGTAGCTGTTACACCACCTGGAAACACCAGTGACTGGAGTGCAATTTATGAAAGATTTACGTTTGCTCAAGACTGGAACTCAGAAAGTGTTTATAATCCAGGGTCTGTAGTAAGATTAAACGGATATGTTTACGAAGCTATTGCTGACAATACAGAACAGTTGCCTCCTAACGTATCTTATTGGAAAGTACTTATATCTGGAGAAGCTTGGACAGGACTTTGGACTACTGGAAACGAGTATAAATTAGGAGATCTTTCTACTTACGGTTCTCATACATACAGATGTATACTTGCACACGTAGGAGATAATGGAAAAAGGCCTGACAATGACTTAGCAGGCACTGGGACATACTGGACCATGCACGTTGAAGGTGACTTAAACAATGTGATGGCAGAGCAAGGCGACTTATTAACATATCAATCAGGGACTAAAGCACGATTAGGCAAAGGTGTAGAAGACAGTGCGTTAAGAGTAGCTAATAACGGTACAAGTTTAGAATGGGACTTGTTTGGAGATACTAGCAACGTATTTTACGTAGCACCTAATGGAGTAAACAACCCTAATTCAGGTACAACTTTAAATCGTCCATTTCTTACTGTTCAATATGCATGTGAGCACATACGTACTAATATAGATACGTCGACAAATAATGCTACGGTATTTGTTAAAACTGGTATTTACAAAGAAATTTTACCTATCAGCGTTCCACAAAATACAGCTATTGTAGGCGACGAACTGCGCAGCACGGTAATTATGCCAGCTACTGGATATGAAGCATCTAATATGTTTTATATGAGAAACGGCACTGGATTAAGAAATTGTACCTTGCAAGGACTTAATACCACACTAGGTGATGCAAATGATTTTGGAACTAAGCGTCCAATTAGTAATACAGCCTTTGTAAGTCTTGATCCAGGCGCAGGCACTTCGGATCAATCTGTATGGATTACTAACAAATCACCGTATGTACAAAATGTATCAACGTTTGGTACTGGATGTACTGGTCTAAAAGTAGACGGAGAATTGCACGCCGGCGGCAACGATAGTATTGTTGCTAACGACTTTACACAAATTATATCAGATGGAATTGGAGTTTGGGTAACTGGACAAGGTAGATCAGAACTTGTGTCGGTGTTTACGTATTATTGTCATATTGGTTACTTAGCAGAAGCGGGCGGAAAAATTCGAGGAACTAACGGTAACAATTCTTATGGCACCTACGGGTCTGTATCTGAAGGAGTTGCGTTAACTGAAACTCCAATAACTGGTAAAATCGATAATTTCGCACAAGAAGCAACTGTAGGATTTATAACCACTGATGGCAACAACATACTTGCACTAGAATATGCAAATGCAGGTTTAGGTTACGATGCAAGTACATCTTATACATTTACAGGAACTGGTTTTGGAGCAACAACATCTGCAGCAAACGTAGTAAACGGTGGAATTTTTGAAATACGATTAACTGCTCCTGATGACAACACAACACCAGGCGGCTCTGGCTATATTCTTATCACAAGCAATGCACAAGCTGGAACTACGTCTACAATTACATTTAGCCAAGGCGATGAAAATGAAGAAGCTAATTACTTAGGAATGAGAGTAGTGCTAGTCTCAGGAGCAGGAGCAGGACAATACGGTTATATTACTGCATATAATAGTGCAACAAAGGTTGCAACGCTAGCTAAAGAGTCAGATGGCACTCCTGGCTGGAATCACTGGACCGATGTAGCAGTTGTTGCACCAGACACAACTACTAGGTATCAAATTGAACCTAGAGTTACATTTAGTTCAGGCGCTGCAATTGCAAGAGTCGGAGTTGCATCTGGTAGATTAACTGGATTTAGAATAATAAATCCAGGATCTGCGTATGGAGTTGCGACGCCTCCAACTGTTACTATCACAGATCCAAATTCTACATCTGCCGGAACGTGGACTGTAAGAATTGGTAACGGAGTTTTATCTCAACCAACTTTTAGTAATAGAGGAACAGGATTCTTAACAGCAGGTGCAACACTAACTGGAATCGGATATCAAGATTCATACCAAACAGGTAAATTTATAACAGCTTCGGGATTAACACTCGAGCCTGGTCCTGGCGCAAATTTACAAATTGCTGGAAACGCAACTGTATACAGACTTGTATCAGTTAGTGATGTAACCGGAGTTGCTCCTAACATTAGTGCTAAAATTAGAATTACACCAGCTTTAGAAACTTGGAATGCTCCCGAAGACGATGTTACTATAACAATTAGAGAAAATTACAGCCAAGTTCGACTAACAGGGCATGATTTCTTAGATATTGGTCTTGGTAATATTGGAGATACTAATTATCCAAATAATGTTGGCGCAGTAATATCTCCTGAAAATGAAATTTTTGAAGTAGGCGGCGGACGAGTATTTTACACAAGTACAGACCAAGATGGTAACTTTAGAGTTGGCGAACTATTTAAAGTCGAACAAGCAACTGGCATTGTTACACTAGATGCAGATTCATTTAGTTTGCAAGGACTTGAAGAACTAAGACTCGGCGGAGTTATATTGGGCGGAACAGGCGCTGTTGTTAGAGAATTTAGTACTGATGCAACATTTAGTGCTAACTCAAATAATATTGTTCCGACTCAACGTGCAATTGCTACATTCATTCAAAGTAGAATAGGTGGCGGCGGCGCCGATGTAAATGTAAATGAAATTACTATGGGACAAATTACAATATCAGGCAGCACTATGACAGCAAGTGTGCCAACGATAAGTTTTGAAACTAAAGCAAATTTCAAAGACGGAACATTAGACGAGATGATAATCGCAACAGCGATGGCATCAAAGAGATAAACTGATAAATATATACAAGTGTTATTAACTGGAGTTAAAAATGGCAGAATTTAAGTTAGGAAGAATTAAGTTTGTTTGGAAAAACGAATGGGATTCTAGTACAACATACTACGTTGATGATGTTGTACGTTATGGTGGTAAAACATATATCTGTGTTGTAGGGCATGCATCTAATGTAAACTTTTACACTGATTTAACAGCAACTAAATGGAATTTAGTTAGCGACGGTCAAGAGTGGAAAAATGTTTGGTTAGGATCAACATATTATAAAGTAGGCGACATTGTAAAATGGGGCAGCTTAATATATATTTGTATTACTGGACATACTTCTCAAACTTACCTCGAAGACGATCAATCTAAATGGGATACATTTGCTGTTGCGTCTTTTGATTGGAAAACAGAATGGGCCATTAACACTTATTACAAATTAGGCGATGTTGTAAAATATGGCGGAACTGTATACAGATGTAACACTAGTCATTCTTCAGCAGCAACTATTACACTTGGTCTCGAAGCAGATCAATCCAAATGGGATATTGTAATTCAGAGTTTTGAATACAAAGCTACTTGGTCAAATGCTTCAGTAAGATATAAGAAAAACGATGTTGTCAAATATGGCGGCGGACTTTGGATTGCTGTACTTCCGCATACTTCAGATGCCGGAACTACTTTTGAAACAGACGAAGATTCTGGCTATTGGGCGCAATTTGTTGAAGGGTTAGAATTTGAAGACACATGGTCAAGTGCTACAGTTTACCAACCAGGTGATATTGTAGCTTATGGTGGTAACCAGTATATTGCAACAGCTAACCATACAAACAGTGTTCCTACAGCGTTATCGAGTTGGGATTTGTTCTCGACAGGGTTTAAATATATCGGCGATTATACAGATGCTACGGACTATAAAGTAGGGGATATTGTAAGACTAAACGGCTATACATACCTATCTACGGGCGATCATACTAGTGCAGCAGGAAATAAACCACCGTCAGTTACTTACTGGCAGAGACTAAACTATGGGTATAAGTGGCAAGGTACGTGGGCTGATGCTACATCATATGAACTCGGCGATACTGTTAAGTATGGCGATAACAGTTATGTGTGTGTACTAACACACCTTTCAGATGAAATAACATTACAAAACAGACCAGATCAAGATTTAGATGGCAGCGAATGGAATTTGTTAGCAGCAGGATCAAGTGTTGCAACTCTTACAACCGACGGTGATTTAGTTACATATGCAGGTGCTGGTCCAGCAAGATTGCCAATTGGTAATGAAGGCGACGTTCTTGTAATTAAAGACAATAACGTAACATGGGATCGTTGGGGAGATATTAATAATGTTTATTATGTTTCTCCGGAAGGTACAGATGCTGCAAGTTACGGTTACACAACAGATAGAGCATTTAAAACAGTTCGTTATGCTACTGAACAAGTTCAAAAAGGTATTGTAAGAAATAACGCTGCAAGACTAATTGAATTAAACAGAGGCTATATTGCAGAAGAAATTGTTGAAACAATTTATACAGCAAATCCTGCATTAACTAACAAAGAAACATGTAGACGCGATATGGGTCAAGTAATTGATGCAATTGCTAGTGATTTGCGTAAAGGCGGCAATGTAAGTATAAGAGAAGCAACATTAACTTATTTCTCTGATGCTACTACTTTACTACCTAGCATTGCAGGAGAAATTGCTGATACAATCACAGGTATTAATCACGGACTAACTGTAATTAAATATATTTTAGACAACGGCGCAGGCGCAATTAGTTACACTACTGTAGGAGCAATAACAGCACAAACAATTAGTGGCATTGTTGCCGAAACAGCAGCATCCGCTGAAGCTACATCACTAACAGGAATTATTACTACCACACTTACGGCAGTTGATACTTCCACGCTTCCTGCAATACACCGAACACAAAATACAATTTTTGTAAAAACTGGGCAATATGCAGAAGTGTTGCCTATAGTTGTTCCAAAAGATACTGCTGTTGTTGGAGACGAACTACGTTCAACTAGAATTGCACCGAGCCCGGTTGCTCTAGTAGCAGCAGCTGATACTCCTTATAGTTTAGATGGATTAAGTAGATTACAAGCAATCATATCTGATATTGTAACAGATCCTAGCACTGTTGTAAAAACAGGCGGTAATTCTCTTAATCCAGTTGACATGGCACCATTAATAGGGACCGCAGCCGCTGGAACCTTTGCATCAGAACTAGTACAACAGATATCTGACTATGTAGATTGGGGAGTAAACGGAGCTACAGGCGACTCGACAGTTCCGGTAACATACGGCACAAACACTCCAAATACAACAACAGATTACACATATGCTATTCAATCAATTGAAGCAAATAGAGAATTCTTAAAAGCAGAAGTTAATGCTTACATAGCAGCAACATATCCATCATATGTATACGATGCTGCTAAATGTGCAAGAGATATTGATAGATATATTGATGCTATTAAGTATGATATGATTTATACAGGCAATTATAAATCACTACTATATGCACGTTATTATGTAAATGCTGTTAACGGTTCGTTACAAGAAGATATGTTCTACCTACGCAACGGAACTGGTTTGAGAAACTGTACATTAACTGGGTTAACAGGAACGTTAGGCGCTGCTAATGCATTTGGAACTAAGCGTCCAAGCGCCGGATCATTTGTAAGTCTTGATCCAGGATACGGCACAGCTGATACATTTGCGTGGATTACTAACAAATCACCGTATGTACAAAACGTGTCAACTTTTGGTACAGCGTGTATTGGCATGAAAGTAGACGGCGATCTACACGATGGCGGCAATGATAGTATTGTTGCAAACGACTTTACACAAATTATTAGTGACGGTATCGGAGCTTGGGTTACTAACTTAGGCAGAGCAGAACTTGTATCTGTATTCTCATACTACGGTCATATTGGTTACTTAGCAGAAGCAGGTGGTAAGATTCGTGCTACTAACGGCAACAGCTCTTACGGTACATTTGGCACAGTTGCAGAAGGTGTTGATATTACAGAAACTGAAATTACAGGAACTGTAAACAACAGAGTTTATGAAGCAACAATTGATTTAGTACAAACAAATGCTACTAAACTACTTGGGCTTGAATACAGTAATGCTGGCACTAACTATACAACAGAAAATAATGTATATATATTTACTTCGGGTGTAGGAGCAAATGTTGTAGGAAACGAAATTCGCGATAAATCAGTATTTGAAGTTAGAATGTTAACTGCTGGTGCTGATTACGGATTTGCAGAATCATATGCACAAACTGGTAATGCTACGAGTATTACTTTATCAGCAACAGACGGCGCAGGATCTCCTGACTATGTAGGAATGACAGTATATATTAAAGCTGGTAAAGGCGTAGGCCAATATGGTAAAATTGCTACATACGATTCAGGTACTAAAATTGCAACAGTGCAAGATCGTTACGGCAACGCAGGCTGGAATAATATTGTACTAGGAACACCAGCACAGTCTAGTTTAGACTTAACATCACTATACCAAGTTGAACCGACAATAGAGTTTACTTCACCTACGTTTACTGAAACTGCTACTACACTGCCAACAGCTAATGTTTATAAAAAGCCCGCGGCATATGGTGATACAATTTTAGCTGTTGGCTCGACTAATTCTTCTATTTCAAAGAGTGTTGATGGCGGACAAACATGGAGTGCAAGCACAACAGCAACATCAGGAAGAGGTGCAATTGCAGCAGGCAATATTGGCGGAACTACTTATTGGGTAACTATTCCTTACGGACCAGGCGGCGCAAGTTCTGCTGGTGAATATAGCACTGACGCTGGAACTACATGGAATTCTATGACATTACCGTCAGCAAACAACTGGATTAGTGTTGCTTACGGTGATGGTGTATTTATGGCGATTGCACAAGGCGGCGATGTAGCAATTTCTTCAAATGGTAACACATGGACAGGTGCAACATCAATGGCTCCTTCACTATCAGGCGCTAATCTTCTTGCAGTAGCATATGGTGCAGGAAAATGGGTTGTAGCAAGTGCTAACGCACCAACTGATCCGATGCAGTATTCAGCTGATAATGGCACTACATGGACAGTGTGTACAACACCTACAGGTGCATATAATGATATTACATTTGGTAATAATCTTTGGGTTGCTGTTGGCACATCGGGCGCACTTGCACATAGTACCGACGGTATTACATTTACAGATAATGTTAACGCCGCTGGCACAAATACAAACTTCAGTGTAAGTTATGGACAAGGGTTGTTTGTGCTTTCGAGTTATAGTGGCAGTGTATATGAAGCTTACACAAGTGAAAATGGTACAACATGGACACAACGTGCATTAACAGAAAATTCCGTAGACACTAATTTTGTGTTTATAGCGCACTCTACACAGGGACCAACTTGGGTAGGAGTACCAGAAGGCAACCTAGTAACAGGCGCATGCTATTTTCCAAATATTACAACAGCTAGAGGAAGATCAAGACCGACTAGTGCTGGAGAGATTGCAAAAATAGTAATACTTGAGCCAGGTTCGGGATATACAAGTACGCCTACAATGACTATTGTCGATCCGGCAAATACTGTCGAAGCAACTGTTACTATACGAACAGGCGACGGCGCACTAGCTCAACCAACATTTGTTGCTCGAGGCACAGGATTTAGTACCTCTACTGCAACTGTTGCAGGCGATGGTTATAAAGATCAGTACCAAGATGGCAAATTTATTAATGTTGCTGCTTTGTCTGAAGTTCCAGTTGCAGGATCAAATGTTGAATTTAATCTTGACGGAACAATTTATAAACTAGTTACTGTAACAGAATTGTTAGGATCAGGACCGTATACTGCAAGATTGCAAATAAGTCCTGCAATGTCAATTGTCAATGCGCCTGAGCATAATGATCCGTTAGAAATGCGTATTCGTTATTCGCAAGTACGTTTAACAGGACACGATTTCTTAGACATTGGCACTGGTAACTTTGCAGATACTAACTATCCAGGAACGCCATCAAATGTTCCAAATCAAGAAAGCGAAGCAAAGGAAAACGGCGGCGGACGAGTATTCTATACAAGTACAGACCAAGATGGTAACTTTAGAGTTGGCGACTTGTTTAGTGTAGAACAAGCAACAGGTAGTTCAACCCTAAACGCTGATGCTTTCAACTTAGCAGGTCTACAAGAATTGCAATTGGGCTCAGTAGCATTAGGAAGTTCGAACACTTCAATTAGCGAATTTAGCACAGACGGAACGTTTGCTGCTAATAGCGATAATATTGTACCAACACAAAAAGCAATTAAAACTTACTTAGAAGGACAAATCGGCGGCGGCGGCAGCTCATTGAATGTTAACAAATTAACAGCAGGCACTGTTGAAATTTCAAGTAATGTGATAACCTCTACAGGAAATATTCCTATAGACATAAATACTAAAGTAAAGTTTAAGGGTGGTGTTGACGGTACACCGTTAGCGTTAAACTTTTTCTTATTAAGATAAACGGAGAAGAATAAAATGGCATCAGGCAGATTAGGTACACCAGCTGATTTAAGCGCAGCAACCCTTACTACAATTTATACAGTGCCTGCAGACAATTTTGCAGTAACTAGTATAAACATATTAAATAGAGGCGCATCGGCAGCAACAGTACGCCTAGCACTAGCTGCAACCGATACTCCTACAAACGCTGAATATATAGAATACGATGTTAGCATTCCAGCAAAAGCAGTCCTTGAAAGAACAGGTCTGGTATTAGCAGCAGGACAAAAACTTGTCGTATATTCAGATGTAACTAGCGTTAGTGTTGTAGCATACGGTATAGAAACATCAGCAGCATAAACATTAGGAGTTAATAAATATGGGACGTTTTGTACCAGTAAATTTAGACATTCAAGTAGCAGAGAAAACGCCATCGGCGCAACCTGGCGCGAAGGTCTACTACGACGGAAAACAGTGTTGGCAGTATAAAGCTGTATATAAAGAACCAGGCGCTTATACATGGACAGCTCCGGCAGGAATTACTTGCGCGAGAAGTGTGCTTATTGGCGGCGGAGGCAAAGCTGTACATCAATCCAATACTTGTTGTTCGTTTGGCGGCGCAGGCGGCGCATATTCTGAAAAATGTATGGCAGTTGGGTCTAGTACATCATTTTGTATTATTGTAGGCAAACAAGAACAAGATTCAACGTTGTCGTGCAATGGCACTCCTGTACACACAGCAGGCGGAGCAACATGCTGTACTCCAGGTACAGCAACAGGTGGCGATTGGAACAGTTGCGGAGGTAACGCAGGTTATAGTTGTAACCATTGCGGCGGCAGCTACAGTCATCATTGTGGTAGTTGTACTTATATTACTAATGCTGCTTGCTGTGGTTATTGTATAATTTATGCATATAAAAATGCAAACGAAGGTGCTTCAAACTGCTGTAACATGTTATCAGTAGGCGGAGCAAGTGCTGGATCACCAAAGCATGTGAAAGGCGGCAACGCACAAAACGCATGTGGATACAGAAACCAAACAGCAGCAGGCGGAGCAGGCATTGGAGATTTTTGTCGAGCGCATACTCATTGCGGAGAAGGCGCTTGGTGGTATAACTGCTGTCACTGTGTTTGTATAGCATATTGTACTGCTTATTCTAATCGTACTTGTTATCCTCCATCACTTGGCGGTGGCGGTGGCTCAAAAGGTGTACGAATGACCGGTACTCGTGGCTGGGAAGGCCAATGTGATGGCGGCATTTATCGCACAGGCGACGGCGGTAGCGGAGGCCCCGAAGGACATAATCAGGTCGGCTTCCAATTAGAATGGGGATATCATCAAATTTGTGCGTATCCATACGGCGCCGGATATCAAATTCCAGAATTTGAAATGAAAGATCCAAGTCCACCTCCACAACAGGTTGATTGGTGGGATATCTCAGACATATGTGGCAGCGGCGCTCCTGGCGCTCCAGGAAGAATATGGCCAGGGACATGTGAGTGCATGGGCGCTGGCAATGGCTCATGGCCTGAAAATTCAGGCGAAGGCGCGGGAACAGGCGGCACAGGCGGCTATGAAGGATGGCTAGGACAAGCTGGAATGAACTACGGCTCTCCGCAAAACCATGATGTTAACTGGTGTCTTGTTTGTCACCTAGGAGAGAAAAACTGGGAATCACAAGCATATAAACTCCAAAAACAACTTGTTCCGGCGCATATAACATATGCAGGAACACTAGGTGGCTCAGGCGGAACAAACTGGTGTCACTACAATCAAAAAGCAGGCGCAGGTGGCGGCGCAGGTCAAAGTTGGTGTCATATAGTGTGTGTATGCTACGGCGGCTCATACGATCTCTGTAACGGATCAGGACCAGCACTTGCATTTTCACCATGTCTACTCGACTCTCTTGTAAGTAATGCAGGCGAAGGTATGGCAATAATTTATTATAAGGAGACATAAGATGGGACGTTTTGCAACAACTGGATCTGTACCGGCAAACATAACAAGTTCAGTGGTAACATCAGAATGTTATCAAGTAGACACGCACAAGTATGCATACGATGCGAATTCAGATTTTCAAAATAGAGTAATGCTAGATGCGCCAGGCAACTATACGTTTACAATACCCGACGGAGTAACTTGTGTAAGAACAATTGCTGTCGGAGGCGGCGGCAAAGCAAAGTGTACACAAACATGTTGTGGCTATGCAGGTGCTGGCGGCGCATATTCTGAAAAATGGGATACTGTTTCTGGCGGCGCAACTATTAGTGTTGTAGTCGGTAGACAAGAACAAGATACTACTATATCATACACAAATGCAGCAACACAGGCAATTACACTAACAGCAGGCGGCGCAGCTGGATGCAACCAAGGCGCTGCTTCAGGCGGTGATTGGAATAGTGCAGGCGGCGCAGCTGGAAAAAATTGTAACTATTGCGGAGGCAGCTACAGTCATTATTGTGGTAGTTGCATTTGTTGTTACGATACAACTTGCTGCGGATATTGCGTAGTATGGAGCGGAATTAGTGCAAGACGCCAGGATCCGTCGCACGACAGTAACGGTTGCTGTCAGGGCAGATATGCAGGCGGTGGCTCCGCAGGATCATTTATTTACTGTTGCGGAGGCCAAGGACAAGGATCCTACAATAATACAAATAGTACATCAGAAAGTGGACCAAGTGCAGGTGGTGGCGGCGGTATCGGCTATATTCAACGAGAACCTGCAATTTCGTGGAGCTGTAACTGTATTTGTATGAAATCAGGTTATAACGGCCAACTGTATGGCAACAAGCTTAGAGATATATGTCGCTTGCCAGCTGCTGGCGGCGGCGGCGGAACTGCTTATCAGTGCTGCTCAAACTGCACTGCGCATCATATTCAAGGATGCTGTATGCACGGACGTTGGAGAAATGGCCCAGGCGGATGGGGCGGCGCACACAACAACGAAGGCCGCGGCAGAGAATTCTACTGGGGCTCTAGTGAAGCACCAAACAGTCACGGTGACAGTTATTGGACAGAGATTGAACAAGGTCCAGCACCAAAGATATATCCGTGGCATGACATACACGAAATGTGCGGAAGCGGTTCATCAGGAAGAAGTATGATGTTCCGTTGTCGTCCAAACGAAGGTTGGTGGGTAGGTCATACCGTTGATGGTAATCCTGATAATGCAGGCGAAGGCGCAGGAACAGGCGGAGTAGTATACAATTGCTGCAATCTACATAGTGTTTACGGTAACTGTTGTTTAGCTGGCGCAGATGCATGCGGCACAGTAAACTGGAATTTAGTATGTTGCTTAGGCACATCGAATAAAGTATGTTGTGCAGACAGAATGATGGAGACAATACATCCGTATGTACTTGCATGCGCAGGAACACTAGGCGGCGCAGGCGGTACTGGCATATGTCACATGACACAGAAA
>Ga0209137_1001162_pt1 | contig 25566 bp, 24 predicted proteins | sample SaaInl5LU_22_DNA_FD_184642 | JGI IMG/M metagenome (GOLD analysis project Ga0209137, IMG submission 184642) | Marine microbial communities from expanding oxygen minimum zones in the Saanich Inlet - ESP_105LU_22_DNA (SPAdes) (version 2) | ecosystem: Environmental > Aquatic > Marine > Intertidal...
TATTATCTATTTGTGATATATTGTCCTCCGTAATAATACTTACACGAATATTAATGGCTTGTAGCTCTTGCATCAATAATTTCAACGAATAAGGCACCTTTACGAGACTAAATGTACGACTAAATCGAGTAAGTTGTTGTACCTCTTGTTGACCAGTCATTAAAGATCCAGTATATTGTAGTGGCCCGTCTGCCATTGGACTTAACATCAAATTACGAGCAGGATTGTAAATAGCAATCATACCAGTTGTATTACAAATCGCCAATAAATATTCGTCCCCACGTTTCATCATAGATTCTTGTAGAAAAGCCGATGCACCGTGTGATATGACTGCATCACGTTCCATTTCTCCAATACGTAGACCACCATCATTTGCACGACCACTGACGGCTTGACGTGTTAAATTAGCTCGAGGTCCTGTACTACGATAATTAATCTTATCTTTTACCATGTGCTTTAATCGCATGTAATAAGTCGGACCAATGAAAATCTCACTGTCTAATTGCCCACCAGTCATACCATTGTACATGATCTCGTTTCCAGTAGAGTGAAATCCCATTGCCGTCAACATTTCACCCATCAATCCTAATTTGGATGTTTTATTTGTATATGCAGTACAATCCCCGAATGTTCCTGTGATAGAACAGATTTTCCCCGTAATACATTCAATCATCTGACCGATGGTCATACGCGATGGCAATGCATGTGGATTGATAATGATGTCTGGTTTCACACCATTATGCGTATAAGGCATATCTTGCTCTGGAATGACCATACCCACGGTTCCTTTCTGACCAGCTCGAGATGCAAATTTGTCTCCTAAGTTTGGAAGACGCTCTTCACGAATACGCACTTTGGCAATACGCTGTCCTTCTTCTCCATCTGTCATAAACACCTTGTCTACAACACCTAATTGCCCTTTTTTAGGCTTTTTTGAACTATCTTTTCGTGCATCTTTATTGGGAATCATATCACTCATACCGATCAAAATCGTTTTATCTGTTACATCCGTATTTTCTCGGATCATACCGTTTTTGTCCAACATACTATAGTCATAACCTTCCTTTGTTCCAATTATATTCTGCGTATTTTCTATGTTACCAAATAATGTTTCTTTTGTCAACTGTTCATGTTTGATTTCCTTTTCTTCATGCGCTTCATATGTAGTATAGTATGTTGTACGAAACAAACCTCGTTGTAAAGCACCTTCGTTGATTAAAATAGCATCTTCTACGTTATATCCAGTGTAACACATGATTGCCACAATCGCATTCTCACCATATGGGTTTTCCTCATTGTTAATATATTGCATGTATCGTGATTTTACTAACGGGACCTGACCATAATTTAATAATACCGCGGTTTTGTCCATACGAACTTGATGATTGGTACTATACATAGAACATGCTTGTTTGCTTTGACCACAAGAAAATGAATTACGTGTAGCAGGATTGTTTTCCGGGTAATTGATTAAATTACAGAGAACACCAAACATGGTGGATTCATGTAATTCACGATGTGTATAATTCAAAGGTGATGATAACAAAGACTCATTGTTCATAGCCACTAAGGCATTTTCTGATTCGTTTGTATCTATGTATTCTAAGAGTGCTTTATTTGACTGTATTTTGTCTTTTGAAATCTCTTTGTATAATTCCTCCCATTTATAAATTTTTCCCAAAAGAGGATCGTAACTAGAATCTGATTTTGGGTGAAACCCACTAATCACGTGATTCCAAAGTCGTTTGTCTCCTTTTTCCAACACTTCCGATATACGTTTCCATTCTGATGTCTCGAAAATAAACTTTTCGTTTATTTCATCCTTGTAAAACAATGGGCGACATAACCGTCCTCCATCTACATATATTTGTAGTTCCTTTTTACGAATCTCAAATGAAATACTTGCATATATTGGTAACAATCCATGACGACGATGTAATTTCATTTCTTTAATCATTGTCAATGGATCAGAAACCACACCACACCAATATCCGTTCACCATTACTTTTGTTACATTTGCCAATTGTGTACTAATACATTGACTAAGTAGTTTGATGGTAGTATTGTCTCGCAACCATTGTATCATCGGCTCACGAGACATTTCCGGTGTTATATAAGACATAATCGCAAGATGTTTGTGTAATCCTACATTCCCACCATCAGGAGTATCAATCGGATCGATTAATCCCCATTGTGTATTGTGTAATAATCGCGGACCGACTATCTTCATACTTGCATCCATTGGCAAATTCGTTTTTCGTAAATGACTGATCATTCCATTGTGAGACAAACGATTCATGTCTTGTGTTACACCTATACGTTTTGTATGCTGTTCAGATCCCCAGTCTCCTTTAAATGCCTTACGAAATCCTGTTTCCACCATTCTGTCTCGAAATACATCTTTGTAGTTTCTGTAAATCAATGTGGAAATATCATTATATTCCGCTTGACTGGGATCATATATTCGTTCAAAAGTTAGACGAATATGGTGTTGTTGATTGGCATAATATTCTCGGAACAAATCTTTCATCATAGGACCAATTAATTCAACACGTTTGTATTTGTAATTGTCTCGATCTGTAGGCTCTTCGATTCCAGATGCGACAAATAAAAGACGTCTGACCATGTATCCAAGGTGATACGCCTTTTCTAAGAAATTTGTCTCACCTACATGTGGCAAAAAATAATCTGCCAAAATATGCAACGACTTTGTAATCGTTTGACCTTTGATATATAAAGACAAGGTTTTCAAGGCATCATGCTGATTGTTGATTTCCCCTGCATCATAAATACTGGCATTGAAATAATCCACCAATACTGGATTCGTATAACAAGGATTTTGCAAAGTACACATACCGATAATTTCTTTGTCAGTGATTACACCTAATGCACGAAATAAAATAAACAATGGTATTGGCACACGTACATTCGGAATAACCACAACAATATTATGATTCGTATATTTACTTGTAGGAGCAACAATTTGCACTTTTAATGTACGAACCGGTTTCGATACATTTTCAGAAACCGAACGAATTTCCGCTGAATACAAATATGATGCATTCTCCCCAGATGCTTTCCGAATGTAAAGCATATTGTCCCCGAATTTTTCCTGACAAATAACTGTTTTTTCCTTTCCATCAATGATAAAATAACCACCAATATCGTTTCTACATTCACCCATTCGATGTCTCATTTCACGAGGCATTCCTTGTAATATACAAAAATCGGATTGAACCATAATTGGAAATTTTCCCAAATATAACTTCTCCAATGTCATACAAAACGTTTGTAGATTTTGTTGTGTCATAGTTTTGTTTGTTTGTTCACGCATTCTCGCCATTTCACTAGGCGAAAAAAGCGTACGACGATCTTGCTTCTCATCTTCGTCAAAATCACAATCAAATACAATCGAACCCTTCTCATCTAAAGTCGTTGGGATTTCACCTTCACCCAATATACGTGTGAACTCAATTTCTAAGTCATAGTGTACAGTCAATGCATATGTCATGTTACGCAAACGACACTCATTTGGAAACATATAGTGGGGATTTCCATCGTCATGAATGGTAGGTTTTCCAATATAAATTTTGGTTCCATCTTTACCACCGAAATACATATGGGCTTTTGAACGGAAGTCTTGTACCTTTTTGTCGTTGTCATAATCCAATTCAAGCTTTAATGGATTGGTCTCTTTGAATATTTGTTGTAAACCGTTTCTGAAAAAATCGTTGTATGACTCTATATGATGTCTCACTAAAGCTTGAGAATTGTCCTGAAAGTATGTATCAATTAACTTCCATATCGTTTCTTCTCTCAATTCCATCGTATATAAAGTATCCACATATTTCGTTTTTATCTTGTTTTAATATATAATGCTTCAAAACGACAGCCTCGAAAATTATCTTTTCGGACCTTTAGACAAAAAATATTGCGCTTATTTTTATGCAATTACCATCGCTTCCTTTGCATTTTTCTTAATCGTCTCGTTTCTATTTCTAAGTTTGTTTGTTAGAGGCAAGAAGAAACTGACATTTTATACCATTTTAGTCGTATTGGCAATTGTAATGGAAGCGTTTTTCCATTACTTCCAAAATAGATTGCTATACACGATTTGTGTTCACACTGATTTCAAATAAAGTGAATAGATACACATATAAACATAATTACGATATAATATTTATATGTAGAAAATGGTACTATTAAATGAACTTAATACTAATGCAAAATATTATGCAAAGTTAGATATTCCCTTTCTATTATATGGCCCTTATCGTCCTAGTGGTGTATACAATATTCGTATACAAGTATTGAAACTTAAACCAAGCAAATATGAATATATATCGGATTATGTCACAATAAAAGTATTAGAAAGTAGCAAAGATATACTATCTGAATGTGGAAGAAATCCTGTTACAATCCCTATAGACTGGATTATAGAAGTAGAATCATTGTCCAATATTTTGGATACAAAAACGATCGATGATATGATATACACGATAGAACAATACGTTTAAACACATGAAGAATTTTCAAAATATAATATAAAAATGGATATTTTATACTATAGCAATTACTGCAAACACTCGCAAAAAGTAGTGAATTTCTTTGTGAAAAATGATTTAACAAATTTAGTGAATTTTATTTGTTTAGACAAACGGAAAATAGATGAAAATACAGGACAAATTATTGTTTTGCTAGAAAATGGAACTCAAGTAACTTTGCCACCAAATGTTCACAGTGTTCCAGCATTAATGTTAGTAAAAGATAATTATCGTGTAGTATACGGATCTGAAATTATGTCTCATTACGCGAGCAATATAAAAACACAAATGAATGAAGCAACTTTAGGAGAAGGAGAACCTTCCGGATATAGCTTTTCATTGTCAAATGCAGATAAAATTGTCTCAGAAAAATTTACGTATTTTGATTCTTCACCACAAGATCTAAGTGCGAAAGGACAAGGAGGAAATCGACAAATGCATCATTACGTGACAGCGGTTGGAGATGGTTTAAGTATTAAAACACCACCAGACACATATAAACCTAATAAATTATCGAGCTCTGTTACTGTAGATAGTTTACAACAACAACGGAATGAAGAAATTACAAAATCATCCGAACAAGCTCCTTCATTCATGCCACAAATCTAATCTACGATTTATAAACTCGTATATAATGAATATAAATATTATTTAATATATAACGGAAAATGAATTCAGATAAGTCTATTGTATTGAAAGCGTTTAACAAACAATTTATCGATTTTCTCGATGACATTATATGCATTTTACCCGAGAATAGTGAATTGCAAGCGTCGAAAACCTATTTTTTGACAATAAAAAAAGCAAATCCGACATGTTTAATCAAAGTTTGGTATGAATATGTGTATAAACCCTACGCAGATGTCATTGATAAAGGCGATGTCATGTTTTTTTTGACAAAAGATTATTCAGAAGATGTTCAACTTAACAAAGATTATGTCCTAAAAATAATAGATGAATCTCTTCGAAAACCTTTACTCACAATGGATGAAACAAATAAAACCCATTGTGCAAAATATGCAAAAATATTAACTGATTTATGTATTCGTTATCATGATTATAAATAATTTACTGCTTCTAAACTAAACTGATTGTAACGGGATTGAATCTGTTACAGGTTCTTTGTAATTCTTTTCAAAATTAATCATATGTAAAATCTGTCCAGGTTCCATTGATTCTACATATGACGCGACAATCGAACGTTTGATTTTGGTTTTCTGCCCTCTTTCTACAGACGGAATATAAATCGTTTTGTGGATCTGACTAATATGATAATAATATTTTTTATGAATGGGCCCTTTGATCGATTTTTCTACATAATACTTGAAATATGTTTGGTGTAAGTTTGTAATAAAACGACTAAGCTGTTCTTTATAATTAAAAAAAGACTTGCGATAATGAGGGAAAAAACGCAAAAATTGATTCACTTTGTCTAGTTTTAACAAACACAAATAGTGGAACTGCAAATTGAAATTGTTTCCACGTATCTCTTTCGCCTCTTTGTAATTTGGGTTGAATACTTCACACCTTTCGCCGGTAATTGTATTTGATATACTGATCCCCATAGTCTTTTTCGGTGTCTGTAAGTCCTCAAACATATTTTTATATTCGTCTAAGGTTGATAATGTAGTATATGTCTTAGGAAAATAAATCAGACTATCTTGGTGCGCAGAAAGGAACTGGAATGTTTCAAATTCTGATCGGGGAACATATCGAATGCTATTTTGTTTCTCGCCATAATGTAATTCACATACCGAAACTATATACATTCTTGGAATTTCTATACGATGTACCATCTCGTTTTGTGGGTGCTGCAACACAAATCCATAACAATAACCCTTGTCGAAATCCTTCAGAAATGGTAAATCGGTCAATGATAAATCGTCTACTTTCGAATTCGGCTCACGGAATGCTTCCATGACCATACATAGAAATGTTAATGCATCTGTTGTGTTACTGTCTCGGAAATAAGAATAGTTTCCACCTACTGCATTGGATGTAGACATTTGCCAATTTGAAATTCTGGCGTCATAAAATAAATAGACAATTGATCCCTCAATTAATTCAGTCGCACAAATATCTTCTGAAGATACATCAAATAATTCTACCGGTGTACTGATAGGATTTCCGATACTTAAAATTCGGTCCGTTTCTGGGTTCAGAATAACCGTATTATAGTTTCTACGGGTTTTGTCTGTATCACATAAATAGTTTTTGTCTGTGTTCAAGATGGAATAGTTTGTCTCCAAACATTTGTAAGGTTTTACTTGGATGTTTAAACTAGTAATCGTTTCTGTAGTCACGTCGATAGTTTCGATGTAAACGGGTCTTGACATATTATGAGTCATTATTAGTTGTAGTGTATTTATTTTATATTACTTTTTAAAATCAATAAGAAAAAACATCACAAACACACACATACATACACACACACACACACACACCAAAAAGAAACAAAAACATTATTTGTAAATAAACTTAAAAAATTGATTTCATTCTATTGTATTCCTTTGCAGCATTATTAGAACGATAATGGAAGAATACATGAAACAATCTCTCAATGCTTGCGAAACAGGAATGCCCCATAGTGATATGTTGCTAGATCACTTGGGTGATTATATTCAAGAACCATTCGATGTATTAGGTTCTTATTTTGATGGGAAACCTCTTGAGCGACTTACTCGACATCAACTGGAATCTTATAATCAATTTGTAAACTATCAAATGCAGAGGACTATCGATATGTTTAATCCAATTGTAATTCATTCAGACAATGATTTTAATGAAAATACCAATGAATATGGATTGACTGTAAAAATTTCTTTGATTAACTTGAAATTTTATCCACCACAAATATACGAAAACAATGGTGCAACCAAAATAATGATGCCTCAAGATGCTAGACTACGTAATTTCACATATGCAGCAAGTACCACCGTAGATCTACAAATACATTATGTTGTACGTGATGCAAATAATGAAGAAAAAATCATTGAAAAACAAATTCCGAAAATCAAAATTTGCAATCTTCCTGTAATGCTGAAATCCTCCATATGCATATTAAAACAATATGAAAATATGTCACCTCTACAAACAGGGGAATGTGCTATGGATTGTGGTGGATATTTTATTGTGAAAGGATCAGAGAAAACAGTATTGTGTCAAGAACGCGCGGCTGAAAATAGAATATATGTATTCAGCGGTGTAAACACACCGAAATGGGATTGGGTTGCAGAATTCAAGTCTGTACCGGATTCAAAATGCATTTCGCCAAAACAAGTAGAAATGATGGTTTCTTCCAAAATGAACTTATATGGCAATGGCATTTATGTTGTTATCCCAAGATTGAAACAGAAAAAATATATTGAATTATTTATATTGTTCCGTGTATTAGGTGTATTATCTGACAAAGAAATTTGCCAGACCATTTTGCTGAATACAGATGTAGAAAAGCATAACCAAATGATGAATTTCCTACAAGCTTCGATTGAAGATGGGAAAAAAGTATTGAATAATATGGATGATGTACAAAACGAAGCTTTCGATTATTTGATGTCTATTGTTGCTTACAATACGTATAACATAGATCGGAAACAAGCCAACAATCCAGATCGGAAAAAAGAATTTACACAAGAAATCATACAAAACGATTTCTTCCCTCATTGCCGAACCATGAAACAGAAAATATATCTGTTGGGTATGATGGCAAACAGATTGATACGTACTGCGTTAAAATGGGATGCACCGGATGATCGAGATTCTTATTTGAATAAACGGATAGAACTAACCGGTTCTTTGTTAAATAATTTGTTTCGAAATCATTACATTCGGTTTGTGAAAGACGTTGAAAAACAAGTCACTCGCGAAATTAATCAAGGCGCTTGGAAATCTACCGAAAATTATGACAATATCATCAATATGACCAACATTTACAAAATATTTAAATCTACTACGATTGAAAATGGACTAAATCGTGCTCTATCGACAGGCGATTTCAGTGTAAAACAGTCAAATAGCAGCAGTAAAGTAGGTGTTGCACAAGTACTGAATCGATTGACCTATTTGGGTACATTAAGCCATATTCGACGTGTAAATACCCCTCTAGAAAAAAGCGGGGAATTAATCGCACCTCGGAAATTACATGGGACCTCATGGGGATTTCTGTGTCCTGTAGAAACACCGGAAGGTCAATCAATTGGTATAGTGAAAAATATTTCGTTTATGACACATCTTACGATTTCGACTCATTCAGAATATTTGTATGAATATGTAAAACCATTCACAACACTACTTGAAGATGTTGGATCGCCTGTAGAATTGTACGACCAAGTAAAAGTGATTATAAATGGATCATGGATAGGCATTTCCAAAGATCCAATGGATTTGTATCATGATTTAAAAAACAAGAAATACAAAGGGATTATCAATATTTACACAGCAATTGTATTTGATTATAAACGCATGGAAATTCGAGTGTGTAATGATGGTGGGCGCATGGTTCGACCAGTATTACGTGTAGAAAACAATAAAGCATTGATGACCAATGATGTGATATTAAAGCTTCGTAACAAAGAAATGAAATGGACGGATCTAATCTTACATAACGATAAAGGCGATTCCGTTATTGAATACATCGATGCAGAAGAACAGAACTATGCCATGATCGGAATGAAAACGAAAGACGATTACTTACACAATTTACATCCGGATTTTAAATCAAATGACAAACTTCGTATTCAATATACACACTGCGAAATTCATCCATGTACATTAATGGGTGTATTGGGTTCTTGTGTTCCATTCCCAGATTATAATCAAGCTCCTAGAAATACATATCAATGTGCGATGGCAAAACAAGCCATCGGTGTATGCGCAATGAACTACGACAAACGTATGGACAAAACATTGTATACATTGAATTACCCTACACGACCATTAGTGGATACACGAATGATGGATTTTCTACAATTGAATCGTATTCCTTCTGGATGCCAAATACATGTCGCAATCATGTCTTATACTGGATATAACCAAGAAGATAGTGTATTAATCAATAAAGCGGCAGTAGATCGTGGAATGTTCCTAGCCACCATTTATCATACCGAAAAAGATGAAGACAAAAATATCATCAGGGATGAAATCATTCGGTGTAAACCAGATCCTGCAAAAACAAAATCAATCAAACATGGAAACTACGGAAAAATTAACGCACATGGGTTCATTCCTGAAAATACAGAAGTAGAAAACCGAGATATTATTATTGCAAAAGTAGTTCCAATTAAAGAAAATCGCAATGATCCCACTAAAGTAATCAAATATGAAGATCAGAGCAAAAGTTTCCGCACTACAGAAGAAACCTATATTGATAAGAATTATTCTGGAAGAAATGGGGACGGTTGCAACTTTGCAAAAACTAGAGTACGGACTACTAGAAAGCCAGTAATCGGCGATAAATTCTGTATTAAAGAATCAAGTTTTATACTTACTGATCAAGGATGGGTTCGTTTTAAAGATATTGACACTAATCGTCATAATGTGGCTACATTAGAAAATGGAACGAATTTGAAATATGTCAAACCTTCTGCAAAATATGAATTCGATTGTGTAAATGAACCATTATACATGATGGAAAGTCAACAAGTAAAAATGGTTTGCACTATGGATCATAAGGTTTACGTAAGACGACGTGATCATACAGATTATGAATTGATTGAAGCAAAACATATTCTCGGTAAACGTGTCTGTTACAAAAAAAATGCGGTGAATCAAAATATTGAAAAATATCAAACGGAAATAGAATCGCTTGTATTAAATAAAACGGACAATGATTGGAAAATTATAACATCTAGCATATCTGAAGCAGAAAACATTCAAATTAAATGTCTTCATGCTGGCTGGTCTGCTACACTTCACGAACAAACAAACGGTTCGATTGTAGTGTATATAAATAGAGATGACAATACACCTGAAGTGAACCATAGTCATGTACATACACAACACAAACAAAACGAAACGACTATATACTATAACGGAAAAGTAGGATGTATTGAAGTACCAGATACACATATATTTTATTACAAAGATGATTTATATGATCCACCTGTATGGACTGGGAACTCGAGCCGCCATGGACAGAAAGGAACCGTTGGAAATATCTTACCTGAATCAGACATGCCATTTACAAAAGATGGATTAAAACCAGATCTGATTTTGAACCCACATGCTATTCCTTCACGCATGACCATCGCTCATTTAAAAGAAACACTTCTAGGAAAATTATTGATCGAATTAGGAATGTTTGGCGACGGAACCAGTTTCGGAAATTTAGATGTTAAAACCATTGCAGAAGAACTACAACGGGTCGGCTTTGAAAGTTATGGCAATGAAATCTTATATGATGGACATACCGGAAAACAAATCGAAACCAGTATATTTGTAGGACCTGTGTTCTATCAACGATTGAAACATATGGTAAATGATAAAGAACATAGCAGATCTATTGGACCTGTAGTAAATCTTACACGCCAACCAGCAGAAGGTAGAAGTCGCGATGGTGGTTTCAGGATTGGAGAAATGGAACGCGATGTAATGATAGCACACGGTATGTCGAAGTTTTGTCGTGAACGGATGTATAATGTATCTGATAAGTACGCAGTACATGTATGCAAACGCTGCGGAATGATTGCCACTTTCAATAATGGCGACAAAGGTATCATGCGTTGTAAACCAGGGATGACTGTTCATAAGTGCAATACATGCGACAATGTAACTGACTTTGCCTATGTAGAAGTTCCTTATGCATATAAACTTATGTCACAAGAATTGCAAACAATTAATATAGTTCCTCGATTAATTACAGAATAGAAATCATACACAGATAAAACATAAAAAAATACATTTATTTTTTATATTTTTTTTCGTTACTGATAATAATATGTCGCAAATCCCAGAAAATATACAAATAAACGATCTTCGCTCTTATGGCGAATTCAAAGGAATTTCCTTATCTGGATACAAAATATCTGAAGTAAAAAAACATTTGTTATTGAGTGTATACAATGGGAAAGTAGAACAAGCTTGCTATTGGAGTGCAGAAATGATTTGCGCAGGCCATTATATGGATTTGTGGGAGTGCCTGTTACTCTATTTAGGGAAACATATCCACCTTGGAAATCCCAAACTACCCGTGTATTTATACAAACGATTCGAAGTGTTTAAAAATATTATGGTTCAAGGAATGTACTATGATGAAATTCAATTACGTAATAACAAAACAATACGCAATATGTTTGTAGAAATTGTAGTGGTATTGGCGACTTCCCCCAAAAAAAACAGCATTGAAGTTGTAAAAATCAATAAAGAAGAAGAATTCGATATGACACAAATCGCAAACAAACTGAAAGCAACATCAGATGAGTTCGGAAAACATTTATTACGAAAAGAAGATCCCAAAGAATTGGCATTGTGTGTAAATGAATTTGCATTTCATATTCATGCATCATCCACACATGTACCCAATATGCTACAAGCTTGCTATTGGATTGAATGGATTATTGAATTCGATGTGATATGTAAGAAACGAAAAAGTCCGTGTAAACTAGATAGACGACACCATATACCAGTAGAATTCAAATATCAAAATGATATTATTTGGATTATATGGGACGCGATTTTTGATTGCTTGGAAAGCAGACCAGATTCGTTACAAAAACAGATTATACAAGCAATACTGAATCTGTTTTGCATTAAATACACAACTGCATGTGTGAAAAAACGTAGATATTTGTTGTATTTTGCGATTTCAATGATAACCGAACCATATAACCAGGCTATAAATATTATCACGGATAAAACTTTAATACAAACATCGCTGCAAAATATTGATATGATCTATAAACAGATTAAAAAAAATGAACGAAGCCCAAAAACGGACTACTTATTTAGCGGATTATCAGACGATACGAATTATCAAAAATCATTGCAAAAAATCGAATTGATGAATTCGATGGATATAATTTAGTAAAAAACTGATCCCAAAAATGAATGATAATATGTATATAGATAATTGATCACATGGCCTCTCATAATACGATTGATAGAGCACCTAAAAAACCTAAGCTTGTTCGTACATCAAATCAAGCCATAATGGATGGGAACACACCTACTTTATATGATAATGCTAGTAGAAAGGCAGATTTTGACTATGTATTAAATTTATTTAATTCACGTAAAAAGAACTATAGTGAATGTATTGTACCTTTATCAAAACCATAATGAACTGTTTATAAGAAAAATATATTTTTGTAATTAATGCGTTCAAAAATACATATGAGACATATAAAATTAAAATCGTAAGCAAGTATATAATGGAAGAAGATTTCCAGCTGAACATGAACTTTATGGATGAAAATCCACAAAGCAATCAACGGTCCAAATCACCTGAGTCAACACGCATTCAACCTCACATGCATACCATCGCACAAGAAAACTCAAACCCTCTCGGTGTACGTAGAACTTCCATGCCAAATGAAGTTGTGACAGGAGACAAACTAAAGATCACTGATACAGGTCGAACTTCGATGAAGAAAGTACAACTACAAGAATATCAACATGATATTAGTCAAATGACCATGTACAATATTGTTCCTTCGCCAAGAGATGACCGTGATTGGAATAGTGAGGCTATTTTTGATCATAAGTCAAAACTACCACAAACACTAGACCTACGCAGAAAATTAAATCCACCCAAAAATCAAGGGTATCAAGGAACCTGTGCAGCACATGTAGCCGCATGTATGAAAGAATGGCAAGAACGAAAAGATGTGGGATTTAAAGGACATATGTCCTCACAATTTGTATATAACAATCGCGGAAATCAATTATCTAATGGAATGTACGGACGAGATGTAATGAACATTTTGAAAAATATCGGCGTGTGTACAGAAGACAACTACCCTTATGAAAAAATCGAAGCGGCATCTGAAATTGAACAAAACTTCATAGAAGAAGCCGCCAATTTCAAGATCAAAGGATATGCTCGTATCAATACGATTGATACATTAAAACGAGCTCTTTTAATAAATGGTCCTTGCTATATTTCATTTCCTGTTTACAACTATTCCAATTATATGTGGAGACAATACAAAGGAGAAAAGAAATTAGGCGGTCATGCAATGACAGTTGTAGGGTATGATAAAAAAGGATTTATCATCCGAAATAGTTGGGGAGTGTTTTGGGATGGAGATGGTCACTGTCACTATCCGTTTGGAGATTGGGGATCTCATTATGAAATATGGACAACTATCGATGAAAAATCAGAGAAACTACCACAAAAAAAAATGTTTCTTTCCAAAATCTGTTCCACAGTTTCTGGAAGCATCAGTAGTGTAAAATTACCAACCATCACACTTCCTTCATTGCCACAATTACCTAAGAGAGAAAAGAAAGATGTAAGTGAACCACAGACAGAAGAACAACCAGAAACAACTGAAAATAAAGATGAATCAGACTTAATTCAAGACAGCAACAATGAATAATTCATGGAAAAAAGAATAGTAGAGAAGAGAGACTAAAACATGTTTATATCTTATTTTGTATAATCATGTTTCAAATTAAAAACTAGATCCAAGCAAACTATTTGCCGGTGCTAAATAAGCTTCTGTTTCTCCCGTTGGACCAGTAAATGCACCACCTCGAATCATTGTGTCTGACCCTTCGGGTTGTCTAGTGGTGGCCATTGGTGCAGGTGGGAACATATCCGTTTGGGATGTGTTTAAGAAATCTCCTTGGCTAGGAACGTGTTTTGATCCAGCAACTGGTCGACTAGATCGAGTGTTGGATTTCATGTTTTCTACTGGAGGACCGTCCCACAATTCCATAAGACGGTCATACATAATATTGACCTTAATACCTAATTTAGTTTGGATACTTAACACCAATATCATAAAGGCAAGCAATACATTTGTTAAACTTAAAGATTCGTACTTGAATTCACTATATGTGGGAACGTAGGTAATCATACGATGAATGATGATCACCCCTACAAACATTACAACCAATTGGATCAAAATCTCGACAAGAAGCTCTATAGATGATTTTTCTATATCTGCATCGGGAATAAATCGTTGGATTATTTTGTTCAATACAACTATCGGGATAACCCCCAGGAGTGCATATTGGACAACGTTCATGATTTCGGCCTTTCCTTCTTCAGTTGTAGAGAATACATGAGAAAAAAAAGTAGGTTTATTGATTCCGGTTGTGTCTCCACCGGTCATATCTGTCATTGCATTCATTATATGCTTTTATTAGAGAAAATACTTTTTTGTGATTCTTAACGGATAAATACCTAAATACATCATCATTCATCATGTCTATATTTGTTATATATTCAAAAAGAACTTGAAATATATCTATATAGTATAATTATTGTAGTAAAATGTCCGAAGAACATCAGTACTTAGATCTCATTAGTCTTATACTTCAAGATGGGTCATTCGAAATGTCTCGAAACGGAAACACTTATTCTAGTTTTGGTCATAAAATAGAATTCTCTTTGAAAGATGGGACTCTTCCATTACTTACCACCAAAAAAGTAGCATGGAAAACATGTTTTAGAGAACTTATGTGGTTTGTACGAGGATCTACAAATAATCACGAATTACAAGAACAAAAAGTAAAAATTTGGGATGCAAATGCGTCGCGCACTTTTCTAGATTCTAGAGGATTGCAACACTTAGAAGAAAATGATTTAGGTCCTGTGTATGGACATCAATGGAGACATTTTAATGCACCATATGATACATGCAATACAGATTACACAGGCAAGGGTATAGATCAATTGCAAAATATAATCAATGCACTAAAAGATCCTACACAACATAATTCACGACGATTAGTCATGAGCGCATGGAATCCGTGTCAAATAGATCAAATGGCATTACCTCCTTGTCACGTACTAATACAATTTAAAGTACGGGATCATAAATACTTGTCGTGTAGTTTATACCAGCGTAGCGGAGATATTGGCTTAGGTGTACCTTTTAATATCGCATCATACTCTTTTTTGACACATTTAATCGCAAATCATTGCGGATTAGAAGCTGAAAAATTTGTTCATTTTATTGGGGATGCTCATATATACGAAGATCATAAAGATGCATTGTTGCAACAAATAGAAAGAGAACCATTTGACTTCCCACAAATACGTTTGTCTCGTGTTGCATCTACAATAGAAGAATATCATGAAAATGATATTGAGTGGGTAAAAGAATATAAACATCATCCTGAAATACGCATGAAAATGAGTGCATAATTTTTTATTTACTGCATATATTGTATATGAAATACATCAAAGAACTAAACCACGAACGATCGTGTCAAGAAAGAACCCGTTTATTGAAACACATACTAGAACAAGATAAACAAATACAAGAACAACAAATATACATAAAACATTTAGAAGATTTATTGAATCTTCAAGATATGCCATCTAATGATGTATATACCATCGCAAAACATTCATCTGAAAATGGGGTCATTCATGTGAAAAAATTCTTCAATCAATACGAATTATTCATGTCTCGTAAAAAAAATAAATTAGATGATCATTACATCAGTAATTATATAGATCAATATAAAAATGACAGATCTACTGAAAATAGCCCATAGAGGGTATAGTGTCTTATACGGAGACAATAATATGAAATCGTTTCAAAAAGCATATGAAGAAGGTTTTGATGTCATCGAATTAGACATCCAATTAAACAAAGACAATGAAATTGTAGTATACCATGATCTACATATTCACGGTGTTTTTGTCTCAGATATGTCACATAAACAAACCAAAGATCATGGAATTTTATTGCTGAAAAATGTGTTTGAAGAATTTCGGTATGCATCCATCATTCTTTATTTAGACTTGAAAGGAAATGTAAAGTTGTCAGAAATATTAATCAAATTTATTGTTCTGATGAAATTTCCTCAAGATCGACTATGGATAGCCAGTTTTAACAAGAATCACTTATACACATTTATGTGCTCCCCTTTAAAAGTAATTCTAGGATTCATTACCGCAAATGATTTTTATCCGCATGAACATGAATCACTATTACATAATATTGATTTTGTGTGTTGCAATATACATATTTTGTCTCGACGCTTTGTAGAAAATCTAAAAGAACTCAATAAAGAAGTGTTTGTATATACCGGAGAAAATACATATGACATTGAATATATCAAGAAGTTCAGCGTAGATGGAATTGTAACAAATTTCATATTTTGAACATTTTACAGAAAATAGATATAAAACCTCCTTTTTATATCTAGTATAATGAGTGCCGCAAACGCCGCTGCGAAAAAAAGAAGAGCTAATTTAGGAAGTACGAATCCTGTACCGTCACAACAAACAAATGTATCCGCACAGTCTCCATTATCACCTTCCTCAAAATCGGGACTCACATTACCACAAGTCATCGCTTTAGTAGATTCTCGATTGACGAAATTAGAAGATGCTGCACAAAAACAAGGACATGTGTCTTCTGTTAATTCAGACCATGTAAGTGAAGAAGCATTGAAACCAATCTTACAAGAATATGATCATCGGTTTACCATGCTTGCCACACAAATATCTGATCTGAAAGAAATTGTAATAAAACTTCAGAGTTACACAATGGATGTAAATAAGTCATTACTAGAAGAAAGAATTCATTTTATGAATGATTCAACCTCCGACTTTTTACAAAGTTCGGAAACCGAAACGGGGTCAGAATCGATCAAATTAGATGATCTCAAATTAGAAGAAACTGAAATTGTCAGCTCCGAAATCGTATCTAATAAAAATGAAGAACTTTCGGCAGAAGAAACACCTACCGAAGAAATTATCGCAGTAGAAACCGATATTCCACTCAGTACGGATCTGTAAATTATTATATAATAGACTATTGTAATAATTTACTTTTTGTTGTAGCGTCTTGACTTTCGTCGGTTAGACTTTCTCTTTGATGACTTTCGCTTTTGTGATCTCTTTTTGTATGATCCACGTCTCTTTCCTCCCGCCTGGGGTTTTTCTTCACCCATACCCCCCTCCTGCAAAGCTTTACCTGCTCCCATACCACCTTCCTGCAAATCTTTACCTGCTCCCATACCTCCGGATTGGTCTAGTTTAGATCCGGCACCACCCTTATATTCCTTTGCAGCCATCTTCAAAGCATTTTTGAATTTGAATTCAGGATTTTTTGCTTTCTCTCTACGGTAAACATCTGTTGCGAACTTTGTCCACGCACTTCCTTTTGCCATTTATATATTATGCAAAGAAAATATAAATATATTAATTTAGAACATACAAATGGAAAACGAATCCCAGATTTTAGACCAAATTGCTAAATCTCAACAACAATTTTATGGAGAACATTCGAAAAAATTAGTTTTTAAAAACAATCAAAAACTACAATGTGCTAAACAAGTCACCGAACAAATCGATCTTCAACAAATGATTAATTTAAGTGCTATGATCATTCCTAACACAAATAAACTTTATTTTAATTATTCAGTGTTTAAATCATACGGGCATCCAGAAATTTGTCCACTTGTTTACAATCATTTTCATAGTCTAGTACAACAAATAGTCAATCAATATGGTACATTTGAAATGCATATTAATTTGAACTCATTTACCGTATCCGCATGCGTAAGGTATCGAAAAATGATCATGTCCTCGTTTGATGAAAATACCTATTTAACAGATAAAATGACCTCATTGAATGTTTATCATACACCTAATGTTATTTCACAAATAACCACTATTTTATATTCCAGTATAAAACATTTATCAAATATTACGCATTTTTACAAAAAAGATGAAAGTGATGCATTAATCCAAAAACTTTTCGAACATGTGTGAAAAAAACATATTAAATACATTCATACGAAATCAAACAAAATGGAATTCCAAATCAAAGATACAACAAAATGCGATTTATTTGTATCCCTTTTCCAACATATCAAACAATTTACCGATTTTACGAATATTCTTTTTCAAGAAGAACGGATGTACATTCAGTGTATGGATACCGCGTGTGTTGTCGTATTTGAAATCATTTTACCAGCTTCCTGGTTTGATTCGTCTTATCAGTTAACAAAAGGGGCTGTGAATTTAGGTGTGAATACTACCATGTTATATAAAGTACTAACTGCACGAGACAAAACACAAACCATTGAAATCAAAAGCGAAGACGACAAACTTAATGTACAGTTTTTAAACCCAGACACTGACTGCAATAAAAATGTTTTTAACAAACAATTTGAAATCCCTTTGTTAGATGTACAAACGGAACTTATGGAAATACCTGAAATTGATCACCAAGCTGAATTTACTATACCAAGCGTTACATTTGCAAGCTTGATTAACCAACTCAGAAATTTCGGCGATACTATGAGTGTAATTTGCTCCGAAGAATCTATCTCATTAGAATCGTTTAGTATTGATCTAGGAAAAATGTCCGTCAATGTATCAATTGATGATCTAGAAGAATTCGCCATTGAAGAAGGCAAACAAATGGAACTAGGATTTAGTCTCAAATATTTACACGATATTTGCTTGTATCAGAAAATTTGCAAAAATATCTCCATCGGCATCAGTGAACAAACCCCTCTAAAAGCATCCTATATACTAGACGACAATGCGTCCTTGAGTTTTTATTTGGCCCCAAAAGTAGGAGATGATTGAGAAAATCATGTGTGCAAAAATATATATAAATTTGAGTAATTATTATATATATTCAGTTGACTATGGACGATAATTGGTTTATTTCGTTTGTAATCTTTGTGATTGCCTTTTTTCTATATTTTCATATTCAAAATCAATACAAAACAAGCGATAATTTAGAAATATATGAGTACGATTATGTAGACCCCAAATCATTACAAGATACATGCGCCTTAAAACAACCGGTCCTTTTTCATATGCCAGAACATGGCATCACTACAAAAGAACTACCCGCGATCACCACTAGTGTCTTTGTTAAAGATATTCGTGAATATTATCAACCAGATTATACCACAGTAGAACCCATTATACTTAAAACCACCAGCGCAACCGGACTACTATCCAGCGACACCAGATCTTCGTACTTTTCACAGAACAATGTAATACAACCCGAAAACTCAGACAAATTCGAACTACTCGATCAGATATTACAACCTTTTCTTAACGTAAAAACGTATTACGATGTTATATTTGGATCTAGAAAAGCATATACACCCATGACATACCACATGTACTCACATAGATTCTTTGTAGTAGAAGGCGATACATCGAATTGTGGAATCCGGATCAAAATGTGTCCGTGGAAAAATACACCGAGACTACACCAAAGAAAAGACTATGAAAATTTTGAATTCTGGTCTACCATGAATATGTTTCGCGGAGATGAAGACAAACTTAAAATATTAGATTTTGTAGTCAACCCAGGATATATTTTGTATATACCTCCCTATTGGTGGTACAGTTTTCAGTTTTTAGATGTATCTACATGCGTTACAAGTGTCTCATATTCGACCGCAATCAATGCGTTGGCAAATACAAAAGAATATGCATTACATCTATATCATCAACCCAATCTACAATCTAGAATTATAGAAGAAATCATCCCCAATGTAAAAGAACCAGATTCCGGAAATGATTTAGATGTTTCAAAGTCAGCAGAAACAATAGACACAACCGAAACTATTGGAACTGTAGGAAAAACAGAACAAACAGAACAAACAGAACAAACAGAACAACAAAATCAAGATGTGTCCTTACAACTCATTGAAGAATTAAAGTCTCATTCATAATTATATAACCATGGTAGAAATACTAGGCGAAGGTACATATGGGTGTGTTACAAAACCGAGCTTAAAGTGTGACTCACCGAAAGATTATACGGATCGTGTATCAAAATTAATGACGAATTATGATGCTCAAAAAGAATTATATGAAATGCAAACAATACTCAAAATTAAAAATATTGAGAAATACGTTTTACGGTTACCGCAAATTTGTACCCCCTTAGACTCTAAACAATTTTATGATACTTTGAATAAGTGCAACAGCGCACGCATTCAATCTATTGTAAAGAAAGAACCGAAACAGTTTCGATTATTGTTACTAGATGATGGGGGGGTAGATTTAAACCAATTTATAAATAAAAATATATTAAAATCGTTGAATTCAAATGATATAAATATTTTTTTTACGGCCATCTTACATTTGATTGAAGGGGTCGCGTTTTTTCTTAATAACAACATCATACATCATGACATTAAATTACCCAATATTGTGTATAATGTCAAAAACTCGAAAATCAAATTCATCGACTTTGGAATTATGACCAATAAAAGCACCTTTATTCGTACGTCTTCCAATAATACAAATGATATAGCTCAATCGTGGGAATACTTTCCAAGAGAATTTAGCTGTGTGAACAAAGAAGATTATAATCAATTTATGAAATGTACCCGGTATCGTAACAAACCATACGATATGTTTATTACAAAAGCAGCAAATACATTTGATAGTTATTGTTTGGCATTTGGATTGAAAAAGTTTTTCAGGTCTGTTGTAGGAAAAATAAATCATATACATAATGAATTCTTTCAAAAAACAATCCTTCTTATGGAAGAATATTGTGATCCAGATTTGTTTAAACGCAACGATGATCTAAATTCATTTTATTTCAGATATAAAACATTGCTGAAAAATTACAATATATATAACACCACGAAACCTACACCGTCCAGTAAAAGCATTGAATTAGCTGATAAATACTCGGTCAACAAGATGCACAAAATGAACGAAATGTCTCGCGAAATATCAAAAGAAAAATCAAAAGAAAAATCAAAAGAAAAAATAGATTCCATCAAAACTACGAAAAAATCCAGGAAAAAATCCAGGAAAAATAAATCTGTGTCGAAGAAAATACATGAACCATGCCCACCTGGGAAAGAACGAAATCCTAAAACAGGGCGTTGTATCAATGTGAAAAAACGTGTGAATATTATGGACAAACCATGCCCACCTGGGAAAGTCAGAAATCCGAAAACAAAACGATGTATTACTCAGAAAAAAACAGACGAAGAAAAAATGCGAGAACCATGCCCCCCTGGAAAAGAACGGAATCCTAAAACAGGTCGTTGTATCAATACACGAAAAAAACGCTGATGTTTTTGAGCGTTTTTTCGGTTTTGCTTTGTTTGTTTTGCTTTGTTTGTTTTGCTTTGTTTGTTTGCTTTGTTTGTTTTGCTTTGTTTGCTTTGTTTGCTTTGTTTTGTTTTGCTTTTCAGTATAACAATCATAGAATACATATATTTTATGGCAGCTTATATTCAGATACGTAGTCCAGATAACAAAAGATAGCCTTTTCTAGGTCGTACCCAACATATTCCGATTGATATGTGATATTTCTTGCCATTGTACCACATGTGTAATCGTCGCAGTCGGGATCTCTACAATCACAACTATATGGTTGCTCTGTGTAACTTTCGAATGTAATATAATAACGTATCTTTTTCTTCGAGTAAATACACGACAATAGAATCGCGAATGTTTTGCCTTTAATTCTTATATAGTCCTTTATAGCCTCACCTGATTTTTTGTCATATGCGACATAGTAGCTCGCTCCATGATTTACATCATCATAATCGCCTTGAATATCTCTTATATACTCACCTGGTTCGCGAAACTCCGGATCAATCAGTCTAGGGTCCAAATACTTGACCACTTCATACATTCCCACTAATGGTGGCAATCTTCTAGCAAGAAACATGACTGGTTCGGTGGTTTGTTCCTGTGTACTGATTCTGTATACTGGTTCTGTGTACTGGTCCTGTGTGCTGATTCTGTGTGCTGATTCTGTGTGCTGATTCTGTGTGCTGATTCTGTGTATTGTTCTTTTGCGCTTAATCGTTTTGATTATTTTCTGTTTATAATCACCTTTTAAAAAAAATGATCAATTTTTTAAAATTCCTTTTTTTTCTCAAACTATATAAATGGGAAGCAAAACACAAAAAAGACGATCTACACACAATAAATCCATGAAACGAGGCGGTGCAAGCAAAAAACAAAAAGCCAAGATTGTTGAGACTTTTTTAGCCATTTTAAACGCAGTAAAACTATATCATTGGAAAACCAAATCATACGCACAACACCAAGCCACCGATCAACTACATGCAAAACTATCAGAAGATATAGACAAGTTTGTAGAAATTTTAATTGCCAAATCTAGGAAAAGAATCGATATGTTTACCAAAACGTTGAGACTATATGATTTCAACAACAAACGACAACTTAAAACCAAAATGTTCGAATTCCGTGAATTCTTGTTAGATCTGGATCGTGTTTTTGATTCCAAAAAAGACAACGATCTATTCAATATCCGAGATGATATGATCACAGAAGTAAACCAATTCTTGTATCTACTCACATTAGACAAATAATTCCAGTGAGATAAATCTGATCATATATAAACCTATTCAACGAAAAATATGAAGTGGTACTTTTTACTTTTCTTTTTTGTTATGTTTGTATTGATACTTGTCTCATATTTCATGTTTAGAGAAACCATTGAGACAAAAACGACACAAACCAAAGAAACATTTGCAGATGATAACGACAATACCCATATACAATTTCTGAGCAAACATCAATTCACCAAAATACTACTCGAGAACAAAGACAACTACTATAATACGTTTCATAAAAATGATCTCAAAATCCGAAATGTAAAGTCAGTCAAAGATTATGAGGCAGTCATTCGGAATAGCACATGCAATGGAACCAAACAATTACAACAAAAAATTATTCGATGTATTCGAATCGTTGAAAATAAATTGAGACAAATAGAACACAAAACCAAACACGGAATTGTTATCCGAAAATTCCTTGAAATACCTTGGAAATTCGGATTTACGTGTGATCGCAAATATGAAAATGGATACCCACATACACGCAGTGATATTATTGTAATCAATGTAACTGAAGCATTTCGTAGACCCGAAAAAAGTCTGTGCGAATTACTGATTCATGAAAAAACACACGTATATCAAAAATTATACAAATCAGAAATGGATGCATATTTTAAATCAAAAGGATACCGTGTAGTAGATACCAAAACAACCGACAAAACAAATATACCTGCCAACCCAGACATAGATTCCAACATTTATGATGATTTAGAGACAAAATTCAAGTTCTATGCCAAATATAGGAAAAATCCTAGCAGTTTCCGAGACATCACATATTCTAATGATCATGCGAAAAATGAACATCCCTTAGAAAAAATAGCATATGCCATGGAAACCATTTTGTAAATGCAAAGGGAAAATAATTATATAAAAATAGACTGTTCTATTTTTATAGAATTTAATGTGCTTATATTGGTGTGTAGAATTATTACATTATATATCATACCCTTTACGAACTATTGAATCCACAAACGACAAACTAGATATATGGAAGTTTCTAAAACCGTATAAAAAAGAAAACGATCAACTACCTCATATAAATGACTTTGTTATCAATCCCATGCGAGAATCATCCACCGAAGTCATTATCGGTGGTGATCATATCATTTTCTAACAAAATAACGGACTCCCAATCCTTGTCTACTATGATTTATCCCCGTAGGGGATATTTCGGGAGACCAATACATATACTATATCTTATACATATAAACTCTGATTTGTTGCTATATATTTTAACACCATATCTTCAATCTTACTCATCTTATGAACCCATTCCGTTTCATGCTTACATATATCCAATTCACCGACTGACTGCATCTCACGCGCAATAGTCGCGATCTTCATCATCGCTTTGGTGAAATCCCCTATGGCTATCTCCTTTTTTTGAAGATGCTCCGATATAAATAACTTACATTCTTCTTCACTACCACAATCACACCAAGCCATTGATTCGTCCATTATATCATAACTTAATGGTGTCTCGTAATTAATACCACTTTCTATACGAAGATCCGTTTCGGATTGAGCATATGTTTCATATAATACACCTAACTCTTTCACCCTCGATTTCAAGAATTCATCCTCTGTTGTTGGAACACCTATGCGGTATTCTTGATTCACCTTTATATCTGTCGCACATGAAAATAATCCCACTATCTGCTTTTCTGTAAAATCCTTCATATAATTCCATTTTTCAAATATACATATAACCCATACTGTAGCATCTACCTCCGCTATGTGCGATGCAATTTCACCTAGTTGGGTCAGTTTATAGTCTGTTGTAATAAAGTTTTTCTCGTTCATTATGTTACATATCTTTTTGGTTTTTGCTGTAATATATCCTTGTAAATGTGTTAAATATATTTGTTCTGCTTCTTGCGTTTTTTGATTTTCTTCATATTTTTTCCATGTTTCTACATCAGATTTGATACTTTTATAGTCTTGCTCAATAGTTGCAATTTTGCGCTGGCATTCCTTTTTCTTTTTGTTGCCTAATACCTTCTCCTTTTCGATTTGTTCTGCATAATTTTTACATATTTCTTCCGGGGTATTTGCACAAAACGTAGATGATACTGAAGATGTAGTCTGTAAACTATTTACCACTTGTTCTTGTGATTTGATCTCCTTTTCCACCTCCTCGTGCATCATACTTCGGTTTGTAAATGCGACAATTGTATCCAATGTTGCTTCCGGATTTGCACGCAATACATTTAACACCATTGAATACGAGATTTTATATTTTGACACCAGTTTGGGCGGTTTGCCACACATGATTGTTTTGTATGCCGATTCACTAGGCGGTTTGAATAAATTGTTGCAATGAACCACATATCCGACTGTATCAATCCCACGTCGACCCGCACGTCCCGCCATTTGAGTATATTCATGAGAATGTAAAATACGATTGTCATTCCCATCGAACTTAGTCAATGAAAGAAACATCGCTGTTTTGATCGGACAATCCAAACCGATCGCAAACGATTCCGTCGCAAATAACAATTTAATATATTTCTTTGTAATA
>Ga0209137_1001169_pt1 | contig 25482 bp, 20 predicted proteins | sample SaaInl5LU_22_DNA_FD_184642 | JGI IMG/M metagenome (GOLD analysis project Ga0209137, IMG submission 184642) | Marine microbial communities from expanding oxygen minimum zones in the Saanich Inlet - ESP_105LU_22_DNA (SPAdes) (version 2) | ecosystem: Environmental > Aquatic > Marine > Intertidal...
AGTGACAAAAGTAGTTCGAGTAGAAGGTACAAGACCCCCTCCTCGATAGTACTCACTTATACTTATTGGATTTGATCCTCCGAACTCATTTTGAAGATTAAGAAGGCTTATCGCCCCACTAGTTTGAAGAGCCATTTTTTAGCTCCTCTACTTCTGCTTTTAATTCTTTAATTGCTTCTACTAACAAGCCTACAAGATTACCGTAAGCTAGTGTCATTGTTCCGTTGTTTTCCCCTACTGCTTCTGGAAGTACCTTTTCGACGTCTTGAGCTATAAGACCTGTTTGTCTTTCTCCTGTATCTTTTCTATCAAAAGTATACCCCGTCAAAGCTTGTACTTTTGCTAATGCATTAGGTATTGCTTCTAGGTTTTCTTTCAGTTTAATATCTGAATAGGCTGTGATATTGCCGCCAGCCGTAATACTTCCATCAACAATTAGATTGCTATTAAATTTTCCAGTTCCATCACTTTGAAGAGTAATTCCAGTACTACCATAGCCACCGCCAATATAAGTAGTACCTCCAAACTGTGCAATACCAGTAGTAGAAATACTAGCAGCAGATAGGCTTGATCCCACAGTTAGAGTAGACCCAAAACTAGATACACCACTTGCGAAGAGCCTACCTCCGTCTTTTACCCAAAACTCTTCTGCAGTTCCCGCACTGCCTGCTCGTATGAGATAATTTTGATAAGGGAAGCTTGTAGTATTATACTGACAAATATCTACCCACATATCTGCATCAGTATAGTTGAATAAGTTGGCTCCATCCATTGCAAAAGTCGCAGCCGCACCTGATCTAGCGCCAACAAATATTCCTCTACTATCATAATCCCCGCTATTACTCAATGCGGTCATACCAATTTTATTCCCGCTAGTTGCACTAGAGTAAAATATTCCTGCAGTATCATAACTAGTAATGCCTAAGAAATTTAGGCTTGATGCTCCTACTGCAAAGTAGAAAGGATCAGCTGTTGCGCCTTGAGTAAACGTACTACTAATTTTATCTGCAACAATACTATTAGCAGTAATCTTGCCCCCATCTATAGTAGTAACATTGCTATTAATATCTGTAGCAGCTCCTCCAGAGCTTAGTTTTGTAGTAGGGTCAAAACTACTAGACCCATCAGTCAAAGTTCCAGAACTGAAAGTTACAACACCAGTAAAACTTGTGTGCTGTACAACATTGCTGTAAGACACAGAAATGGTACTACTATTTGCGCTGGCTTCAGTTCCATAGTACCTAACAGTATAATAAGTATTTGAAGAGGTAGCATCTTGTGTGTTTGGAGAATTTTTCCAAATATTAGTAGTGCCGCCATCATTAATATTGGTTCCACTAACTAATCCACTCGAAAAAGTATAAGTATTACCAGAAGGTGCGGAAGGCTGGCCTCCTGTGCTTTCATAATATAAATACCCTTGAATAGTTCTTAATCCATCATCTCCAGTAGCACCAGGACCTCCTGGTAGCCCATCTGTTCCTGCACTAGATTTACTGAAAGTTTGCTTTTGTGTACCCGTAACTAGATTTTCTATATTCAAAGTATAGGTAATAACGGCAGTATCTGCAGTCATATTACTATGATCACCTATTGTAAACGGGTTACCAGTAACACTTGTAGTTCCTGCAGTAATATTGCTTGTACTTACACTTACAGAAAATTGTCCCGCAGTAGGAGTACCTGTAACACTGTTTAATTCTGTCCCGCCTTTATATACTTCTATAGAAGTACCGGATCCAGAGTACGTGCTAACAGTTCCAGAGCTATCTGCTGTAAAAGAGTGAGCTGCATTGGTCATAACTACCGTATAACCATCTATACCATCGTCGCCGTCTACCCCATCGGCCACGTAAAATATAGATATAGTATCAAAAGCTATTTCAGTCGTAGGAGCTGCAGCCTCTGCTACTCCTACACGAATGCTTAAAGGATTCCCTGCCCAACCAGAAGATAGACTTGGAATAGTATAACTAAATGTATCAGAATCTCCTGTTCCATCAGTATAAGAGGTTTCGTCAGTTATACCGTCTCCTGTAAACTTAAAGTAAGGGTCTGTAAAGTTTGAAGCAGTTGCAGTAAATGTTAAAGTGCCGCTAGGAGAAGGATTTGCTCCTGTATCATCATAAACTACAGAGTAGTCATTAGAAGTTAAACGAACTAACTTTCCTGCCCCGCCTGCTGCTCCGTCTTTTACAAAAGGTATAGTAATATCTGCAGTAGACTGTTTGTTTGTATTACTTTCATCTAGTTCTTCCGCTACTGTGACAGAGAATACTAAGTCGGTTAAACTATACTCATCTACTTTATCAAGAGTTTTTGTAGCTACAAAGTTCGTTCCAGCAGAAAATACAGTATCTGCTGTCTGAGATATTTCAGAATTATCAAACCCGGTTCCTGTAAATTTAAACACAGGATTTTTATACCCAAAAGCAGTAGCAGTTAATATTAAATTAGTATAGTTAGTAGTGAGTACTTCATCCCCATCAAAATTAAGGAAAGTAGGATTTACAGTAAGTATAACATTTCTAGGAGACTTGCCTAAATCTGGATTTATAGCTAAATTTATAGGGTACGCCTTAAAAGTCCCGCTGTCATTTCTAACTGAATAAATAACAGAATCATCATTCTTATTAAATCTAAATTCATTTCTATATGCTTCTACGGAAGATATAGCAGTAGAAAAGCTCTTATCTATACGAACATCTGTGGCTGAAGCAATATAAACTACTTTAGCTGCTTGAGTGCTGCTAAACTTAATAATATCTCCGACCTGAAGAGAAGTATCAAAACCACTACCAGTAACTTTATTTGAGTCTGCAGATACACTTACTGTTCCTATAGAAGTCCAGTTACTTGTGTGCGTAGTATTTCCTGTTCCTGCGTTATAGAAATATCCATACCCTAAGTCTTGGTCTTTGTAGTATTTAATCAGCTTGAGTGGATCAGTATCGTCTCCATCAATCATTATGTAATGAGAAGCAAGCTCTGCCTCATCATTCGTAAAGGTAGAGAAATCTAAAGAAGGTATAGTACTACAATCCTGAGTATACTCAGTTACAGGAATACCATCAAACGTTCTTACTAATTGAGGATTGCCTATAGGGGATAAAGAGTATGCCTTATCCTCTAAAGTAAAAGTACCTACAGAAGTTACAAATGCAGGAGACGATAAAACTCCTCCCAAAGCCATGCCAAACACTCGAGGAACGGCTTGGCGTGCAGGATCCTCTATAGTGAAGGTTGTTTTTGTAGTATCTGATCTTCTTCCGTTTTGGGCTACTGTACGAACTGCAAGCGTAAAAGTACCTATCGGTAAATCTAACCCTGATAAGCTAGTTTGATTTCTAGAAACTTTAAGAGTAGTAGGGAACCCAGGAATATTACCTGAAACCTCAAAATAATCTATATAATCATAAACATTACCGTTTGAGTCTAGGGGGTTGTCCCAACTTAAAATAACGTCATCTTTTAGTTGCCCAGAATTTAAATCACTAATTATTACATAAGCATTACGAGGCGCAGGAATACTTTCCGTCGAATCAGGAGGACTGAAAACAGGGTCTTGAGTAGATAATACAAAATTATCGTCTACAGCCGCATATTTTTCATTATAAAACTCTACTGCAGTAATTCCATAAATGTTCTTAGACTCTTCAGATATAGAAAGAATCTTATACATTTTTTTAGAGCCTTCTACTTCTACGCCAGAAATACTTTCTTTCAATACCCAAACACTTTCTGCGCTTGGAGTAGTAGAGAACGCACCACTAACAGTAAGAGAAGTTATTCCCGTGCCAGAAGCTGTAGAAACTGTTTGAGTCTCTACATTTGTATAAGGCTTCCAAGTTACGTCTACATAATCACCACTATCGTCGAGTATATTACTCGCCTCATTTTCTGTATCAATAGTTGCACCCTCGATTACATCTCCACGAGAGTAGGAAACGGTTCCAATAGTAGCAGATTCTTGAGCAAGAGTAGCAACGCTATCAGTAAACAGTACACTAAGTTCATAGTCTGAGCCAGAGTTTAGCTCAATCTCACGATCCAAAGGTATTGTTGTAGTGTTACGAGTACCTGTATTACTAACTCGTCCACTATATTTTAAATTGCCTGGATAACGATCAGAGTCTTGAACATTGATAATATCCCCCGGAGCTATAAACGCTGCATTGATTGCTGTCTTGAAAGATACAAGCTCAGTTTGATTAACAGCCGTCCACAGTTTCCAACGACCATATCGAAGTGCTTGACCTTCAGTAGTTGCGCCAAAAGCTACTGCTTCTTCAGAGATAATTCTACCAGTGTTAATAATATTGTCACGATCTTCTACTATTAGATTCTCTAGCTTATAGTTTGCTGCAGGGTTATTCCAAGTTACAACTATTTGATTTGCACGAGTTTTACTGCCAGTAGTCTCATATCCAAATGCTCCATCAATAACATTTGATTTTGAGAAGTTATAAATAGGATCGCCAGGCTGGTCAGTAACAGTATAAACCTCACCATCCATCCAATAGATCATGCTTCGGAATACAGTGGCTAAGTCTTTTACTATTTTATAAGCATCAGATGCCCGCGTAAAGTAAACATTTGTAGTAAATCGAGGCTCAAAACCACCTGCCCCGTCAGGAACGAGTTCATCACAGTATCGTGCAATTCGATAAAGAGCGTATTTATCAATCTCATCTTCATTCAACCAATCCCCAAGACCATAACGATTGTTTGTAAGAATATCGTAGAATACCCAAGCAGGATTGTTTGTATAAACTTTATCCGCACGGAAATTTCCATCCCAGTCTTGATAAGATGAAGTGGTAGCACCCGTAGATACGTTTCGATTGTATGTAGCAGTACTGTTTACACCTTCATCTCTCGTAACATAGTTTGAAGGTACTTTTACTTTTACGCCTTTACAGTGGTAAGTTCGAGTAGGAACATTCTGAAAATCTTTTGAGTTTATTCTTACTTTCGCCATCGCAGTAAGAGGATAAGAAAGATTTTCTTTAATAATACTATTTAAGGCTGAAATCGAGCCGTCAGAAGAAGTAGTGTAATTAGGATTTATAGTAGTTGTACCAGCATCATATGCTCGATCATTATAGCTAGTTCGTTCTATTTTTACTTTAAAATCTGTAAAAGGTTGATACTGCCGCATATCAATTATTTCTTCAAATATGCGTGGAGCATTACTTTTTGCCACATGAGGAGTAAGATTATTAATAAGTTGATAAGACCCAAAAGATCCGTTTCTTTCTACAGAAACAAACATATTATATCTTACTGTTCCTACTCCTTGTTCTCCTTTTTCATTACGATTCCATAGTTGACCGTATGTAAAAGTTACTCGAACCTCATCAACTTCTTCTGCTTGAGCTGCAGTGAGTCCAAAGCCAGAAGCAGAAGTACCAGTATATTCTACAGTAGGGTTATCTGTTTCTTCTGGATCGGAATAAAGAACGGGACTAAAAGGAGAAAAAGAACCTCCAGGTCCTATAGAAATAGACCCTATTCCAGTTCCTGCAGCATCTGAAAAAGCAGGTTGTATTAAATTACCATTTCTAAATTGTACGTCATAGCTATTTTGTTTTGAGCCTCTTGATACGCTATCAATAAGAGAAACGGTTTCATAGTTCGTGCCGCTCAAATCACATTTATAACTACCAGTATTACCTGGAAAGTTGGAAGTAAGAGTTAGAGTGTTGGAGGATATAGAAGCTACTTGAAATTTTCCATCAACAACTACAGTATAGCTTCCATTTGACAAAGCAGGATTAAGATCAGTACCAGGTAGAGGAATACACTTCGCCACTGTGCTAGAAGTATAACTTTCTACGTACCCTTCAAATACTGTACTAGAATTTGAGTCAAGTAATCGAATAATTGCTACTTGAGCAAAGTTTGTTCTGTCGTACTCCATTGCAGGAACAAATATTCCAGTGCTGGAAGTAATTGTTACAGAGTTTGCAGCTCCCGTTACTGAACTACGAATAACTGAAGCCGAGCTTGAGCCGTAATTTCTTACAATAATAAACTTTGTACCATTTTCAGTATCTGCTTCTATATTTTTAGTAACTCCATTTCTATTAATAGTTACAGAAGTGCTATTCAATATAAAATCAAATTCTACTGGAGTTTCTGATAATCTTACAAAACTTTGTGCAGTTATTTGAGCAGGGTCGTCATTTAAGAATACAGAAGTTCCCCCATCTACTAAACCATAGATAGGTCCTTCTGAAATGATATCGGTAAAAAGAATATCTTGAGTACCTCCAGATGCGGTTGCGCCTGATTTAGTATCTATTACTTGGCTTATATTTCCGCCATTTCTCTCCATCTGATCTTGTATATAACCTGCTATGTCACCTTTTGTAACACTTAAATTTTCTCCATTGATTGTTACGATAGTATCACTTGAAGTAACTCTTTTGTCCCCATGAATCATCTCAAAAGATATAGGGTACCCAGGAACGCGAAGTTCTCCATAAAGAAGAGGAATCGGCATACCTTCTACAATATTTTGCTCTGCTCCATTAAATAAATATCCCTCATCTTCCTCGTCCACAGCAGGATCTGGAGCCATGAGTTGCTGAATGCCTGTAAGTGCTAGATTTGTTGCTAAAGCTGCTGCTACATTTGCTACGCCTCCTGCTAAACCTGTAGCATTTAAGCTTAATAGTGGGGCGCCTCCTGGACCTAAAACAAATAATGAAGCTATTGCTACCGCCGCAAGAATTTTACCTCCACCAGATTTAGAACCTGCGGGAATAGGAGTAATAATTATATCACCTTCGCGAAGAGGTAGTAAACACTCTAAAGGGCTGTCGAGTTCTTGTCCCCCGACTTCGATATGAAAACCAATATCACAGTCAGCAGCATCTATAAAGTATTTCTTAAACCCGGGCTTATTTGCATCTAATAGACGCAAGGCATCCTTAACGCTATCTCCGTGAAAAGAGTGCTGTGCTCCAAATTTTAAAGCGAGTTCGCCTTCAAGATAAATGCTACGTTTCATATCGGTATATTCCAGTTAAGTACTTTTTCCATAAAGGATATAAATTTTCTCTGCAAGAAAGCCTGTTTACTGCATGATGAAAGAAAATATCATTACCAGTATAGACCCCGCAATGGTTAGGAACCAAAGATCCCATTGTAAATATCAATAAATCATTGGGCTGTAAGTCTTCTACTTTACTAAACCCCCATTCTTGAATATGTTCGTCTGTAAAGTAGTTATGCCCCTGCTCCCACCAATCGTCTAGGTAGGGTAGTCTGTTTTGTAGTTGTAAACCTAAGTGTTCTTTGTAGTAGTCTTTACACGCTTCGAGACAATCGAATTTACCAAACTCATACTCTCGTCCTATTAAAGGATTGACTTTTACTTCTGGTTCCAGTATGTTTAATTTCATATCTGGGTAACTAAAAATATAGTAAGGTATTCCTAAAGAGTTGCAGTATTTTTTATCGTTCTCACTAGCTTCATTCGTCCAATCTATATGGTTATGGACTATTGCGAATATATCTGCCTGCCTCTTTATTGAAATATAGTCTGTCGGATCAAGTATAAAATCTTCGCTTTCTTTTGCTAAATTTTTACAAGGAAAGTATTCTTTTTTTCCTTTTACTATTCCAATTATACCGCAAGCTTCTCGAGGATAGTTCTCCTCGAAGTGCTTCTGAATTTCATCAATCATCTAAACTTTCTGCTTCCTATAAAGGCTCCAAAAGGTAATATTTTACCAGTATTTTTCTCAGTACTAGGAAGCGAATTAGAGCTCCCTGGAGTAGCCGGTTTAAACTGAAATCTACATTTACATGAAGATAGTTTTTTACCACAAACATCTCCCTTTGACCAATAAGGAGAGTTTAACCCAGGAGCATTTCCAGTACTAGCTCTAACACACCTCCATACCGTTAGTTGATTTCCATCATTATACTCTACGTACTGTCCAACTGAATAAGAAGTGCCTGAATTATAAGTAGTGTACGTTTCGAAATCTCCTGCAACTGTAGAGCCGGAAGGGATTATTGGAGCGTCATCTTCTGTAAAGTATGCCTTGTGCGTATTGACCCCGCCGGATCCATCTGCATAAGATATTGTACTATTCTTATCCCAAATACAGCCGCCCTTTTGATCTAAGCTATAGCCTTGATATTGCCAAGAACAGTATTTTCCTATAACTTTTCTATTTGGTAGAGTTATTCCTGATAAGTCATAAGGAGCTGCTAGTTCATAGGTTACTGCGGTGCTGTTCTCTCCTGAAATTCTATCAATAATAAATTTACGAATAGGAAACTCTATAGGAGGTGAAGCATCTCCTGTTTCTCCATATAAATACTTTTTAAGAGTAGTACGCCTTGTCAGTCTTTCTCCGACAAGATTTTCTGCTTTAATATTGCCAATAGCTGCTGAAAATGTGTTTGCTACATTTGCAACAGTTAGGCTAGGTCGATTTATAGCACCATCTGCACCAAGTTCTACTCCATCCATTATGATTGGAAATGCAATATATTCTCTAATAGTGTAAGGACTAGTGCGATCTCTAAATTGAACAGTGCTTAAATCTTCTTCTAATCCAGAATGAAAGTACAAAGTTGTACCGTCTATAGTAAGCTCATAAAGCTCTACTAATGCACTCCCAGGTTCTTGTAGCTGTACTACTTCAATTAACTCGCTCATGCTTCATAAACTCTTTTAAGTGTTGCTGATACGGAATAAAACCCATCGTGATGGTAGCTCTGACTATAGTTTTGGCATACTACTTTAATTGCTAATTCTCCGCCTGCTGCATTATCATCAGGTATTGTATACGTAAATGAAGTTGCTCCTTTTAAAGACGCAAAATAACCCGTTATATCATCTACTTCGGCAGCAGTACGATTATTAAAAGTTACATTGAACATCTCATCTACGGAGTTAATTCCGTCCGCAATGCGTTGTTCATAACCGTCTCCAAATCTAGCTACTAGAACTCTTGGATTGGATTGTCTTGCTATGCCTCTATCAGGAGAAATTGAACGACTTCCATAAGTTGCTGATGTTGTAAATCCAAGTGCCATTATGTTGCTCCATACGGGCTAAGTATTCCGCCAGACCGTTTTTGATTTTGAAGTTCTTGTTGAACTGCTCGTGCAATAACTTGTCCAAGATTGCCTGCTTGCGCTGAATCTTGTTGCATGTTTGTAGACGCATTGCCTTGACTATCTACAGATACATTTACAGTAACATTGTTTTGTTGACCTGCCCCTTTCATGTCCACAGGTATTGCTTTTCCATTTGGCATTGGTACTATTGCTTCATTATACCTACCTTCTCCAACTAATCCTAGTGTAGGTTTAGTTGCAATGCCTCCATTTGCGTATGCTTGGAATCCACCTTTTGCCATTCCACCATTTGCAAAACCTAAGAAGCCCCCCAGCATTCCTATGCCTCCTGTAAATAATTTACCAAGTAAAGGCATCATTCCTTGAAATAATTTTCCAAAGCCTTGTATTAAAGGATTGTCTTTTGAAAATATCCCCTTCAATCCTTGGAAGAAAGGATTTTCTGTTTTTGAAAAGAAATTTATAAGAGGAGAGAAAAGACCTCCGGCCCTGCTAACCCCTGATTCAGAAACTGTTCCTTGCTCATCCTCTACAGAAGTTTTTACTTTTCTTCCGAATAAGACTGCTCCTATACCTGCTAGCACTCCTCCGGTTTTTTCTTTTCTGGGCTCGGGAGGCCCTACAAAGTCACCGTCTCCTAATATACTTCCTATTGAGTCCTTTACCGAAGTTACTGACTTTGTAGCCTCTCCAAAAGCTTGCTTTATAGCAGTACCAACAGCTGCAGCTCCATCAGTTAATGCTCGTGCAACTGTTAACGCGCCTTGTTGTGCTTTTATTAGGGGGTCCGTACCCATTACAATATCAGTAAGCTGTCCGGCAAGTTTGTCTGCTATACCTTCTAATACTCCTTTTCCAATATTGAGAATTGCGTCCTTAAAACTCTTTTCACTCCCTTTAATGATTGCAGCAATATTAGACTGTAAGTTACTTTCTAATGCTTGATTAGCTGTATCCAGTAGCTGAAAAGATAAAGAAACTTGTCTCTCTAATGATTTTTCTTTTTCCTCGTTTAATTTTAGTTCTTGCTGTAAGTTCTCTAGCCTAGTCTCTTCTTGATTATTTAGCTCACCACTGTTTGCAATTCTTTCATTTTCAAGTATAGTAATTTGATCTTGTATATAGGCTCGGTCATTTGCTAAACTAACAGATTTTAACTCAAGATTTATTAAATCTGCTTGACGTTTTGTACGGCCACGTAAATCTTTTTCTGTGCGCAAAGCCAGCTCATTTGCTCGTGTTAGCTTATCTTTTTCAAGATTATCAATCGCTTCTGCAAAAGCTAAGTCTCTTTTTGTAATCTCTAAGTCTTTTTCTTGTTGCTCGGATAATTCTCCGTTTTTCTCGAGTAAGCCCTCTGTTAATTTTACTTGAGTTTCTAAAGCTACTACAGCAGATTCTGCCGCAGTCATTCCCATAAAAGAATTTCTAAGCTGTCTTGCTTGGTTCTTTGTATCTTCTAAGCCTCTAGTATAGTTTTTGAAAAGCATTGTGGCATCTGCGACTGCTACTTGTTGCCGTTCTAACTCTTGCCAGAGTTCTTTTGCTCTTTCCGGAGACTTTGTATTTAATAACTCTTGCACAGTACTCAAATATGCCTTTATAGCAAGCGTACCTCTTCCGCCCAAGTTATTGGATATTATTTCTAAGTTACCTGCTTGATCTGTAAAATATGCTCCTAACTTAGCTAGTCTTTGGTCATCAGATGTATTAAGAAAGTCACCAAAAGTTTTATCAGCTTGAGCTAATTTTTCTTCGAGTAAAGCTATTCTATTAGAGGGATCAACAGCTACATTTGCATTGAATACTGACATTTGATCAAAACTACTGCTCAGTTTAATAGATGCTTTGTTAAAGTTTTCTAATTCGCTTCTTGCAGTTTCTAGGTCTTTTGTTAAGCTTTCGATCGAATCTTGTGAACTTTCTTTAATAGAGTCAAATCCTACAGTTGCTACTTCAAACAAAGGTGTAAGGGTGCCAACAGAAAATGATCCAATTCTTTCCCCTAATGCAGTAAAGTACTTTAAAGAACCTGCCCCATCTTCTGTTATTATATCCTGAATTTTGTTAAAGTTTTTAAATTCATCCGTTAGTGCAGATACTTTTTCACTAGCATAATCTAAAGCCTGTGAATTTTCATCTGCTGCTTTTTTAGTCTTAAAAAACTGATAAACTGTAACTCCAAGAGTAGCAATAAGGGAAACCCAAGAAAGTACGGAAAGTGCGGTGGCTGCAAAACCAGCAAAACTTGCAGCTGCAAGTTTCATAGAAGCAAAAGCTCCTTTAACTTTAACCTCTGCCATTTTAATAAAAACACCAATTTTACCTGTTGTTTTTTTAAACTCTTGTTCTATACCTTTTGTACTTCTTTTTGTTGCAAGTAGCATTTCATTTAGAGCAGAGTCCCAGTTTCTCTTCATCTCTTTTGTCATTGTTTTGCTATTTGCAACAGCTCTTTTCATACCAGAAAGCTGCTGAGAGCTTAACTCTCCTCCGCGACCTTTTTGAATTAAGTCAAAACCACTTCCAGGCTTAGTAGTTCTAAATCCTGGATCCCCCAATCCTTGGGCTCTTGCAGCTGCAGCTTCTTTATTTGCAACTCTTGTTTCAGTAGTATAGTCTTTTAAAGAAGCTTTTGCTTTATCAAAAGATTCTTGAGCTTTTTCCGCACTTTCTCTTGCATTTTCTCCTATATCTCGTAAACCTGGAAGAGCAGCAGTTAAAACTCCTTTACCAAATATACCTAGTAACGCTACACCGAGTGCAGGAAATTGAGATATAGCCTCTGCAAAAGGACCGAGCATTGCAGCTGCAAATTCTTTTATACTATTTACAATATCATCAAAAGACTTACCTAGCTTGTTGAATACGTTAACGCCAGGATTTACAACTGCTATAATCCTAGAGTACTTTTGCTCTGCTTGCTCTAATACGTCATTTGCTACTGCTTGAGATCTTTCAAATGCTGTTAGACTTTTTGCGTCCCTATCTAAAGAATCTGCATATTTTTGAGTTGCATCATCTAGTCGAAGTATAATACCTAATTCGTCTAAGAGTTCTGGCTCTGCTTTTGTTACACCACGAACTAATCGATTGAAAGAATCAGTTACATCTCTACCTAGAATAATGGAAGCATCTTTTGCTGCCGTTCCAAGCCGAGTTAATTGATCTGCAGAAAGACCTGCGGAGGTTCCTATTGCTGCTGCTTGAGAAGCATCGGTGAAGTTAATCTGAGCCTCTGTAGCTGCAATAATATCATTTGACAAGGATCGAAGAGCTACACCCGTTGCTCCTGCATAGGCTTCTTGACCTTTTTGAAGAGTTACTAAATTTCCTGCGTCTTTTAGAAATGTAAATGCCGCAGAAACTGCAAATAGATTAGCTGCAAGAGTAGCGTATGCAGGCACTAAACCCCCATTTATTCCTTGAGCCATCTTTGAAAAGTTTTTAGTAGTATTTGAAGAAGCACCTGCAGCGCCTTTCAGCGTACGATCTGCCACTTGAGCGCTTGCAGCAGTTTTACCAAGAGCGTCATTAAGCTTTTTTGCGCTTACTGTAGCTTTTTGCATTTTGCCATTTACGACAATATCTATTTCAATTTTATTTTTTGCCATTAGCCGGATACATTATGGGTGTAGTTTTTACCACCGCTTTTAGCTTTACGCTCTTCTGCTTTTCGTTTTCTGTCTGCTTCTTCTGATCTATGGTTCATTAATATTCGTTCATACAGTTTCATAAAGTACATGGTTGTCCTAGTGTCTTCTATACTATAAATATCGAATAACTGTGAACAATGAGACCAGTCTTTTCCACAATAAGTGCCGGACATTCCTTCCCAGACATCTGAGAGAAGGTTAAACATAAAAAATGCCACTTGAACCTCTGTCGGGAAACTCGACTCGGTAAGTGGCATCTTTTGGGGGTCAGGCTCTGTACCTAGCTGCTCGCATATCTCTAGATACTGATCCATAGATACGGGGGAAGACTGTTCTTTTACAAATCGAGCAAGTAAGTCCTGTATTAAGGTTACTTGCTCCCAGTAAAATTTTCTAGGTCTGAAACAGTATCGGTTACCCAAGAATCAAAACTATTTGAATTTCTCATCAATAGCTCTGCGTTGTCTTGAGTAAAAGGTAACTCGTCATCAGGTTTGTGAGCTGAAATATCCACCAAAAGAAACTCTTCTAAGTATGAAAATTTTAGTCCTGTCCATCCCTTGATAACTGCACCAACATACTCTTCCAGAAACTTATCTTCATCTAAGTTTTCTTCTGGTTGATGAGTACGCTTATTAAATTTTGTGCTAACACACTTCTTACGAAGTTTTAGTAATTCATCCCTGCCCAAATAACAAATATCTACACTAAACCCTTTATACCCAGGGAAGTCAATGGATACTGTCTTACTTGGAGTTAATAAACTCGCTAATGAAACTTGGGCGATTTTGGGAGTAACTGAATCTGTCATTTTATATCCTTTTCTTGTTTTTATAAACAAGCGAGGGTTTTTACACCCCCGCTTTTATTGTTATTAGTATAGAAGATCTCAACATAAAAGTCAAGAACTATTTTTCTATGCTCCTTTATAAGTTAATACAACTTCGTCTGTAAGCTCAATGCTGCTCGGTAGCGCATTAAAGTTTGTTTCAAGTGAAATAACGTCCTCAATAGAGTGAGTAGGAATGTCTACGTGAGCAGTTCCCATTGCAAGCTCCAAAGCAGGTGCAGAAGTTCCTCCAACTTTAAATGTAAGAGCAAAAGAATTAGTAACAACATTCGAAATTGATTTAACATCTTCGAAGAAATCACTAGACTTATTTGTTCCTGCAGTATCTTTCAGCAAATAACAAGTGAAGCTACCAGAGACAGCACGACCTCCCGTTACGTGGCCGATAGGAATATTTACAACACCTAGCTCTTCTGGAGTAATATAAGTAATATTATTAGTAATAGTAATATTTCCGCCTGTGAGAGTTAAGTCATAAGAAGCTTCTAGTTCATCTGTACTATCTCCATCTGGGTCTTGAGTAGTAGGTACGATAGTAAGCTGAGTTAGACGATTACGAATAAAGTTATCTGTAGCAGTAACATCTTCGTATACAGTAGCAGTTGGTAAACCAGTTGCTGTATCATCAACAACTTCTGCTGCAAATCCTGACCAATCAATCATTGCAATACCATCTATTTCAAAGTTAAGAGTTGCTTCATTTACAACTGCATTTGTTAACTTGTAAACTTTCTTGTTTGCATTACCTACAACAAAGTAAATACTTGCAGTACCAAGAGTAGATTTATTTGAGTTAGCAAAGTTAATATTTAAATCTGTTGTATCAGCAGTAAAACCCGGGAAAGTACTTGAAGCGTAAGTAGCAGGACCTGCCATTAACGCCCACAGCACTTCTTCTACTGCGTGATGATTTGCTGCTGTGTCAGCCGCACCTGCACCAGTTCCTGCAGATACGAAAGGACGCACGTAAGTAGAGAACGACCACTCTGCGGGAGCGAGAGAGTCGTTAAATGCGCGACGACCCCGCTTACTGCTGCCGGCGGAATCTTCCATTTCTGAAAGTGAAATTTCTGATACGTTAGTAGCTTGCGAAAAGCTAAAGCCATCTAGTACGGGGAGTTCCCACACAGCTGACCCAATCTCAACGTATACTTTGGTATCTCGGCTAAAATATAATTGTTGTGCCATTACTTTCTCCTATATTCTTGAAAAGACTTGGACTTGAACCTTTGTTCTTGCCAGTATTTTCTAGTATCGAACCTCTATTGTCATTTCACCGACTCCATATGGTTCAAGTACACCCTCATCAGTATCTATACTAATGATTGTGATTTGGTGTGTGTATTGGGTTGCCCCCTTTCTATCGATATATTCTAGTCTAGAATTATCTTCTAGTACTGCTTCTACATCTTCTAATAATTTATCTAAATCTTCTACTGCGTCTTCTGAGTTTACATAGCATCGTAGCATTATACTCATAAAACGATCTTTATAGCCACCACCTTGATAATCTCTAGTTTCAGAACCTGCATTTAAATGCACTGCAGGGAACTCTTCTATTTCATCCCAGAATTTTAATCGTGGTTGAACATTGTTAAATAAGTTTGTAAGATACTCTCCGTTTCCATTAATACCTTTTAATTTATCTACTAGTGCATTTACAATGGCTTGTCTTCTAGTTGCGTATGTTCTTGTAGCCATTACTGTCTCCTAGTATATAATCTTCCGGTTACCATTTGTGCTGCTATTTCTCTTATAGACCTATCAATTAGCTTACGAGGGTCTCTATCTGTACTTCCTTGAGCAAACCCAGGCTCAAATGTTTGGTAAGGATATTTTTGATAAGTATATCCTATTGAGGCAAAGCCTTGTGGAGTCTTATTTACATCTGTAATACTAACGCTCTCTGCGAATCTTCCTGATTGGTACTGTAGCCCAGGAAGCTCCATATTTTTTGCAACTACACTATTAATTTTTGTATTTAAAGCAGCATATAGTTTTATCTGAGAAAAACTTGTGTCTTTAGTCTTTCTTTTACCTTTTCTAAGCTCACCTGCATCCCTGATTAAAACACTGCTTTTAACTTTAGTTCCCGCAACTTTAACGGAATCTTTCGTTTTTAATTCTACTCTCTTCTTTTTAGTAGTTTTTGCTTTCTTTAAGCCTTTAGTTAGATTATCCATAACTACTTGTTCTATTTTATCTTCTAAAGAGCCTGAGCCTTTCATTGCTGCTATCTCATAAACTAAATAATCAGAGACAAAAGTTCTAAATACAGCTTTTATTTGCTTTTCTAATTTTGAATCTGCTATGTTTTCTGAGCCCACTTGAAAATCAACTATAGAAGCATAGTCTGCTCTTAATTTTCCTTCTTTTGTAACTATTGAAGTGTATTTTGTACTTAATTGAGTTATTTCTTTTTGTATATTTTTAGGCGTATCAGACACTTTGAAAAAGTTATCTAAATTAGATTTTAAAAACCCCGCTCCGGTTTGTTCTGAGCCTACTAAAGACTGAGCAGCCATTAGAGTATTTGCAATCTGCACCTGTGAAACTGCTGTCCCCCTAACTCCATGTCCTTTATGTATATCTGCTTTTATTGAATCAGATTGAGACTTAGTTATAACTTTGGCAGTTTCTAACTCTTTTAAAATTGCTGTCTTTACAGCACTGATAGACCTTTTAAAGCTAGCTACAACAAATATATTTTTATCCCAAGTATAGCTATTCATTGGCAGTATTTGTTCTATTTTTTCTACTACCGCATTATACCTTCTGGCTTTTCTTTTTCTAAAGCTTTTAGAAAGCTGAAGCGCTTTATCTCTTCCAGCTTTTACAGCTTTTTTAGCATCATCCTTTGATATATTTGTACCTGGATAGGTTGTTTCTATTACCAATATAAATGCTTTTATGTCTTTTAATATTAGAACTTGTCCTCCCTGCCTTTCTACGTTCTTACGCATTTCTAGCTCTAATTTTTTTAGTAAAGCATTAGAAAAGGTCTTTCTTACACTAGAGGAGCTCATTAAAAGTTTTTATATAAGTCTAGAACGCGTTTAATATGGTCAGGGAAAGCAACATTATTACGCTGACTAGTACTTGCTTGGTTCTGAACAGAAGCACCTGCAAGTGTGCGGCGCTCTTTGTGCTCATCTTTAATATAGTAAGTAATCAAATCAATAACTGCAAGTTGTAAATCTACAGGAACAGTTTCATATCCAGCAGTATAAACTACACGAACAGCTCCAGGACCTTTACGCCAGTTACGGAAGTTTGAACCTCCAGTAGTTCTTAAAAGGCTATCTGTACCCGCATCAAAGTAAAATTCATGGGCTGCTTCTGTAAGAGTAGTGTAGGCTCCATCATAGGAGTCTCGCTCTTCTACAGATACAATAGTATTAACAGGACTCTCAGTAAGTTGTACCATATGAGTATCCCAAGTAATATTAATGACTTCTGTTTTATTAGTACTGTAGTAGTCTACAATGCTATTTCCACAGTAAGTTTTTATTAACTGACTCACAGCAGGAATCAAAGCTTCAATACGCAAGTCTTCTTTCGGAGACTGGATACCTTCAGCTTCTTTATATTCTTCTAGTGTAATTAAATTTGTCATATTTGAGTCATCTAATAAAAACTCGGGGGAGCGAACTCCCCCCAGTCTCTTGGTTCAGATTATGTTGCGAGGTCGATCTTAACAGCTGAACGGTTACCTGCGGTATCTGCAACCAACTCTTCAAAACCGAGTGATTGAGTAGCAACGATAACACGACGCTGGTTACCAACTTCGTAATCTGTCTCAACTGCAACACCGCGTAAACGTGGGATTGCGTAGTTGCGAGTATTAACAGCGAATGCACATGGAATGCCATCTGCTTCTGCTGCAAAGCTATCAGATACGATTACAGGTGAACCATAAACCGCACCGATTGCACCAGTAAGCTTAGTAGCGATGTCAGAACCTACATCAGTGATGTCGGCAAAACCTGCATCTTCGATAAGCTCATAGTAACGTGCCTGTGAGATGATGTAAGCAACATCAGTAGGGTTGATACCATACTTGCCCATTGCTTTACGAGCAGTAAGAAGGTTAGCTGCTGTAAGAACAGCGCCACCAGCAATGCTAGGAGCTACTGAGCTAGCAGTTGCGTATCCGTCAAGACCAGTGATTGAACCAGAGCCGTTGATAATAGCATTATCTACTGCACGAGCGTGTGCACGAGCAACTGACTCAACAAGCATAGGCATCAAGTTAACGAGAACTTCTTCGTCTACATGGTTGTCCATGAAAGTCTGTGAAATCAGACGATAAGCATTCAAGATTACTTGAGCAGGTTGGTAAGTGTTGTTTGAAGCACCACGGTTTTCCAAGTTACCTGCTGCAGCTGCACCAGTTTGGAAAGTAGCCGGCTCAACGTCTGGCTGAATAGGTAGTACAGTTGCTGCACCATTTACTTGAATCTCACGGAACAGACCAGCTGTACGTAGGTTCAGAGTAACTTCCTTTTCAATTTGACGAGAAACTTCTTGATCGATATCACCAGCATTACTTGCATAGTCGATACCTGCCTTCTCTTGAATGCTTTGACCAAATGCAGTATTCATACCTTTGCCAGTTACGACACCAAGGATATGTGCTTGCATGAAATCTTTGCCCCACTTAGTGAGATCGTTAGTAGATGTACGATCAGAGAAAGTACGCTTTGAGTCACGCATCTTAGCGAGCTCATCACTCTTCTCAGACAACTCTTTTTTGAATGCTTCAAGAGTTGCATTAAAATCTGCATCTTTCTCAGCTAGTTTAGCTTCGAGGTCTGCTTGTAGACGCTCAGCACCAGTTTCAACGGCAGTTACTACTGCTGTCTTAACTTGCTCTTCTTGTGCTGCTTTAGCTGCAACTTCCGCTGCTGCTTTTTCTTGGTCAGCTTTTTCAGCTGCTTTCTGCTCGGCTTGCTTCATTGCAATATTAGCAGCAGTTTGCTCCGCTACTTTTTTAGCAAAAGCTTCCAAGTCGATTTCTGGAGTATTAACTTCAGACATTTTGATCTCCTGTTGTGCGGATAAGTCCGCCTTTTCCGGTGTATTTCTAGCTACGCTAGAGGTATTGACCTCGTCCTTAGCCAGAGTCTGACCGGCTAGATCTACACGATTTGTGAAAGTTTTCTTGAACTCCTCATACTCATCCATCGAGTTAAAGGATTTCGCCAAAGAAAAAGTAGCTGCCTGATTGCAAGGTACGGAAACAACCGAAACTTCAAACAACTCAGCGTCCTTAATCATTAATCCATCAGTTTCCTTAATATAATCTGCATCCTTGACACGGAAACCGACAGAAAAGGCTCCAAGGACACCATCTTTAACAAGCTCAGCAACGTTACCCGGGGCACTCTTACTGATTTTGCATTCTAGTTCTAGACCATTTGGACCAGCTTTCATGCCAGTAGCACGACCAATTGGTCGATCATAGTCATGGTTGAAAAGAATAATAGGATTCTTCTCGAAATTCTTTAAACCACCTTTTGTCCAAGCCTCTGCAGAAATAGAATCGCCAGCGCGATCAAAGTCAGCAGTGCTTGCCATTCCACGAATCATAACACTACCATCTTCGCCGGTCTGTGCTTTGAACGTGGAGGTTAAGTTAAATATCTTTTCCATCTTTCTTTACCTCTGTCTTCACAGGCTTGGGTACTTCTATTTTTACAGGCTGTGGCTTTGGCATTTCTATCTTTGGTTTAGGGTTTGTAGCCATGAGCCAAAGTTCCGGCTCATTTCTTTCTAGCATTACTAACATTCTAGAGTAGGATCGAAATACTCTTCGAATGCCTGAAAGTAGAACTGGTTTGTCTGCGCATTTTATATAGTCTGGCTGGCTTAGAACTTCGCCTTTCTCTGCAAAGAACATAGCTACTGTTTCTAGTGTTTTACGCACTTGGGCTTTATTCGCCATCTGTATCTCCTTCTGTCGGTCGTCCGCCTAAGTCTGGGTTGGCGGCACTTCCTGCGATATTAGCAGGAACCCTTAAATCACTGTGACCTTCTATGTCTTCAAAACCTAGATTATCACGAGCTTCGTTTGGTGTAATTATACCCGCATTTACTAGAGCAGAGTAGTATTGAGCTGAGTCACGTAGTTCTGGTTGTAACGCAGGAATACCTGTCAAGTCTTCCGATAGCTCATACCCAAAAAATCTTTCTAAAGCATAATTAAGTTTTGTAACTATAGGTAGTACTGTCTCTAAATAGTACAATCTCATATTTGGTCGAAGATTAGCATTATTTCCTGAATCTAGTAGGATAGGTGGAATGCCCAATGCTTTTAATATAGTCTTCTCAGTTTCTTCGGTGGCACTTTGAAAATCAAGTTCTTTAAAGTTTACATTTGAAATAGAATCTATATCTATACCGCCATCAAGAATAAGAGGTCGTCTACCGCCTGCGTCTGGCTTGTATCGAGCCTGCCAAGACATAAGCATACGTTCTTTAATTTTCTCAGAAAGAGTATTAGGACTTTTCAATACCAGCCCTGGAACAGCGCCGTTCTTGAAGAAGTTGTCCTGAAACTTTCTCATGCTAGTCATAAGCTGCATAGTGCGAAGTGCAGGACTCAGACGAGGTACTCCTCGATAGATTGAGTAGAAGGAGTTCTCTTTAACATGAATAATCTCACTAGGAGAGTAAGTTATCTTTTCGTTAAAAGTAAACTTTTCAATATAAGTAGTATCACTTGCATGAATAATCATCTTAGATGCGGGCAGGTGGTACAAATGTACTCCATCAAAATATATAAATATATTTCCGTCTAAGAGAAGGTCAATAATGCAGTTTCTACGAAATGTATTTATGTCTTGAAAAGGGTTAGGCTCAGTATTAAGGAGGAGGTCAACTCTACTGCGCTTAATACCTTTTACTACTGCTGTACCTTTTGTTGCCATACCTACAATAGTGCCGATCTCTGCTGAGTCGTCTACTATCATATTAACGCCACGATTGACTATCTCTAGTTCTTCATAGGCGCGTTCATAGCTATAGATTGGCTCTCTGCTAGGCTCTACCTTATGGTCGTAGTAACGCTGGGCAGGATTCAGCTTTTCTTCTTCTCTACCAAGTATTTTGTCATACCACGCCATGTTTAGTTCTCTGTATTTCTACCCAGTTTTCCTGCTTTTTTGCAGTAGCTAGGGAAGGGTCTTTACCGTAAATTGAATGAAGTTGTAGATGATGGTCATGGCACAAGGTTACTGTATAATCATATAACTCTGCCCACTTTTCTTCTATAAACTCATCTCTCCATATAACAATATATTCATCGGTATAGTGTTCGGGGCGAATTGCCTGCTTCCCTTTCAGCCACTCTGACAATAGAGGACTTAAACTATAGTAATGATGGAAGTCTAACTTTTCTGTACTATGACAAATCTGACATGCACCGGCTTTTTGATATTGAGACTTTGCTTTATCCCTTATATACTTAACTCTGTCTCTTTTTAACTGTGCCATGTCTTTCTTTTCCATTTTGATTATCGAAATTATAACTAACTTGAGGTTTCTTGTCAAACACTATTTTTAACGATGTCCTGTTAGAAGCTAGTCTGTGAAGTCTCAAACGAATATATAGCATATCGAAGTGCATCCGCCATGTGAGATGCTTTATTGTGCTTTGGCTTCTCTTTTAGTAGATTGGGATTTGGGTCCCACTGGTACATATCTAGGCAACCTAGAGTTTCTATACATCTTTGATCTACAATCAGATTATTATTATCTACTATAGCCGCTACGTGTCCTATGCCATCAATAATTGACTTTTTTGCGTTTATAGTGCTAATATCATAATTCTGAGCAAAATCAAATCGAGTTTGTTGTGCAGCGGAATCTATGTATATGTAATCTATATTATGCTTATTGATTTGATCTCTAATTTCTTCTGCGTGTTTTTCAGTTGTTTTTTCTGAGTCGTAGTATTCATCCAGTACATAATATTTACCAGAATCCCAATCATATGCAATTACACAGAAAGCGGTAGGATCTCGGAAACCTACGTCCAAGCCTCCTATAACATCCATACCCTCAGTATTAAGATCTGAAAGGTCTGCTACACACTCTTCTGCGTTAAAGTTCCAAATCTGGCCTTCGTAAGTGTTAAAGTCAGCTTCGTACTCTTGTTTAAATTCTGCATCGCTCATAGACTTTCGTGCTTCGTCTACGTCGTGCTGGCTCATACGAGGATTATCTTTATAAGTAGCTTTTATACTACACCACTCAGGAAATTCATCTGAGAATCCTCGGTCAAAGAATTTTGCAAACCAGTTAGTTTTACCTCGTGGGGTCGAAATAAAGATCGCTTTTGAATTATCTTTATCAAGTGTAGGACGAAGAGACACATTAAATGCCTCTTCTCCATCGGTAAGTGCTGCTTCATCAAAGATAATCAAATCATATGAGCGACCTACCGAAGAATCTACTTGGTTTACTGAACCCATTCGTACAGTAGAGCCATTCGAGATTTCGATAACTTTATCTTTTGCGTTGTCTTTTGTAACTTCAAGATCAAAGTGCTTAATTAACGTTCTCTGCAAATCAAAAGAGATTTGCGAGAGAGAGTAGTTCGGCGACATAATCAATATGTTCGACCCCGGAACGAGTGATACTAACTGACCTATAATATTTGCGATATAAGTTTTACCCTGTCGTCTCGACAGGGCTGCCGATACAAAGCGATACTTAGGATTATTAATGGCATTTATCAAAGCTATCTGCGAAGGCAGTGGGTCAATGCCCAGTAACTCCAAATAAGGAGCTACCGGTAGCTTAATAAACCTTGTATCCGACTGTAGATCTTGAATTTCCGTAGAAGGTACATCTACTCTACTAACTTGTACTGGCATTTATTATCTCTTATAGGTAAATTATTCAGAAGTCTCTAGGGATTCTGTAAGCATCTTCAAAAAGGAATCTTTTCCTACTTGCAGTTGCTGAAGCTGAAAGGTCATATTTGCAATTTTTCTGTCTAAATCAAGACAGTGATTGGTCATAGCAATCTGCTCTTCAGTAAATGTAGCTGTATCATATTCAACATCATTAATTGTAATCATTTGAGGTTTGTTGTCTTTGCTCATTAGATTTTCTCCGGTTTTACCAAGGTACGCCATTGGCGCTTGTAGGGTTTAACTGCGAATCAATATTTGATTGCAGACTTGTTTCAGTAGCATCTTTATCTACTGAGTCGTATACCCACCCAAGAACGATATCTTGAGTAAGATCAGCATAAGGTACATAACCTTCTGCTGACGGGTCTGGGGTGAAGCCACAAGTGCCGTAAGAAGATGCAGTAAAAGTATTTTCACCTTCTACGTGCTCAGCATTACAGCGCCAATGGGCTACTACTACAGCGCCTTCTGCGGGCTGTAAGTCATATTCGAGTGTTGCGATCGTCCAATTAAAAGTTGTCATTCTTTTTTCTCCTTTATTACCTTGTCTATATTTAGAGAAGGTTGATTTTTTAAATTATACTTGAATTTAACCAAAATGTCAAGAATTTTTACTCTGCTGGTGGTTCTTCCTCGGGAGATAGATATATAGGATGCTCAGGATCTTCAACAATAGTCATGGTACTTAAGTCAAACATTGCTGTAGGCGGCAGAGCGCCTGGCTCTATATCTGATTTTATCCAAGTCAGAGAACCTGTTGGAAATCTATCATCGGGATCTAAATCTTCTTGAGCTGTACACATAGATTGCAGCTCCTCTTCTGTAAAAGTATCTGGTTCTCTGTTTTGTGTGCATTTTATCCAACCTTCAGTTTTGTGATAGAATATATACATAATTTCTCCTTATGTTTCATTTACGGTTATAAGCGTATATTCATAAAAATGAGTACTATAATGATTATAGCCCGTATAATATAATTTATCTCCCGGCGTCATATAAAATTCAGTATCGTACTCACATTTATTGGCTGGAGTGTCTCTACCTCCTCCTCGATAATTATTAAAGTTGAGGTAAGCTGAACCACTTGTCGAATTTCTCGTTTCATTGGTTGTGCGATACATGTTTCCTCCATAATAACTTGCATCAGCGTACTCTCCAGAGATCATATTTTTTCTGAAAGGAACCATTATACCTCCAGATCCTCCTTGGCTATAAGATAAGCGAAAACCCATAGGCTTATACCCGCCTTCAGGAGCGCTTCCTCTTTGAACTATCCAACCTCCTTGTACTTGATTTTGATTGCTAGGAACACCTCCGCTGTTATAGTCCAAGATCATATACCATTCCTGGGGGTACACTTTTGTAACCCCTGAAGAAGGTGCTGTGTATAATAAAAGCTTTGTGTTTCCAGAAAAAGTTCCGGTTCCTCTAGCATAACTAACTGTTTTTGCCATAATTTAATTCTCCTTTAAAATGCTGAAAATGCTGCGCCCCCGCCGTCGCTGGCAGGGAGGTTTGTGAGTGCGGACCCGTCTCCTGCAAATGCATTCGCATTTACAGTGCCGGAGAAATGAGCGTCTTTGAAGCGGGAATCTGATTTACCTAAATTAACAATGTTATCTCGTAAAGCACCTGCTGAGTTCGTAGGTCTTATTAAATTGTTGACATCATCAAGGTACAGGCCAGTATTTCCGCTTGAAACATAAAGCTCAGAACTAGCAGCACCAATACTACCTACGGTTGTGCCGTTTTTAAGGAATACTGCAATATTGCCGTCACTCGTTCCTCTATTAAAATAAGCAGCAGGGTTGCTAGACACAGAAGAAGAAACATAACCGTTACTATTTAAGTTGACTCCTGCTGTAGTTACATCATTAGCAGTCTTACCCACCAACAGGTTGCCTGATGAGTCAATGCGCATACGTTCTCGTTCTGTCGCGCCGTTGTCCACAGCAAATACAAACTGACCACTTGCCGAGCCTGTGTTGTCGCTTGAAAGCAGTTTTATGGGCGATGTTTCCACATCCACCCTAAAGGAATACCCTCCGTTAGCTCCTTTGATTTCGAGCTTATCACGAGGACTATTAGTACCAATACCAACATTGCCACTGGCGTCTATGCGGACACGTTCTGTTGTAGAGGAATAAGCTGAAGAGCCAGTTCTAATAGCTACATGACCGCCATAGACTGAAACAGGATAAGTTGCTCCTGACGATTCGTAAGCCAACCCTCCCCAAACGCCTGCTGGGCTGCCTATTGTAATAGCTGAAGAGTTTGTACTTAAAGAACCTCTAACATCTAATTTAGCCGAAGGACTACTAGTACCAATACCCAAAGACTCAGCAGAAGCATCCCAGAAGAACTTTGGAGTCGTGCCAGTGTCTTCGTAGAAGGAGATGTCGCCGTTGTCGGCAAATAGCGCAGTAGATGTTCCACCAGTTTTTAGTGTTATTTTCCCACCTGCTGCCGCCTCTGAGTCTGACGCAAAACTAATACCTGCTTCTAACTGACCGTTTTGATAGAAATCTATTGTAAAAGTATCTGGGTCTGAATCCGTATAATTGATTCGCGCATGGTCGCCTATAGTGCCACTAAAATATATTGTCTGCGCGTCTGCGATAGATACATCACCATCAACAGTCAGCCCATCTAGTGTGGCTGTGCCGTTAATGTTTAAACCATCAGCCGTGACTGTGCCTGTGAAGGTTGGGGAGTTAGGGCTAATAGCGACATCCTGCCAAGCAGAACCGTTATAAACACGCATGACATCTGTAGTGGTGTTGAAGTACAACGCACCAGTTAATAAAGCATTGCCGTCATTGTCCAGTGTTGGATTAGAGGCTTTGTCGCCTAAGTAGCGGTCATCAAAGTCATCGTAGGTAGACGCTGCTGCTGCGGCAGAGCTTGCTGAAGCACTGGCACTAGAGGCAGACGCTGTAGCTGA
>Ga0209137_1001170_pt1 | contig 25480 bp, 25 predicted proteins | sample SaaInl5LU_22_DNA_FD_184642 | JGI IMG/M metagenome (GOLD analysis project Ga0209137, IMG submission 184642) | Marine microbial communities from expanding oxygen minimum zones in the Saanich Inlet - ESP_105LU_22_DNA (SPAdes) (version 2) | ecosystem: Environmental > Aquatic > Marine > Intertidal...
TTTACGCTGACGAACTCAAACATCTTTGCAATGAAAAGACCGACGTCAAAAAGATACTTAACGCCATGGAAGAGAGGCTCGATGAATGCGGTCGAATCACTCGAAAACTGGCCAGTCGAGCAGAAATAAATAACTTAGGCACTCAGTCCAGTCAGCTCGTTGAGCCCTGGCTAGATGCAGTTATAGCGCAGTGGAAGAATAAGCGACCCGAAGCCCAGATTTCTTTGCAAGCCGATGAGCCGAGTCTAGAAGCGTCAGTCAAACTTGATCAGACCTTAGCGCCCGCCATCGAGAATTTATTGAACAACGCGCTGGAAGCAGGCAGTGAGGTCATTGAAGTCAGCTTAACCTGTAACAACCGAGATATTCACATCGCCATTCGTGATTATGGCTCAGGAATACCACCCGAAATACTGACGCAGATCGGTAAAACCGTCATTCAAGACTCGGTCAAGGGGCTCGGTATTGGCTTGATGTTGACGCATGCCACCATCAATAAACATGGCGGTAGCTTATTGCATCATCAACCTACCGATGGTGGTACGCTGACTACCGTAATCCTGCCTCGGGAAGGGTGTTAACGCATGCAACGCATCTTAATCATTGATGATGACCGAACCTTTGCGGAAACGGCACAACGTGCGTTTGAACGCGAAGGCTTCGCGGCTACATTTGAGTGCTCGGCAGATTCTGCCCTCGTTAAAGCGGCGGTCTGGCGCCCCGAATACGTATTGCTCGATCTGAATTTAGGTGAGACCAGTGGGCTAACACTGCTGCCAAAGCTTATCGAGACTCTAGGGTCCGCTGCCAAAATCGTCATCCTGACCGGATATTCCAGTATCGCCACGGCCGTGGAAGCCACTCGTCTCGGCGCCCACGACTACTTGTGCAAACCCACTAAACTGCGGGATATTATTGCCTGTTTTACGGGCAAAAAACCGTCCGAGACTGAAATTCCTGATCAGCCACCATCGGTAGAGCGCGTAAAATGGGAGCATATTCAACGAGTACTGCAGGAACATGATGGCAATATATCGGCAACAGCTCGTGCCTTAAGTATGCATCGGCGCACACTACAGCGCATTCTCGCCAAAAAACCGGTGGCGCGCTAACTTTGAGTACAAGCTGTTAACGCGTTCGACAATTGATTCTGAAGCTTTTTAGCAATTGACCAGATATCCAAGGATCTAGCAGGACACTCCTGTTGCAGTGAGGTCACAGCCAATCCCTCATAGCCACAAGGGTTAATACGAGAAAACGGCTCTAAATCGCAATCGATATTCAAACTCAAACCATGAAAGGTGCAGCCCTTGCGGACACGCAAGCCCAACGCGGCAATCTTGCGCCCATCAACATAGACACCCGGAGCCTTAGGATCCGCTTGCGCCTGCAAGCCAAACTGATCCGCTAAAATTTCGATGATAGCGTTTTCAATGAGCGTCACTACCTGTCTGACGCCGAGTTTACGCCGCTTCAAATCGATCAGCAGATAAATTACCAATTGCCCGGGGCCATGGTACGTTACCTGCCCACCACGATCAGTCTGTACCACAGGAATGTTACCAGGAGTCAAGAGGTGCTCGGCTTTTCCCGCTTGGCCTTGAGTAAAGACAGGAGGATGCTCAAGCGCCCACAATTCGTCGGGCGTCTCATTCTGCCTGTTTTCGGTAAACAAGCGCATTGACAAGTAGGTCTCGCGGTAGTCCGCGCACCCTAGCATTTTATGTAAAATTGGCGCCAACATCTTATACCCCAACGAAATTCGCCGACGTGCCAGTGGGCTTTAAATCACCATATTGACCAGACCAGAATCCATCAGCTCTTTATGCATGGCCGCCAATTGCGGCTCACCGGTTGCCGTAATGGTAATGGTCAGCGAACAAAACGTGCCTTCGCGGCTGACCTTGCGCGCAATTTGCTGCCGATCAAACCCTGGCGCGTGAGTTTCAACGATTTCGAAAATCGTCACTTCAAAATGGTCGCATTGCCGTCCCAGGATTTTAACAGGGTACTCGCAAGGAAATTCAATCTTAGGCGGTTCAGGTTGACTCATGCAACTGTCTTCCTATTCTGTAGGTTCGGGCGACAACAGTGTATCGATCCACATTAGAATGCGATCCCACAAGCGCGCAAAAAAGCCAGCCTCTTCGACATCGTGTAAAGCAACGACTGGCCCTTCATAAATTTGCTCGCCGTCAAGGCTTAAGCTGACCCGCCCGACTTTATCACCTCTTTTTATGGGGGCTGACAAGGGTTCATTCAAGTTTACAACTTGCTCAATATTTCGACGCTCGCCTCGGGGCAATGTCAGAGTTACGGCCTCGGCAACACCCACACTCAGATAATCGGCCAAACCCATCCATACCTCGGGCTTTTCCATCTCACGCTCGACAGGCAGTAGTTCCGCGGTTTCGAAATACCGAAACCCGTAATTCAACAAACTGCGCGTTTCGCTAGCGCGAGATTTTGCACTGTCGGTACCCAGAACCACCGAAATCAAACGCATATCGCCGCGTTTTGCTGAGGACACTAGACCATAGCCTGCCTCACTGGTATAGCCCGTTTTCAAGCCATCAACAGACGGGTCTTCACCCAACAGCGTATTTCGGTTGTATTGTTTGATGTTGTTAAATGTGTAATCACGCTCGGCATAAATTTGATAATGCGCTGGAAAATCCTGAATGATCGCTTTAGCCAAGAGTGCAAGATCGTGCGCTGTCGTTAGATGATTAGGCGAGGGCAACCCGTGTGAGTTTTCAAAATAGCTGTCGTTCATACCCAAACGCTGCGCATGGGTATTCATGATATTTGCAAACGCTGTTTCATTGCCCGCTAAATGCTCAGCAATAGCAACCGTAGCATCATTACCTGACGAGATAACAATGCCTTTCTCCAACTCGCTGATAGATACTTCCATGCCTGGCTCCAGCCACATTAGTGACGAGCCCTTAAACATGGGGTTTTGCGCCCAAGCATTTTCACTGATCAATACCTTGTCGTCGAAAGACACCCTACCGCGCTCAATCTCGTAACTCAGCACGTAACTTGTCATCAACTTGGTCAAACTGGCCGGCGGAAGCTGTTCATTAGCGTTGCTTTCGGCAATGACGTAACCGGTAGAAGCGTCGATTAAGTAGTGAGCTCTAGCAGCGACCTCTGGTGGCGCAGGAATAATGGCAGCGGAAACAGATACACTAAGCCCCAGAGCAGCCAAAGTGGCCAGTAGTTTTTGCATGAGAAATTCGTTCCTTCTGTAACGGTGTGTGGATGGTAACGGATCAGACCATGTGATCAAAGCGCTACACCTTCACGAATTCGGCTGTACTCTTCAAATCCAGCCTGAACCAAGCGTCTCTCTAAGACCACAAGCTCTTCGGACTCTTCAACAGGACCAATACGCACTCGATACACAATCTTGTCGGCAAGTCGCGCGGGACTGATAAATACGGGAAAGCTCGTGCGGCTTTGCAACTCGGCGCGGCGAAGCTCAGCGCTTTCACGAGCGGAGAACGCCCCCACCTGCAAATAACGATAGTCGCCTTCGATGCTGGCGCGCAAATCCTCGGTTCCCTCAATAGCCAAAGCTTCTAGATGCACGCGGGCTGTACCGGCCTGATCAAAACCCAATTTTACCGCGGCACCGTAAGATAAATCGATTATGCGATCGCTATGAAACGGCCCGCGATCATTAACTCGCACAACCATACTGCGACCGTTATCTAAATTGGTCACTTTTAAAAACGTAGGTATGGGTAAACTTTTGTGGGCCGCCGAGGCTTTGTACATGTCAAATACTTCGCCATTGGACGTCAGCTCGCCGTGAAACTTTTCGCCGTACCAAGAGGCCCTGCCGGTCTCGGCGTAACCGACCGCCGAGGACATCACCGAATAGGTTTCGCCGCCGACTGTATAAGGTGATTTATTACCAGCGGCTCGAATTGCCTCGGCGCGAGGAATAGCGTCGGCTACCTGATGAGCCTCAACAGTCACCACAGGCGCCCTGTCTTGGCGCATACGATAACGCCCATCGGTACAAGCGCCGATAGCAATCGTGAGCAGCACGACCAAGGCCCACCGAATCACTGCTCTCGCAACCCCGCGGCCAATGCCTCTGACAACTCAGTAACCGCCATAGCGTACATGCGGCTGTGGTTGTATCGGGTAATCGCATAAAAGTTGTTGAACACCAGCCACTGCTGTGGCCCAACTTCCGTTTCCATCTCAATGGGCTCAATTAAACTATCTGACGGCAAACTTTGGCTAACCAGCGCGGCAGCCTCCGCAGGCAACTCGGCAATGGTATAGCTCAGCTTTAAATCGTCAGTGAGCCACTCGGGGGCCAAAAACTGTTCTTTTTTTAGCGGCACTGTAATGGGTTGCCCTGCTTTCCATCCGTGCCGCTTTAAATAATGTCCCACGCTGCCGATAGCGTCGGCTTCATTATTCCAAATATCAACGAAGTCATCGCCATCAAAATCGATAGCGTAGGCTCGATAACTACTGGGCATAAACTGTCCAAAACCCATGGCTCCAGCGTATGATCCTTTCGGTTCTAGCGGATCAATTTTTTGCTCTTTGGCTAACTGCAAATACTCGACCAACTGTTTACGAAAAAATTTTGACCGCTTAGGGTAGTCAAAAGCCAAGGTAGATAAGGCATCAATCACGCGGTACGAGCCTGCAATACGCCCGTAATAAGTCTCAACGCCAATAATCGCCGCCATAATTTCTGCCGGGACACCAAGTTCACGCTCTCCACGCGCCAAGGTCTCTTGATTGGCCCGCATGAATTCTACGCCTTCTTTGATACGGCGCTCCGTTAAGAAGATATTTTGGTATTCGTGCCAAGCCAACACTTTTTCAGCGGGTCGAGAGATTGCGTCGACAATCGACTGTTTTTTCTCGGCTGCACGAAAGATATCGACTAACTCAGATTCGCTATACCCAAAGCCCTCTAACTGTGATGTAAGCTCTGATAGCTTTAATTCAGGGTGATCGCTGTAATCGGCCCAGGCACCGGCTCCAGACATCGCCAACACGAAACCAAACCACCGCAATTTTTTAACCATCACATACCTCATCAATTTACTTGGCGCTTGTCTTGACTAATTGCCATCAGGATACCGAAACCTGCTAACAGAGTCACAATGGATGTCCCGCCGGCGCTGACCAAAGGCAAAGGCACGCCGACCACTGGTAAAATGCCCGCAACCATTCCCATGTTAACGAATACATACACAAAAAACGTCAGCGTAATGCTTGCCCCGACCAGTCGGCCATAGGTCGAATGCGCATTGTAACTAATCCAGAAACCCCGCAAACAGATAAAGAGGTATAGCAACACCAGCCAAAGCACACCCTGCAGACCATATTCTTCGGCGAGCACCGCAATAATAAAATCGGTATGGCTCTCGGGCAAAAAATCCAACAGCGTTTGAGTGCCCTCCATGTAGCCTTTGCCAGACCATCCGCCTGACCCTATAGCCGTCTTGCTCTGAATGATATTCCATCCAGCCCCCAAACGATCGCTCTCTGGATCTAACAAGGTCAAAACTCGCTGTTTCTGGTAATCCTTCATTACAAACGACCACAGTGGCCAGATCGAGGCCAGCACCACGGCAAGCGCCGTTGTAATATATCGCCATGAAAGTCCGGCCAGAAACAGCACAAAGAAACCCGATACCGACACCAAGATGGCGGTACCCAAATCGGGCTGAAAAAAAATCAAAACCGCTGGCAGCCCCATCAAAAACAAGGTGGCGCCCACGTACTTTGGGTTAGGCGGCAAACTGCGTTTAGCCAAATACCAAGCCACCGTCAGCGGCACTGCAAGCTTCATAATTTCTGAGGGCTGAAATCGGAACCCCCCCAGCGATAGCCAGCGTTGCGCGCCTTTAGCACCCACGCCGACAAACAATACGGCAATCAATGCCAGTATTCCGATAAGATACATCCAAGGCGCCAATCGCGCGTACCGATACACGGGAATCTGGGCCGCAACTAACATCCCACCAAAACCGATACCCAAGTAAATAGCTTGTCTCTGAATGGCAGCATTGCTGCCATCAACCGCGCTATTCAACACCGTTAAGCCAAAACCTGTCAGTACCAACAAACCACCGAGCAGCCAAGGGTCCAGCTTTAACAAAGACCAAACCGTTGAACTGCGGCGAAAAGCGTCGCCGCTATAGGGCATTCGACGCAGATACTCAGCCATTGCTGGCCAACCCTGCGTTTCGCATGACGCCTTTACCGGGGTTCGCTAACCAGGCATCCAGCACAGCTCTTGCAACCGGCACGGCCGCACTGCTGCCACCACCATTCTCGACAATCACCGCGAGCGCGATCGTAGGCGCCTCAATGGGTGCAAAAGCAATAAACAGACCGTGATTACGGTGCCGTTCAGCAATCTCGTCCTCGTCATACTCTTCATCTTGAGCTATCCCAATAACTTGCGCCGTGCCTGTTTTCGACGCCACTCGGTACTTTAAGCCCTTCGCCATGGCATGTGCAGTGCCACTCCGTTCGTGCACAACAGCCTCCATACCTTCTATGACCGCCTGCCAATGTGATGGTTCAATATCAGGTAGCTGCAGACGCTCAGTTGCAGGCACGATGCCGTCCACTTCGGCAACCAGCGAAGGTTTGTACGCATACCCCCGATTTGCGAGAACCGACGTCATTAAAGCCAACTGCATGGGAGTGGCCAACATGTAACCCTGCCCAATCCCCACGCTTAAGGTCTCTCCTGGATACCAGGGTCGCCCGCGATTCTGTAATTTCCATTCTGACGAAGGCAAAACTCCCGGACGCTCATTGGTCGTATCCACACCTGTGCGAGCACCCAAATTAAAATTTTGCAAGAAATCGTGCATGCGATCGACCGTCATATTGCGCGCCAAATCATAAAAGTACACGTCACACGATTCGGCAATTGCCATGTGCAAATCGACCGTGTCCGCATGACCACGACCTCGAATGCGCAACACCCAATCGCGATAACGTCGGTCATCCCCGGGGATGCTATACCAACCCGGATCGGCGACTTTTGACTGCGGTGTCACTAAACCCATATGCAAGCCCGCCAGCCCAATCGCGGGCTTGACCGTTGAACCGGGCGGATACTGCCCCTGTAGCGCTCGGTTAAATAAGGGAACATCGGGCGAATCCCGCAACTCCCCGTAGTCTTTAAAACTAATGCCATTCACAAAAGAGTTGGGGTCAAAACTTGGGCTTGAGTAAAGCGCCAGCACGCCACCATTTCGGGGGTCGATGGCCACCACTGCACCTCGCTGCCCCTCTAGGGCTTGCGCCGCAGCAAGCTGCAAATCAGCATCCAGATTAAGCCTCATATCCTTTCCCGGCACAGGGGGCGTTTTATCAACCAATCGCATAATGCGGCCGCGCGCGTCAGTCTCGACCGTTTGCACTCCGGCCTGCCCTAAAAGTGAAGCCTCGTAATACTTCTCAATACCCGTTTTACCGATGTGGAAAGTACCTTCGTAAGGCCCCTCCGGCAGCGTTTGCAGTTCGCGTTCGTTAATTCGGCCGACATAGCCGACCGCATGAGCAAACAGATCGGCCAGAGGATAAAATCTAATCAGCTGAGCCTCGATTTCAACGCCTGGCAGCTCGTGACTATTAACGGCGATTCGAGCTCTTTCTTCCTCTGAGATGCGAAATTTCAGGGGAACCGGCGCGTAAGGTCGAGTACTGGGGCGGCGCAGCTGAAATGCCTCGACATCGTCATCCGACAAATCGATGATTTGCTGCAGGCGCTCAATGACCGCGTCGAGCCCCCCAGTTCTTTCCGCCACAATAGCGAGAACGAACGAGGGTTCATTTTCAGCAATTAAACGACCCGCTCGGTCTCGAATTAATCCACGGCGAGGCGGCAAAGGTTGCGTCTGCAGTCGGTTTTGATCAGATCGAGTGGCGTAAATCGCATGATCAACGATCTGCAAATGATAGTAGCGAATCACGAGCAAGCCGAGCATAACGGCAAAGATTACTAAAGTAACGACCAAACGGTCTGCAAAGATTCGGCCTTCGCGATTGTCGTCTTTCAGTAAGTTGCGGTCAGTTGCCACCGTTCGATCTCTTAGAGTTATGCGCGATGATATGGGTGCCCTATCGATAGTGACCACGCCCGATAGAGCTGCTCGGCCAATACCACTCTGACGAGCGCGTGGGGCAGTGTCAAGGCACTGAGTGATAATCTTTGATTCGCGCGCGCCAAACAGCTTTGATCCAGACCGTCGGGGCCTCCGATCAGAATCACGAGGTCACCCCTGTGAGCTTGCCATGCCTGCCAGTACTCGGCCAATTCCTCGCTGGAGCATGACTTGCCTCGAACATCGAGAGCAACGACGAAGTCGTCTTCGCGAATCTGCTTCAGAATCGATTGCGCCTCAGTTGCTAGATAATGCTCGGCTTTGCGGTCTTTGCGGCGCGTCGCTAGCGGTAAACTGACCCAATCGATTTTCACATCACGCGGCAAACGCTTGTCGTAATCGGCGACCCCAGCCTCAACCCAAGAGGGCATTTTGCCAGCGATAGTTAAAACTCTAATCTTCACGGCGAGCTGGGGCGTCTACCGACCACAAGCGCTCGATATCATAAAAAGCGCGAGTCGCTGGCAACATCACGTGGACCACAACCCCACCCAAGTCAACCAACACCCACTCGCCTGTATCTTGACCTTCGACCCCCAGGGGTGGCACGTCTGCTCGTTTTGCAGCCACGACAACGTTTTCGGCCAACGATTTGACATGGCGATTAGAGGTCCCACTAGCCACCACCAAATACTCCATAACATCCGTTAAAGAGCCGACATCCAAGACCTCAACATTTACCGCTTTTAAATCGTCTAATGCCGCTTGTGCTAGTTCTTTAACAGCCAAAGAATCCATCATTCAATCATCACCTTTTCAAGCCCTTTAGGCCTATACGTATAATTTTTGCTGCGCGATATAGTGTCGCACAACATCGGGAACCAACCCATCAATCGATAAACCGGCTTGCAGTCGTTCGCGAATATCTGAGGCTGAAATATCCAGCAATCGGGACGACAAAAAAGCAACACCCCCACGCGATTGCCAGGGCAAGGCATTAACGTCAACTCGGCATTTGCTTACCCAGCTCGCCAACTCGCCCTGCTCAGGCCAAGCCCAGCCAGGCCTTGCCAAAACTAAGATATTAAGTACCTCTAAAAACTCCTGCCAGCGGTGCCACGATGTAAAACCCAAGAACGCATCGGCCCCCATAATCATGGTCAAACTGGCGTCAATGCCTACTTCGGCTCGAAACTCGCAGGCGGTAGCAAAACTGTATGACTTGCCCGAGCGCTGCAATTCGCGCCCATCGACCTCGAGCTGAGTAATATCTTTCACCGATTCTGCCACCATCGCTAAACGCCTTGCAGCATTGACTCGCGGCGCATCGCGATGCGGTGGATCGGCCGCGGGCACCAGCGTTATGCTCGACAACCCCAGGGCCTCGCAAGATTCAATGGCCATTCGGATATGCCCGTTGTGAATGGGATCAAAGGTGCCGCCCATAAACGCCTTTGCTCTTGAACCTAGACTCAAGAACGAACCTGCCCTGTTCCGAACACAACGTATTTTTGTGAGGTGAGTCCCTCCAAGCCCACCGGGCCCCGAGCGTGGATTTTGTCGGTCGAAATTCCGATCTCAGCCCCCAAGCCATATTCAAACCCATCGGCAAAACGCGTTGAGGCATTCACCATGACCGAGCTGGAGTCCACCTCACGCATAAACTGCTCAGCATGCGCATGATTGTTGGTGATAATCGCGTCGGTATGATGTGAGCCATAGGCATTGATGTGATCTATGGCTTCAGCCAAACCCGCAACAATTCGCACTGCTAGAATGGGCGCCAAGTACTCGGCGTACCAATCATCTTCTGTGGCTGCTACCGCCCAATTCAGTATTCGACAGGTTTCGGAACAACCGCGAACCTCAACGCCCTTAGACTGCAACTCGGGGCCAATTAAAGCCAGCGCCTCTGCAGCCACCAACCGATCGAGTAACAGCGTCTCCATGGTATTGCAGGTGCCATAGCGATGCGTTTTGGCGTTGATAGCTATGGCATTTGCCATGGACATATCTGCACCCTCGTCAATGAACACGTGACAAACGCCATCTAGGTGCTTGATGACGGGAATGCGCGCTTCGGCTGTGATCCGCTCAATAAGTCCTTTACCACCGCGCGGTACGATCACATCGACGAACTTATCCATTGTGATCAAGACACCAACCGCAGCGCGATCGGACGTGTTAACCACTTGAACCGCCGTTTCAGGCATGCCAGCATCAGCCAGCCCCGCTTGGATGCAGCGCGCAATAACGCCGTTTGATTGAATAGACTCGGAACCACCGCGCAAGATGGTGGCGTTGCCCGACTTAATACACAAACTGCTGGCCTCAACAGTAACGTTGGGTCGAGACTCATAAATGATCCCCACCACCCCCAAAGGCACACGCATTTTGCCGACGCGAATACCTGACGGCATGGTACGAATTTGATCGGTTGCACCTATCGGATCAGGCAGCGAAGCAACCTGTTCCAAACTGCCAATCATGCCGTCAAGGCGGTCGGCATTCAGCGCCAAGCGATCACACATCGCATCGTCAAGCCCCTGAGCTTTGGCTACGGCTAAATCTTCGGCATTGGCGGCTAAAATAAGCTCTCGTTGTTGGTCAATGCGCTTGGCAATACACAGCAGTGCATGATTGCGTTGACTTAGAGTACTTAAAGCCAAGATGCGCGCCGCTTGCTTGGCCTGTTGTCCCAAGCCCAGCATGTAGTCAGAGACATCCATAATTCAATTCCATTGTTTCTGCGCGCAGTATACGCTAACCGAGCGTGCCTTTCCTTCATTACGCACCCAGTGTCGCGAGGAACACCACGCTCACCAAATTAAAGATTGTTTGGCCAATGAGGATCTTTTGAACGTTCAGCTAGCCTTGAATGCTAGTAACGCTATGGCAACAGACACGCTATTAAAGTGGCGAGCGCACCACCTCGTGCGCTCGCACATGATATCAATCGTTCTGCGCCGTCGCTGCCTCCTTGATGAGAGTTTGAAGCTCGCCAGCTTCATACATCTCGGTCACGATATCGCAACCACCAATTAACTCTCCTTGAACCCACAGCTGTGGAAAAGTCGGCCAGTTGGCGTAAGCAGGCAAATTAGCGCGAACATCTGGATTCGACAGCACATCGACGTAAGCAAAGCGTTCACCGCAAGCCATTAATGCCTGCACAGTTCGCGCTGAAAAACCACATTGTGGCTGATTTGGGGAACCCTTCATATACAGCAAGATCGGATTGTTTTCGATTTGCTCTTTCAGGGTCTCGATGACATCACTCATAACACTCTCCTGTAAAACGCGTATTGTAGCTTACATGGCTACAAACACCAGAAACTCAAGGGTAACTAGAGTAATTTTTCCTGATTTACCAACTCGCTTGATTGCCCCTAGTACCATCCGAGGGTAAAATTACGTTTTGGGCAGCGTTAGCTGCCTTTTTGCTTTGTACAGAGGAAGCGCCGTGTCGTCGATAATGCCAACTTATAAACGTCTGCCAGTGGAGTTCGTGCGGGGCCAAGGCGCATGGCTTTATGATGCTAGAGGTGCGGCCTACCTAGATGCCTTGACTGGCATTGCGGTAACAGGCCTGGGTCATTGCCATCCTGCGGTGAGCGACGCCCTGAGTCATCAAGCGCAAACTCTCATACATTGCTCGAACCTGTACCACATCCCCACACAAGAAATGCTGGCTGAAAAATTGTGCCGAATTGCCAAGATGGACGCTGTATTTTTTGGAAATTCGGGCGCAGAAGCCAACGAGGCGGCCATTAAGTTAGCGCGCCTTTATGGCCACCAGAAAGGCATTGAAACGCCCCATATTATTGTACTGGAGCAGTCTTTTCATGGCCGCACGATGGCGACATTAACAGCAACCGGAAATACAGCGGTGCAAAAAGGCTTTGAACCGCTGGTGCCCGGTTTTATTCGAGTTCCCGCGGGCGACATCAAGGCCGTTAGAGCTCTTACAAGTCGGCCCGATATCGTTGCAATTTTAGCCGAGCCCGTGCAAGGCGAAGGCGGAGTCAGACGTTTGAGCGATGAGTACTTACATGACCTACGCTCTGTGTGTGATGAGAACAACTGGCTGTTGATGCTTGATGAGGTGCAATCAGGAAACGGCAGAGTGGGCACATACTTTGCCTACCAAGGTCTAAATTTGATGCCAGACGTAGTGACCACCGCAAAAGGCTTGGGGAACGGGGTTCCTATAGGAGCCTGTTTGGCTCAGGGCGTTGCCGCAAGGGTACTCGGCGCCGGCAACCACGGCTCTACCTATGGCGGCAATCCGCTCGCTAGCGCTGCAGCGTTGGCCGTGGTCACCACTATCGAACAAGAAGAGCTAACCGGGCGAGTTCCCGTTATTCGCAGCTTAATCATTGACTCACTTCACAACTACAGTCAAGCGGCAACCGACCTAATCACTGCCGAATCCGGACAAGGCCTAATGCTGGGTTTCATTCTTGCAAACGATTGCCCTGAGCTCGTTTCACTGGCACTGGAACACAAGCTACTCATTAATGTGACAGCCGGCAAAGTGGTTCGATTACTGCCTGCATTAACCTTGACGGATGACGAAGCCGTTCTTATCGGACAACGACTGGCAGGGGTCATCGATACCTATGCCCGGCACTTGAAGGGGTGACCTTATGACGACAACACGGCACTTTTTGCGGCTAACCGACTTAAGTTCAGACGAACTCAGGGCGTTAATCCACCGCGGTATCGAACTAAAGTCGATGCAGCATCGAGGCCAACAGCACGCCCTGTTTCCAAACGCCACAATGGCGATGATTTTTGAAAAAGCATCCACACGCACACGCGTCTCATTCGAAGCGGGCATGGCACAGTTTGGTGGACACGCCTTATTTCTGTCACCCAACGACACCCAGCTGGGCCGCGGAGAACCCATTCAAGATACGGCCAAAGTTATTTCGCGCATGGTGGACATCGTTATGATTCGCACCTCAGCTCACGAACGACTCGAGGTGTTTGCCAAACACTCTAAAGTGCCAGTAATCAACGCGCTTTCAGATGAATCGCACCCGTGCCAACTACTCGCCGACATGATGACTTGGTACGAGCACCGAGGTGACATGCAGGGCAAAACGGCAACGTGGATAGGGGATGGCAACAACATGTGTCACTCGTTCATTCGCGCCGCGCATCTATTCGGTTTTCATTTAAATATCGCCTGCCCAGAAGGCTACGACCCCGATCAAGCCTTACTCGACAACTATGCTCACTGCGTGACCTTGATGCGAGATCCATTGAGCGCAGCCAAAGGCGCCGATCTTTTGGCAACGGATGTGTGGGCATCGATGGGGCAAGAACAAGAAGCTCAGGCGCGCATAGCCGCCTTCGAAGGCTTTGAATTGAACAGCAGTTTGCTGCAAGTGGCCAAACCAGGCGCTCTGTACTTGCATTGCTTACCCGCTCACCGCGGCGAAGAAATCAGCGCCGAACTGATGGACGATGAAAACTCCGTTATCTGGGATGAAGCAGAGAATCGATTGCATGCTCAAAAAGCTCTGATCGAGTTTTTATTGCGACAAAAATAGGACAAATGATCCAGCATGGTGCACGCCATATGCTAAATAACACTTGGCGCTAAAAATCATTCCCATTAGATCAAATTAATCCAAAACACAGCTCAACCAGTCTGCCCTCCCAACGACCCGCCCACGCCAAAGCCGCCAAGGTTAGTAAGCGCTAACACGTGATTTTACCCACAATCTATACACAAGCTTTACCCTAGATAAGCCACTTGCATTGCCTCAAAGACACCAGTATCTTGTGTGGAATAATTATTCCAAGCACCATATATGGTGTATTGACATCAAAACGACCCTAAAAGCACGAGCGCCGGAGCAAGCATGGAAACAACAAGTACACCAATACCCCCATCGACGAGCACAGCCAACTTAAGCCCTACCGCTTCGCCTATCGAAGCAACTGCTCCTGGCACATTGAAGGTGATTAAACGCAATGGCCAAGTTGTACCCTTCGACAGCAGTAAGGTGTCAGTGGCCATTACCAAAGCGTTTTTGGCAGTAGAGGGCGGTACGGCCGCTGCATCAAGCCGAATACACGAAACCGTCGCGAAATTAACCACGCAAGTGATGAGCACATTCGAGCGCCGCATGCCATCGGGCGGGACCATCCACATCGAGGACATTCAAGACCAGGTGGAGTTAGCACTGATGCGTGCTGGCGAGCATAAAATAGCACGAGACTACGTAATCTATCGTGAAGAACAGGCTCGCAAACGGGCACAAAAACGCGCGCTATCGGCCGAAGCAGAACGGGCCGCAGGCGCCATTTCGGTACTACAGCCTGATGGCAGCCGAGCCCCCCTAGACATCGAGCGACTGCAAACCGTGGTTACCGAGGCTTGTGCGGATCTGGCCGATGTCAGCGCGTCGAAAATACTCGAGGAAGCACTGCGCAATCTGTACGATGGCGTCACACTAGACGAGGTCACTACCTCACTGGTCATTACAGCCCGCACACTGATCGAGCAAGAACCGAACTACACCTACGCAGCGGCACGTCTATTGTGCGATGATTTGCGTAGCGAGGCGCTTGAATTCTTGGGTGTGGCGGAGCGCGCCACCCAACAAGAAATGGCGGTTTACTACCCCAAAGCGTTAGAATCCTACATCTCTAAAGGTATCGGACTCGAACTGCTAAGCCCAGAACTGGCTGATTACGACATCGCGAGACTAGGCGCCGCCATCCAGCCCGAGCGCGATTTACAATTCACCTACTTGGGGCTACAGACCCTGTACGACCGCTACTTCATTCACAGCAATGAAACTCGCTTCGAGCTGCCTCAAGTGTTCTTTATGCGCATCGCAATGGGCCTAGCTGCTCGCGAAGACGACAAAAACGCTCGCGCAATAGAATTTTACCAGTTGCTGTCATCGTTTGACTACATGAGCTCGACTCCAACCTTGTTCAATGCCGGCACCTTGCGTCCACAACTTTCATCTTGCTACTTAACGACTGTGCCCGATGACTTAAGCGGTATTTACGGAGCCATCCGTGACAACGCATTACTATCGAAATGGGCAGGCGGCCTAGGCAACGACTGGACACCCGTGCGAGCTCTTGGCTCCTACATCAAGGGCACTAACGGTAAATCACAAGGCGTTGTGCCGTTTTTGAAAGTAGTTAACGATACCGCAGTAGCGGTCAATCAGGGCGGCAAGCGCAAAGGCGCAGTATGTGCCTACCTAGAAACATGGCACCTAGATATCGAGGAATTTCTAGAGCTGCGCAAAAACACCGGCGATGACCGCCGCAGAACGCACGACATGAACAGCGCCAACTGGATTCCAGACTTGTTTATGAAGCGCGTGTTCGAAGGCGGCGAATGGACTCTGTTCTCCCCCAACGACACCCCAGATTTGCACGATTCATACGGCGCCGATTTTGAGTCCAAATACGAAGCCTATGAGGCAAAAACTCGTAGCGGCGAGCTGAAACTGTTCAAGCGTGTAAAAGCCGAAAACTTATGGCGTAAAATGTTGGGGATGCTGTTCGAAACGGGCCACCCTTGGATCACCTTTAAAGACCCTTGTAACCTGCGTTCGCCGCAGTCACACGTAGGTGTCGTGCATTCATCAAACCTATGTACCGAAATTACGTTAAACACCAGTGACGACGAAATCGCCGTGTGTAACCTGGGCTCTGTGAACCTACCACAACACATCGACGAAAATGGCTTGAACCTAGACAAGCTGCAAAAGACAGTTACGACGGCTGTACGTATGCTTGATAATGTAATCGACATCAACTACTACTCAGTGCCACAGGCAGAACGCTCGAATTTTCGACATCGCCCCGTTGGCCTCGGCCTAATGGGCTTCCAGGATGCACTGTACAAGCAGCATATCGCCTACAGCTCACCAGAGGCGGTAGAGTTTGCCGATCGCTCGATGGAAGCCATAAGCTACTACGCCATCCAAGCGTCATCTTCTTTGGCTGAAGAGCGGGGCACCTACTCAAGCTTTGACGGCTCACTGTGGAGCCAAGGTATTTTGCCCATTGATTCGCTGGAACGGTTGGCCGACTCACGAGGCGAGCAATACCTGCAAATCGATCGCACTCAAACCTTAGATTGGGACACCCTGCGCGAGCGGGTTCGCACCAAAGGTATGCGCAACTCCAACGTGATGGCAATCGCGCCAACAGCGACCATTGCCAATATTACCGGCGTGTCGCAATCTATTGAGCCGACCTATCAGAACTTGTACGTTAAGTCGAATCTGTCCGGCGAATTTACCGTCGTAAACCCTTACCTAGTTAATGACCTAAAAGCTCGTAACTTATGGGATAAAGTCATGGTTAACGACCTGAAGTACTACGACGGTAGCGCTCAAGCCATTGATCGCATTCCTGCCGACCTGAAGGCCATCTACTCCACGGCATTTGAAGTTGAGCCTCGCTGGATCGTAGAAGCGGCGAGCCGACGCCAAAAATGGATTGACCAGGCTCAGTCGCTAAATTTGTACATCAATAATGCCAGCGGTAAGAAACTGGACGTGACCTATCGTATGGCTTGGTTAAGCGGTTTAAAAACCACTTACTACTTGCGCTCGTTAGCAGCAACAGGCACCGAAAAATCCACTGTTGACAAGGGCACTTTAAACGCTGTAGCCGCCGCCGCCGCACCAAAACCTGCGCCCGTACCCAAAGCATGCTCGCTAGACGACCCCGACTGCGAAGCATGCCAATAAACAAGGAGAGACTTGATGTTAAGCTGGGACGAATACCACAACGAAGATACTCTGGACACAACCGCTGCCACTAAAGCAGCGGCTGACGCTGCCGCCCGCGAAGTAACGCTAGCGGCCGAGGAAAAACGGCAAGAAGCAGAGCAGCGAGAACAACAAACAGCTCACGTGGCAAGCTCAGAGGCAAAAGAGCTTCCTGAAGCCGTTACGGTCGATAGTGCTGAGGTGCTAGAACGCGCAGCTGAAGCCGTCGCCTCTATGGATGTAGCGGCGGGCCTAGAAGAGCTTGAAATGGGTGCCGCGCGCGTATCGGTCGATGAGAAAGCCATGATCAATTGCCGTGCCGACTTAAACCAATTGGTGCCGTTCAAATACGATTGGGCTTGGCAAAAATACATCGATGGTTGCGCCAACCACTGGATGCCTCAAGAAATTAATATGACCGCCGACGTTGCCACCTGGAAAAGCGCTGACGTGCTAAGCGACGACGAGCGCCGCATTGTTATGCGGAGTCTAGGCTATTTTTCTACCGCCGACTCCCTGGTTGCGAATAACTTGGTACTGGGAATCTATCGTCTAATTACAAACCCTGAATGTCGACAATACCTCCTTCGCCAAGCATTTGAAGAAGCCATCCATACGCACGCCTATCAGTACTGCATTGAATCGCTGGGCATGGATGAAGGCGAGGTGTTCAACATGTATCGCGAAGTCCCCAGCGTGGCCAAAAAGGCGGCTTGGAGCTTATCGCACACCCATAGCCTCAGCGATCCCAATTTTGAAACCGGCACCGTCGAAGACGATCAAACACTACTGCGTAATCTCATTGGCTTTTACGCGGTCACGGAAGGTATTTTCTTTTACTGTGGATTCACGCAGATTCTGTCTATGGGTCGTCGCAATAAAATGACGGGGGTCGCCGAGCAGTTTCAGTACATTCTTCGCGATGAATCCATGCACCTAAACTTCGGCATTGATGTTATCAACCAAATCAAGCTCGAGAACCCGCATTTATGGACGGAAAGCTTCCAGAAAGAAGTGATACAAATGCTCGTGGAGGGCACTCAAATCGAGATCGAGTATGCTCGCGACACTATGCCAAGAGGGGTTTTAGGCATGAACGCGGCTATGATGGAAGAATACTTACAGTTCATTTGCAATCGCCGCCTAGCGCAACTGGGTCTGCCTGAGCAGTTCCCCGGCGCGCAGAACCCATTCCCATGGATGTCAGAAATCATGGATTTACGCAAAGAGAAAAACTTCTTTGAAACACGCGTAATCGAATACCAAACGGGTGGCGCCCTTTCTTGGGACTAAGCACCGAGTAAGAATTTCAGGGCGCTTGTTCGATAGCCTCGTCAAGCGTCTTGAGTATCGCCTCTAAGCATGTTAAATCTGCACCACCGCACCCTGGGCTCGCCACCATTGGCCCGACAGCGCACCGCTCCGGCAACACTTGGTCTCGCTCTAAAATACGTCGTATTTTTGGAATAAACACAAACTGCAGCCACTGCTCCAAGCGCCAGTAATCGGCAGCAAAGGGAACCAGACTTGAGTACCCCTCGAGGGATGGCGACTGATCTGACCACAAACGGTGCTGACGCATCACGCACTCCAAGTCCAACAAGAGCTCCGCAATCATGACCCTGCTGGCTTGCATAGTTTAAATATCGTCCCGCGCGAAAGGAGGCAATGAGGCAAGTAGCTCCCGTCCATAGTGCTTGGTCAATAACCGAGTATCCAGAATACTGATCTGGCCCTGATCGGACTCGGTGCGCAACAAGCGACCACAGGCCTGCAACAGCTTAGCACCGGCGTCGGGCACAGAGATTTCCCGAAAGGCATTCCCTCCCCCGCGCTCAATCCATTCACTCAAGGCCGCCTCTCGTGGATCGTCCGGAACGGCAAATGGAATCTTGGCTATGACGACGTGCTCACAGTATTCAGCGGGCAGATCGACCCCTTCAGCAAAACTCGCTAAGCCAAATAAAATACTTCGCTGCCCGGCATCAATGCGCGCCTTATGAGCCTCTAACAGAGCCTTCTTGGATTGAGTATCTTGCATGAGGATGACCGCTTGAAGATCTGCATCGAGGGCTTCGCAGACTTCTCGCATCTGACGCCGAGAGGCAAATAGCACCAAGGTGCCAAGTGCTATGCTGAGCAAGGTTGGCAAGTAATCGACAATGGCGTCAGTGTGTGCCTGCGCTTGATTGGCTTCGGGTAAGTGAGAGGGAATATGCAAGCGCCCTCGTTGATAATCAAAAGGGCTAGCGACTACAGCGTAAACGGCATCGTCGGGAGTACCGGCATGCAACTTGAACCGGTCGAATTTACCCAAGGCCGTAATAGAGGCCGATGTAATCAATACACCGGCGGCTCGGTCCCACAAGTTGTCTTGTAAAAATGCTGTCGCCAAGGTTGGACTCGAATGGCAGCTGATCGCCAGCTGACTACCTGTATCGTTATAACGAAGCCATCTTGCTGGCGGCGGTTCGCCGTCGCAACTGTGCGCAAAATCGGACCACAGGGCCTGAGTTAACGATAGACGACCCGTCAGGCTCTGACAGGCGCTTAGCATCGCCTCCACCGCTTCCGCCTCATCTCCCTCTTCATCGAGCAAGTCTTCGCACTCAATCGTCAAACGTTCGGCAACACCCAAAACCTTGGCAGCTAACTGTGCGCATGATAATGCCACAACGCGCAAGGGTTCTGGAACTCGACCATGTTCAAATCGCAGTTCTTGGGTATTACCATCCAACGCTTTTGGGCGCAGCGACAGAGCTTCCGCCTCTAATTCTTCCAACGCCGACATGAGCTCATGACAATACCCAATGACTTTACCAATCAAGTCATCGAGTTTGTATTCCACGTAAACCGACTGCGTTTTCTCCAGCCACGTTCTAGTGTCAATTAGCCACTGTTTGGTGCTGTGTATATGGCAAAAAGCCGTACTGTGATTTTTAGCTTTCTCAGCAAGATGATGCCCCTCATCAAAGACGTACAGAGTATCCTCTGGAGCCGGCAACACCATACCCCCACCAATCGACAAATCCGATAGCACCAAATCGTGATTGGTCACAATAACGTCAGCATCTGCTAATTGATCTCGCGCTTTGAAAAAACTGCACTGGGACACATACGTGCAGCGACGGCCAGTGCATTGGGCATGATCACTCGTAATCGGATACCACACTCTGTCATCTATAGTATCTGGCAAATTATCACGATCACCGTCCCAATCACCCCGTGCCAAAGACGCCATACACGCCTCATAAACAGCAGAATCGCCATCCGCCGCCCAATCGTATTCGTCGGGATACAATGGAATGGTCTGGCCTGAAGATCGATTGTTCAGTGCTTGATCTAGGCGCGATAAGCAGACGTAGCGACGGCGACCCTTGGCTAGAGCAATACTAAATTCCAGGCCCGAAAGCTTCGCGATATCGGGTAAATCTTGATAAATGAGCTGCTCTTGCAAGGCTACGGTGGCGGTTGAGATAACAAGGCGCTTCTCTCGAGCCTGTGCCACTGGAACAGCCGCAAGGGTATAGGCAATTGTCTTCCCGGTGCCGGTGCCCGCTTCAATGACTGCAATAGGCGGGCGGGAAGAGAATCCGTCTCGCGATAGAGCCTTTGAAACCTCGGCAATCATTTGCCGCTGACCCCAGCGGGGCTGTAAATTGCGCGCTTGCACTAACTGGTTGTAGGCTGAGCGAATCTTGTCTTTGACCGCATCCGTCAGCATTTATGCACCCGCACTTAGGGCCTGATCGACTGAATTTGCATACATTGCCAACAAAAAGGGTTGCTCTTCCGCATTCAGCGCATCGACCCTCGCATCAAACTCTGCCCTCGAAATAGAGCCCTTAGACACCGATAGACCCGCAGGGAGGTCCTGCCCAGGGTGCAACCTTTGCCAAGCCCAAATATTCGTGGGGTGCAATTGGTAGTTACGAGTGACCTGGCGATCGATCTCGGCGACGACCTGATCCACAGATTCAAAGTGATTCCCGAGAACCGCACCGAAGCGAATATGCACCATACCCTTAGCACCCGAAATCCCTACGGCAATAGATCGGGCATCTTCATGCTCAGCTTTTTTGTAACTACCATCACGCGCTAGCGTTGTGAGCTCGTGCGATTTCATGGCGTCACAGGGGTCCAGTTCATACGAAATTGACACCGGCACGATACGTAATTTAGCCAATGAATCACCAAACGTTAACGTTTTATCGCGCCCTAACAGCAGCATTTTTATAACCGCAGGCTCAGTCGCATCTAAACCGTTCTTCGCGCGCCCTTCACGCTGCGCAATCCAGACCGGCGATAGATCATCATTAATTGACGTGGCAATGTACTCAGACAATAGTTTACTTGCAGCCAGCAATTGCCTGGGGCCATGAACAGCCCGCTTTACAATAAAGCTTTTATTGATTCGCATCAGATCCGCGATCCAGGGCTTTGACAGCAAGTTATCGCCAATCGCAATGCGACAGGTCTCTCGGCCTCGAGTATGCAAAGCGTAATTTGTAAACGCAGGATCCAAAGCGATATCACGATGGTTGCTAACAAACAGGTAGGCACCTTCTTCAAGTTCTTCAAGACCCGAAACCACAAAACCAGCGGTCGATGACTCAATCATACGATCCATGTAAGAGCGCACTAAGGACTGAAACGAAGCCACGTTCTTCACGCTTCGTAGCTGACGCCCCAAGCCCCAGCGTACCAGTGGCCGCAACAGAGGAACCGACCACAAAGCTCTTCCGCCCAAGCGCAAGTTAATGATGCTGTCCAACAGCTCGGTATCCGACTTCAAACGATTAATCACAGGCATCACTTCGTGATCATCATAAGGTCTGATTTCGGCAAAACGGTCGCTCACACACTCTCCTATCGTGTTTTGGCACAGTCAGTCTAACGAGACCACGTCGCGGAGGTCGGCGACTGCACACAGCAAAACTCATCAGCTGAGCCTGATTACCGTCATCGCTGCGCAACTTTGTACTCGCTTACTGGCTGTTTTCTGCTAAACTCCCCACCCGAAAGTGTACAAATTCGGGGGATACCACCATGGCTGCAGGTTCAGCTACTTTTTTTGTTTTTGGCTTAGCACTTCTTTTAGCAAGCTGGATCATGCTACTGATTACCAGCTGGAAAGAAGATTACGCTTGGGGCTTATTCACAGTACTACTCCCCCCAGTATCTTACCTTTTTGCTTTATTCCAGCTGGACAAAGCAGGCCAAGCTATTTTACTCGCTATTGCAGGCTGGGTTCTTATTTTTCTTGCATAAAGACACGTAAAAGCGAGTCAAGGTAACGCAAACGTTACCCACCTTCGACACGTGTTACTATTTTTCTCAAAAAACGTTATTATGCGGTCGCAGTCCACACCGATCGTTCTATTGAGGAAAATTTATGAAAGCTATCAAAGTCGCACTCGCAGTCATCTTGCTCGCGGGCGCCACAGGCGCACTAGCAGCAAAGCCCACCGCCATCCGATTTATCACAGACATCGAAAACGATGACAAACTGAGCAAGCGCTACGAAGTACAATGCTCAGACAAACGCGCTGTCGAAATGACCCAAACCACCAGCAATGAATTCTGTGTCGTAGTCGGGGAAGAAAACTATTGCAACAAACGCAAAATGAAAGTGGCAAAAACAGCCTGCAAATAAATGCTAAGGCGCTTACGACTACAATGGCTCGGTAAGCGCCTCTTCAAGCATTTGCTTCTCAGCCAACCCCAACCCAAACGCCTTATACAAGTAATCATCTATACTGCCAGAATGTTCTAGCATTGCGTCTACCGCAGACTGTAAATACTCAGACCGAGTCGCCACAATAGGCTCAAGCACCTCGTCACTTACACCGTCAAACCCATACTTGTCGCGCAACATAGGAAGTTGTTCGCTCGGCAAAAAGTAGCGCTGGGTCAATAAATAATCCTTCATAACCCATTCAAGATCAACTCCTAGAGCCAACAGCACGACTGCCGCCGCAAACCCAGTGCGGTCTTTACCCGCCGCACAGTGGACTAGAATCGTCGCCCCAGGATCCGACAGCAGACCATCGAACACCTGCTTAAACGAACTCATATGAGCCAACACCAACTCACGATTAATAGCGCACATAAATTCGTAGCTTTGACTTGGCAGCGACTCTGCCCGAGTCACGACCTCTAAGCTGCCGACCTGATTTCCCGGGGTGATATCCAAATGCACAACCTGATTAACAGCCGCTAATAGTGAGGGATGATTCGGCTTATGCGCTTGCTCAAACCCTCTTCGAAAATCATAAAGATGAGTAATACCCAAGCCAGCAACCATATTAAGATCCGCTGCAGTCAGGTCGGCTAAATGACCGGACCGGAATAAACGACCTGACTTAACGCGACGCGCTCCATTAGCCGCAACATAACCACCAAAATCGCGAAAATTAGGAGTGCCCTCCAAGGGTATGTGCCTGCTCATAACGTCCTCATGTTCACTGCGAAATCGTCCACAATGATATCACAGCACAAACTGATCTCCGGACACACAAGAATCAGCAATTTTTTGGGTGTTTCGACCAAAAAGCCCAGACAACAGTTGACACTGAGGAGCAAACTGACAATAATCCGCGCTCTTAAAATTTTGTATAGGTTGGTAAATCGTGGCGAACTCCCCACAAGCAAAAAAACGTGCCCGTCAAGCTGAAAAACGTCGCAACCACAACGCAAGCTTGCGTTCACTGGGTCGTACTGTAATCAAGAAAGTGATCAAAGCCATCGACAGCGGCGACCAAGCCTCTGCTCAGGCAGCGTTTGGCGCGGCCGTGCCTGTGATCGATCGCTTGGCAGACAAAGGCATTATCCACAAAAACAAAGCCGCACGACACAAAAGCCGGCTGAGTGCAAAAATCAAAGCACTGGGCGCGTAACTGTTCGTCGGTCTGTAAAAAAACCGGCTTGAAGCCGGTTTTTTTGTCTTTACCGAGGAAGATCACCTAAGTTTACAACAAAACCAAATTGTCCCGATGAATCAACTCCGGGTCGGCGGCATAGCCTAAAAGGTCGGGAATACGCGCCGAACTCACGCCCTTAACAACCGCCAGTTCGTCGGAACTCAAGTTAACCAAACCCCGGGCAATACGCTGCCCATCGGGCCCGACACACAGCACGGTGTCACCGCGTCGAAAACTGCCAGTGACACTGACAACACCTACCGGCAACAAGCTCCGACCTTGCTCTTTCAAAACCCGAACCGCCCCCGCATCAATAGTAACAACCCCAGCATCCCGCTGAACACCAGCCAACCACTGCTTCCTAGCCGGCGCAGAAGGCTTCTGAGCGCGAAGCCAAGTTCCAACGAACTGACCGTCTGCCACATCAGTAATGACCTCCGGGCGACGACCATTGGCAATAATCGTTTGTGCCGCTGATCTTGCAGCCAAGCGCGCAGCCCGCAATTTTGTTTGCATCCCCCCCTGACCTAAACGCCCGCTACCGCCTGCCATGGCATCGAGCTCAGGCGCATCGACATCACACACAGAAATAAGTGTCGCAGCATCATCTTTGCGCGGATCCCCGGTGAAAAACCCCTCCTGATCTGTCAGTAAGAGCACCGCATCGGCGTCAATCAAGTTGGCGACTAAGGCCGCGAGCGTATCATTATCACCAAATCGAAACTCATCGGTCGCCACCGTATCGTTTTCGTTAATAATAGGAATCACCTTAAGCTCGAGCAGACGATTTAAGGTATTGCGCGCATTCAAATAACGATCGCGATTAAGCACGTCGTCGTGACTTAGTAGAATTTGAGCCGTGGTCCTGCCAGAACGGGCAAAAGCAAGCTCATAGGCCTGAACTAAGTGTGTTTGGCCGACCGCTGCAGCCGCCTGCAAATCGTGTAATCTTTTGGGGCGTTCTGTCCAAGACAAGTAGGCAAGACCCGCCGCCACGGCCCCACTCGACACAATAACGATCTCTTTACCTTGCTCTAATAGCCGTTCACACATGCTAACGATACGAGCGACAATCTCAGGCTTTAAGCCCTCACCATCATCCGTCAGCAACGCCGAACCGAGCTTAACAACCCACCGGCTCGCAGTTCTAATCTCAGAGCGATGATCACTTCGTGCGGTCATTAATGTACGTATTCCACTTCAACATCGTAATCATCGTCGTCTTCATCGTCGTCATCATCTTCAATGTCTGACACCCTGACACGACCTTGCTCGATTCGAGCCCTTGCCTCAGCCTGCAAGGCATTCTGCATTGCTTGCTCATGCTGGGCGAGCTCTGGATCGAGGCGCTCGGCCTCGCGCCACTCTTCCAACTGGTTCATGATGGCCTGACACAATGTGTCGGTCCCCTCTGCCGCAAGCGCAGAAATGACGAATACAGGACCCTGCCAATCAAGGGCGCTCACGACTTCTTGCACTCTCTGGTCGCGACTTTGGTCATCTAAAGCATCGACTTTGTTCAGTACAAGCCAACGCGGACGGGCTGCCAACAGCGGACTGAAGGCTTCAATTTCTCGGACGATTGCGCAAGCATGCTCGGCCGGAGATTCGGCATCCCAGGGCGCCAAATCGACCAGGTGTAGCAGCAAACGGTTGCGCGTTAAGTGTTTCAGAAAAC
>Ga0209137_1001175_pt1 | contig 25446 bp, 28 predicted proteins | sample SaaInl5LU_22_DNA_FD_184642 | JGI IMG/M metagenome (GOLD analysis project Ga0209137, IMG submission 184642) | Marine microbial communities from expanding oxygen minimum zones in the Saanich Inlet - ESP_105LU_22_DNA (SPAdes) (version 2) | ecosystem: Environmental > Aquatic > Marine > Intertidal...
AATTGTAACTCGTAAATTTAATAAAAGACGCTCGAAGATAGACAAAGATTTGAACCAGTTCTCTCATTTTACTTCGAATATATCTCTCCGTGAATTGATTCGAAGGAATATATATCTTTTCCTTGGGCAACATGATATAAACTTGTCTAGGCATAACCGGACCTTCTACTGTATAGGGCAAATCATCCGACTCTTCGAATCGCTCAAGAATAAGCTTACCCGGAAATTGATTGCGCCTGTAATATAATAAATCTTTGTACGAAAAAAGCCACTTGCGATAATCCGAATCTGGTAAAAATATTAGAAATCGCAGTTTGGTATTACGGGTGTTTTTACTGATTTTCTCCATAAATTGTTGCGCATCTGTTTTGCCTAAATTACTGGATTTAGATTTGGACCGAATGGTTTCATCTACTTCGCTATTAGGTACATTTTTTGTAGATACACATTTAAAACTCATTATTTTATACTCTCTCTCTCTTTACTGACTATAAAATAAACAATATTTCAATACCTTCTTATTTAACCATATCGATCTCTCATCTCACTATACGTTAATTTTTTACCTGTATTTTCGTCTTCAAACATACTCTTAATTCCTGCTTCTATTGATTCTTTCTTGAAACATTCCATTATTTTACGATTGGCTTCATCCATATTGTTTGTATTAACTTGGGGTACTAACTTCTCTGAACATGTACATCTCTTTAAAACCGGCGCTTTTAATTCTGGTGGATAATATACATTTGTATTACCTTTATTTTCGGGCTTCCAGTATTCTTTTATATAATCCTGTACATATATGGGAAATGTTTCAACCGTATTTTCATCAATATAATCGGAAAATACCATATTTTCATGCATCCAATTGGTCGCATCTACTGCTTTTTTATCCATTTTATTCGAGTTTTTTAATTTGCTGTACTATTTCTTGTAATAATTATTATATTGTTTTCTCTCAAAATAAATTTCGAAAAATTATATAAAGAAAATATCAATTATTTATATAACATAGTAAAAATGTTTATTCCTTTTCTAGCTCTTTCATTATTTACCTATTTTTCATTCGCATATGAAGTTCCCATGATTGATACAACAATTCCTCAACCTACTACATCTGTAGATACAACATCGAAAACCACCACTTCCGATGATTATACTTATGTAGATACTGTAGATCTACAATTGTACGATGGATTTTGGTATGAGGTTTATAAAGATTTGTTTGATGAAACATTTCAAGTTGGTGGTAGTTGCGTAACCGCAAATTATACTATATGGAATGACGGTAAAGTGGGTATTGTCAATTGCGAACTTTTACCCAATGGTGACTTTAGTTTTATTGATGGGTATGCATACTACGAAGATGGAAATAGTGGCGGTGAATTGACTGTAAAACTAGACGGTGTTGATCAAGCAGCTCCTTATTGGATCCTTGAATTAGGACCATTGGTAGATGATCAATACGATTATGCTATTGTATCGGACAATGTGAAACTTGACTTGTTTGTACTTGCACGCGATGTAGATCGCTTTTTCAAACTGTACGATGGTGATGTATTAACTAGTTTAGAAACAATGGGTTTTAATGATGTTCGAAATAAGCCGATCAAGACAAACCAAAGTTCCACTTGTAGATACATTTAACGTATTTGTCCAAATGTCATACAATTTTTACATATTGGATTACATTCTAAAGTTCCACAAACAATCGAACAACACGCCAATATACAAGGTACTTCGTCGTCCGGTGGGGCTGAACAAGCACAAATAAGACACATAAAATGACACTGCTGCTTACAACATACTTTAGGCATTTTCAATGTGACTGCATCACAGCCACATCCTACTCGTATATAATGACCGTCTAACTTATCGCAACACGTTAAATATTCACGCTTTAAAAAACAATATTCATGCATAATACAACAACATTCATTTTTCATTGAACATCCATGGAAATTATCTGTTAAAAAACCTATATTTATACAACCAAATCCAAAACATATATAAATTTCATCTTCATTTATTACATCTAGCTGATATGACTTTTCTTCCCCCATTTTTTATGTAATGAATTGATAAAAAAAATAATACGATTGTTCTCATATGTACTATTATTACTATATATGAGACTTATTTATGTCCTTAAAATAAAGACATTCTATATTTATTCTTCGTCACTGCAACTAGATATATACCAATTATATGTTCGAGGCAATGGTGGTGGAGGACCAGGTGGCGTTCTTGGTCCTAGAAAGATTGGTTCGGGTGTTTTTTCGGCTGCTTCTGGTATTAAATCAATAGAATCCAGTTCATCCGGATCTTCCAATGACAAAACTGAAAATTGATTCAAATGTTTGTTTTCCTTTTTTGCGGGTTTTGTTTCCTGTTTTGTACTGTTTGTTTGACTACCGAATTTATTCGTTCTTTGTACAAATCTAGATTTCCCATTTTTCCCATATTTTTGCAATAAGGGACATTTGCTAATAGTATGCCCTTTTTTTCTACAATATCGACATTCAGTAGCCAATAATGTAGGACATATTACTTTTCCAGACACACCAGGTACATCTTTTACATAATGACTTGTATAAATTTCCATTGGTTTTCCTGTATCATAACATACTTTACAAAAAGGTTTAATTGTAGTAGAAACACTTGCTTCTTTTTTCATTACTGGGTGTGGTTATATTGTATTTTAATTGATCTAGAGTAGTTATATTTTATATATAGTTGCTTTTAATCTATTTTTCGATTTTTGTTTTTCAATGATTTATTCTACAGTAGATTGAACGCTATTTGTTTGTTTTCTAGTGTTTTTACGCTTAGACGATTTCGATGGTAGATTCAATGCCCAACGAACACGTTTTGTAACATTATGATGTTTTGAAGGTTGTACCGCATTCTTCATACTTTTTATAGACAACTTATCTTCCTCGAAATACATTAAATATAAAGTAGAAAATGGGTGAAAGACAAATACACTGTCCTCAATAGGAATTGTATCCAAAATAGGAAACGATCGCCAATACTCCTCGTGACTTTTTTCATCAAATGCACCTATGTTGTTTGCATCTACTGTAATATGAAATAAATGCGTCTCTTTTAAAATATAGTGTGTGGTATTGGTTTTCTTCTTGTTTTTTTCTACTAATGCTAATACTTCTTCTTTTGTGATGCACTTTTTCGATTCTGCTATTTTATAGTCAATTTTTTTGGTTGTCTCCAATTCATTTTCCTTGTTAATGTACAAAAATTGAATGTTTATTGATGTCAATGGTTCCGGTAAGCAATTTTGCTCTATTGATAATAATTTTAAACTCTCTTCTATCCAATCCATTGTATTCTTATTTTAGACAGTCTTTAGAAAAAAACCTTTTTTTTAGAACGAATATAAAGAATATTCTCTCCATCTATTTGTCTCAACACCGCGTAATTTGTTTGTATAATAGTTTTCAAATCCATAAAACTCTTCCCAAAAAATCTTAAAAATAGTCACAGTAAAGGTGTCAATTTGTACATAAATCCCACGCAAATTATCATTTTATAACACATATTAACGAGGACTTTTTCTACTGTTTTTTGAAACATTTTTTACGGAAAATAGTAGAGTTAAGGAGTTTCTGTGTTTGTTTTAAACCTTGATGACACACATATCGAATGGTTGTATTGATTGTACAATAAAATACTTGAGACAGTATAGAGGTACCACCTCTTACCGATTATTCGTTTTTCCCTAAAATACCTTATTTTTTTAATAAACTTAATCTTTAAATCATGATTTAGTTTATGTTAAATGACTCATTTTTTCCTACGTTGGATCTCTCGATTGAAATCCTTGTTGGTTAATCTGTACCCCCAATGCTGTAAGACTTGTCTAATCTTAGGACTTACTGTTTCGTCATTATAAGTTCCATTTCGTTTTAGTATTTGTGTTACTAAAAAACGCATAAACCTTCCACGTGGTCCTGCTAACCCTTTCCATCGCTGGATTTGACGTTCATCGTCTGGTGTTCTTCGACCTCTATAAAAATCACAGTACCAATGTACCCAACCATATGGATTGTATTTGGTTATCCAGTGTTTTCCTTCCCAGAATTCGAGAGAAGTTCCTACTTTGAATTTGTATTTATTTACTGTCTTGTCATAATCACTCGAACTTAAATGCGATTCTGGTATATCTTTCCACCATGATTTGTACTTTTTATGGACGTTTTTATAATGCTGATTTGTTACTTTTGAATAAATAGGTCTCCAATATGTACCACCGAAACTTCCTAAACGAAATATATCTTGTGGAGACAAATTCGGAGTGAAATCGGGATAATCAGTAAATACAATTGTTCCATCAGTTCTTCTTTTTACTGTACGACGATGTGGTGTTTTTTTTCTGTGAGATCGGTTATTTTGCGTTTTTTTCATATATATTGTTTTTGTCTTCTCTCGATATGCCTCTTTACAATAATATGCTATTTTTTTATAGAATATTATAGACTATCTAGAAATACTGTACATGATTATTTGTCATGATTCATATTCTTTTCATTCGCTACAATGTATTTTTTGTTTTGATGAGTTCGAGAGAAAAAAGAACGACTTAATTAAGGGGCATAAATACTCCTCCATTTTTTCTCTCAGCAGCTGCTCCTCCTCATCCACCACGTACTTTTCTTCTTTTCTTTTGCGAACGCTTTTTCTTTTTCATTTTGGATGCCTTTGAACCAGATTTTCTTTTATTGCACCGGTTTTTCAATGTACATCTCTGTTTTTGGGATTTTCTTCGGGTCGCCATTGTATAGAGTATAGACGGAAAAAAAGTCCCTAAGGACTCTTACTTTATTTAAAATTTAACTAAAGATATATTTTTATATTTCCATATTTTCAGCTTTCAACTCTTCAGTTGTCTCTGTGTTGATTTCATTGTCATTGTCTTCTACTGTTTCAGTCGCCTCTTCTTGTGGAAGCACTGGAGTCGATTTTGTTTTCTTCTTTTGATCAGCCTTTTCTTTGCGAATTCCACGAGGATTCTTAATCTTAGGTGGTGCTGCTGCTGCTTTCTTCTTTGGCTTTGGCGCCTCTTCAGTTGTAGTAGCTGTTTCAGTTCCTTCTGTTTCGCTATTACTACTAGCTGTACTTTCATCTTGTTCTTCTTGTGTAGTAGCCTTTTCTTCAGTAGTAGCATCAGCATCAGCCACCTTTTTCTTGCGTGGAGCACGAGGCTTCTTCTCTTTGACTACCTTTTCTTTCACTGGCTTCTTCTCTTTGACTGGCTTGTTCTTTTCTTTCAACTCTTTTTTGTGGGCTTTCAACATAGGTTTGTATAAATCATTATGTACTTTCTTAATATCGCACAGATTTGATAGAAATTCGATTTGCTCTTCTACAGATTTATCGAATAATGGTAACTTACCGTAAAGATCTTTTTGTTGTTCTTCATCTGTAATGTACTCATTGACAAAGGAAACCATTGCATACATCATTCCCTTGTAGTATTTTGGTAATGATTTGGGTGCTGCTTTTGGTTTTGTCTCAGTTTTTTTGGTTACTTTGGACACAGTAGTAGTAACAGTAGCAACTGGTGTTTGAGTAGTAACAGGTGATGAAGCCATTTTTTTATACTGTAATTAATGTGTTAAAACTTGTTGAAAATATAGTATAAAGCTTGGTGTGAGAAACTTTGAATTGAATTTGGTTTAAACGCGCAAGTAACAAATGATTATTTGTTTTAATTGATCAATCTAACAAGGAATTTTTACTTTTTCAATTTTAGAACCTCCCCATTGAAGAGGAAAATAGAGAGAACACATAAAAAAAGAGGTAAAATGTACCTTAATTAAACATTAAAAACAGGTTTCCCATGAATAAGTTGTCCAACCACAATAGAGGAATGATTTGGATCTCCATCGCTATCTATAATTGAGCTGTACAGTGGTCCATTTAATAAGTCTTCATCTGGTGTCCAATATCGCGTTTTACCAATCTTGTACAAGTACATTACGATGGTAGCAGGTTTAATTTCTTCAGTTATTGACATTGACAATGTTTCTCTCGAATCCTTTTCATCAGTAGGAATCGTCAATTTTACCTTGAGCTTTTTACCAGTAGATGATGATCCTTTTCTAGGAACAATTTTACGACCATTACTGGTACTAGTTGGTTGTCCCGAATCGTCATTTTGTACGGGTTTGGATGCTTCGTGTTTTGACTTTAATTGTAGATATACGGATTCATGGACTTTGGGTATATCACAGTGATTGTCGAAATACAACATCTGTTCATCTACAGATACATCCATGATTGGTAGTTTTTTATACAACTCTTGCTGTTGAACAGTGTCACTCACATATGTATTAATAAAATTCATGGTAGCATATAGCATACCTGTGTAATATTTAGGAAGACTTTTGGTTTTCGAAACAAGAATAGACGACATTATTGTTATGTTTATTTACAGACCTTTATTTACATTCTTTTTTTTTCAATTTTGGAATATGATTCGGAGTTTTTGTTTCCTTCGTGATTACTATATATACATAAAAATTAGTAATAGTATAGACAATATATGCATATAATAATAAGTACTACTAGTCATGATTTATGGAGTAATGATATTGACATTAAAGTATTTGCCTTTATTTATCAACATTCGAAAAACATTTTGAAACCCGATCATATTTATGCATTACCGAGACATGATTTATTAGTCTTGGCGGCTTTTCGTGATGTATATGGACCTTTTCTCGAAAACTGCTCTTTCGCCAAACAAGAGTATTTACCTGATCTATTTAAACCGTACTACTACATTGATCGTCTTCAATGTTATAAGTATGTTTATTTTCCAGAAGAAATCAAGTTTGATAAAGAGAAAGTATTGCAAAATGAGTCCAGTAAAATACGCTCTTTGATTGATACACCGGAATCTACAAAACAGAAATTATTGGCGGATTTAGATTGTTGTATTAAAAAGTATTGTAATAATGTATATAACTCACTGAAAAAATAATTTTCCTTTTATTATGACAACACCGAGAGAAATTCCTTTACGGAGAAGCTTACGATTAAAACAACTCCAAAATCGTAAAAAAATGGCCAATACACAGAAAAATAAGCCGACTGCTACTACAACTACTCGCCGTAGGAAAAAATCCAGCCGTAAAGCCAAACCTAAATTTGAAGTGGAAAAAAAATACAATCGTAGAAAACGGTGTTATACTGTTGCACGCAAAAAGAATAGAAAAAAAGGAACAAAACGCAAAGTATATGCTTATTGTACAACCAAAGAAAACGCCAATAAACAAATGCGTTTGTTGTACGCACTTACCTACAATAAAGATTTCCGTAAAAGTCTAACAAAAAAATAAAATTGATATAAATATATTGTTTTATATTTCAATAACATATAAAACAAGCTTATTGCAAAACATGTCTCTACTATTAAAAAACCAGCGGATTTATGATTTTTATCAAAATAATCCACAATTCGATTTCGAAAAAATGAACAATATTATGGTCGATTTGTTGGAAAACTTTAATGAAAAATTGAATCCCGCATTTGATCAAAGCTTTGCTTCGCGATTGATGGAACAAATGGCCAATGTACAGAAACAATTAGTAACGCAACAGAGTGACAATCAATTGGAATATTATAAACAATTGGGTGTAATACGTGCGCAATATTTAGATGATTTGAAAACCATGATCCAGCCTTTATTAGTACAAAATATGGACCAATTGTACGATAAAATATCCAATATACAAAAAGACGAGAGTCCCATGATTAATGCTGTACTGGATAAAGTGAAGCAAGAAATGGTCGTGATCACCAATTCGTTTAGTACAGTAAATCAACATTCGATGATGTCTCATGACCAATTATTAAAGCCGATCGAAGACAAATTGTCCTACAATTTCACATCATTTCAAACCATTACCAATCAAATGCTTTCTTCTACAGAAAGTCGCTTACGCGACGATTTACGATCACAGCAATATAAACTAGAAGAAATGAATAAAATAGGACAAAAACAAGAAATGATGAACAATCAAGTCTCGGAATTATTGCGCAAAATGGATAATTCATCGTCCAAAGGGAAAATATCCGAGACCATGTTGAGTCATGTGTTGAATAATCTTTATCCAATGGCGGATGTACAAGCTGTAGGAACAACTAAAGAAACCGGTGATTTTATGATGAAACGAGAAAATAAACCGGATATATTGTTTGAAAATAAAAATTACGATAAAAATGTAGGTCAAGATGAAGTACAGAAATTTTTACGCGATGTAGAAACACAACAATGTGCTGGTGTTATGTTGGCTCAAAATTACGGTATCGCCAATAAAAGCAATTACGAAATACATTTGTATCAAGGCAACGTATGTGTTTATTTACATCAAGTTCAGTACAATCCGGAGAAAATCAAAATTGCAATCGATATAATAGACCATTTGTCTCAGTTTATTGACATTAGTGGCTTCAAAACAGAAGCAATCACTATCGATAAAGAGTTTTTAGACCAAATCAACAAAGAATACCAGTCATTTGTACAGCAAAAACTCAATCAAATTAAAACCATAAAGGAATATAGTTCGAAAATGTTGATGCAAATTGATGAAATGAAAATGCCTCAAATCGAGCAATGGTTGAGTAAATACTTTTCCCATTCTTTTAGTAAAGAGCATTTGTGCAAATACTGTGGATTTGAGTCGAAAAGTGCTGGTGGATTGACTTCTCATTTACGGTCATGTGTCGCAAAGAAAAAAATTGATGATGAATCTTCTGTTACTAATTTAAATACGAATGTCAATAATGCACCTACCAAACCATCTAAACCGACAACTGTAAATGATATATCTGTATATATGAAACCGAATAATAATGATGATTCAAAATCAGTATAAGGTTAAAATAGTAAATATCTTATAAATTGTTATACTATATAACTGAATGAATAGAAAAGGTACAATCTTAAAGGAACATTTACCTATATACACATCACAATCTAAATATAATCAATATTCTAAAATTATATTGATTGATTTCAATATAAAAGATTATAAAAAATTCGTGAGTGGAGCCAATTCATCTACATTCCCTATTGTTTACAAAAATTCAAATAAACATCAATATTTAGAAAAATTAATTATTAATAATTTAAAACACATTAACCGTTTAGCTATTCTTAGTCATGGATTATCTAGTAATAATACTGTTTTTCCATTTTTAGATAACGAACCTTTGTTCAAAGCAATTGATATTAAACCTGGAAGTACCAAATACAGTAAGAATACCGGATTTATACTTTCATTGATTAGTAAATTGAATCTTACTCGTATTGATTTTTTAGCTTGCAACAAAGACTGTATTGAGTGGAATAAATATATACAACTATTGAAGTCATCTAAACCTGGTTTGGATATAGGTACATCAAATAGTGTATTATATGACTATATAGGTCGTATTCCTGCTGGTACGAGATTAGCAAATAGTTTGGGGATAAGTACATATTCCGCAGCAATAGCTACTTTTGACTCTTCTAACAAGTCAAATAAAAAACAATTATCATACAAAATAAATGTACCCGATTCATCGGGTAACATTTTAGAATTTACTACAAACTCATTCTTAGATTTAAAAAATAAAAGTAATATTGGAGATACAATTGAAAAGAAAAGAGAATTCACAAAACTTCTATTCAAGTCTTTGTTTTCTAATCATTCAGATGCAGTTTCGAATAAAACAATTATATTGAAAAATGTCCATTTACCAGGTATGTTACCAGTAGAAAATATAATCTTAGTAAATTCATCTAATACAGTAAATGCTAATTTTACTACCAATATTAGTAAAGAATCAATATACGGAAATCATTTTTACCTATTGATGGAAAATACTGATGATAAAGTAACAATCCCAACTATGAATTCAGCTGTTACTATTACAAAAACTGGTGATAAAACATATTCCATATTTAATGGATCGGAAATAGTAGCACAAACATCAGATGAGTCATATACATTTGATGGAATGACTATTGATTTGGGATCAATGATGGGATATCTTGTAGATTCACATGCAATTTGTTTTGTAAAAGGTACAAAAATAGAATATCTAAATGAAAACTCGGATCTAGAATATACTGAAATAGAAAATTTACGACCTGGTATGCTTGTTAATACATATAAACATGGCCTTGTACCTATTGCTATTATTGGTACCAAGAAAATATATAATCCTAGAAATAATTATCGTGTTAAAGACCGTTTATTTATTTGTACTCCTGATAAATTCCCTGAGTTGAAAGAAAATTTGATTGTAACTGGTTATAATAGTATATTAGTTGATAGTATGAATGAGCAACAAACTATAAATACATTGAGTGTATCTCAAGAAATCTTAATTACAGATGATAAATATAGGTTGATGACATTTCTAGATGAAAAAGCTGAACCTTATTTGGAAGAAGGAGAGTATTCCATTTACCATATTACTTTAGATCATCCCGATGATAGAATGAATTTTGGTATTTATGCAAATGGATTATTGGTCAATTCATGTAGTAGAGCATCCATGGAAGAGCTATAGCGAATAAGTATTTTTTGATCGTCTTCTAAAAATAGTTAAAATGAAATTCATTTATTGTAACTATGTACGTGTATCTATCTAATGTAAATTGCGTATATTTGCAGTCCAGATGTATTTATGATTCATATTGTAACCGATTGATGGATTATATTGATCATTGTAGTGTATAGGCGCATGCGGAAGTATCTCTTCATATAAATTACAAGGCGATGTTCTATTCGATGGTGTGACACTGTACTCTACATCATCTACTACGATTCTAAAATGCTGTAAAATATCATGATTTGCAACATGATTATACCGTACAAATGCATAACCTTTACATAATCCTGTTTTTTCATCATATATCCATTTACGGATATCAACCTGAAAAATTTTACCATATTGTGAAAATATAGTTTCTATTGATTTTTCTTTTACCTTGATATTTGGCTTTCGTGCCAAGAAACTGACCAATACGTCTATGCAACCAGAACGCTTTCTTGCCGGTTTAACTTTCAGTACGACATTATACAAAGTCGTTTCTACCATAGTATTGATTACCTTTTCTACAATATCTTTATTACTGTAACTCACAAATGCATACTTTTTATGCATCATTATTCGAGATATCTCTCCATGTATCTCGAATAATTGTCGTATATCTTCATATGTTGTACCTTGTGGTATGTTTCCAACATAAATATCATCTTGCATTGCTGACATAGATCACCCTTGGCTACTTAATACGTCACCTATGCTATTATGAACATGACATGTCAATGATTGATGATAATTTATCTGTACAGCACACCGTTTTTTATTTGTTTTATTTCTCGCTATGCATCTTCCTTTTGAATGATGTAAGCATGGTGTGGTTGGAGACAAAAATGAAATGATATGCTTTTGCAATTCAATAGGCAAATAAGTCATTTATATACTCTATGCAACTAAAGTATCGTTGTAAATTAGGCGCATATTCTGAACCGGACGTTAGTCTAGGGTTCAGTCCAGCATCGTTTATCTGTTTGTCTGTTTGTCTGTTTGTCTGATGTCACACTGGAGAAACTGGTCCCCCCGTATATTCAATAAATACTCCAAGTGATGGGAATGCGCTATGGGTCCATGTTCGAGAAAAGGGGAAAGCCCCCCTCATAATACCTGCGATCAACGAGTAAAAGGGGGAGAGCCAAAGAGAGCCCAGACTGCGAGCTTGCGAGCAGTCTGGGTGATTGAGAGGGATAGTAGTGTGTAGTGTGTAGTGTGTACTCGTACGGTTCAGTCCACGCGTAGCCCATATTAATTGAAGTAGCGTTCTGTAGAATATGTAGTGTGTATAGTACGTGTTATGGGCCGTCCTGTTGTCCGGGCTAAATAACTACACAGTTACGAAGTAAACTGTATTCGATTAATTATCGTTAACTTTTAATTGATTTAGGTATATCTGAGGAGATAAACTAATGCAATGTAGTGAGCTATGCAATTAATACTAACAATTATATACGATGTGTGTAATTGGTTTAGTTAATATAATGGCTTTACTTTCTTATTTAAATGATCCTGATTTGATCATATCTAATCTAATTTTATGCAATTGCGAAGTGTTGCATTCTTCTTGACTCAAGCTTCTAGTCTATAGAGTAGTAGTGATTACCAGTAGTAGTTACTTCTGCTGACTGATTTTGTACTTCCGTTGAGTCGTCTGAATCGTCGTTCCGTTGGAGCGTTGGATCCGGTTTCCTAATTAAAGGGTTGTAGTCTGTTCCATAGGTTGCATACCATAACGCGTAGTAGAGTAGTTAGTTAAGATATATTCCGTTAATAGTTTATTTCCAGTAGGAATATTATTGAAAGGGTTAAGTAATTATTATACGATCCTAGTTATCCTAAAATTGATACCTTGAAAGTATTTTTTTCTCTCCATTTTATTTTTAAGAAACCATTTTCATTTTTACCAGGTAAGTTGTTCCAATTCTATTTTATTCCTTTTACCATATTTGTATTATTATGAGTGTATGTTCTATATATGATCCTCTTTTTTGGGATGTAACTGATTTGAGTGCTATTATTGTACATAAAGACAGTAAAAATGAGGATTGCATAAATGACTTAAGTGCTGAATTGAGAGAACTTGCTGATTCGTGGAGAAGTACAAAAGTGCCTGCTTTTATTAGTAGATACAATACCAATAATCTGTTTTACCATTTTTATCGTCACGAGAAGAAGAATATTATACACAATTTTGATTTCATAGCACTGTCTTTAGAATTGCATGTCAACTTAGGCTACTGTACAACAAGTATATTGAATGACCATCTACAGGATTTACATGAATTGTACAAACAATTCGAAAATATCATTGAACAATCCAAAATTCGACATTCCAATTGGATGTACATTTTTAAGTATGCTGATTAAGTCTTTAATTAATAGCCATTTTCGATATCAAGATCATGTTTTTAGTTAAGGATCGTTATTCTAGAGTTCCAATTCTGTTCCCCCGTGCTCTGTACCTGTACTAATATGTTTGCACCACATGCTCTGTACTTGTACTAATATGTTTGACCACATGCTGTATCAATACTTTGCAAGTGAACGTGTTGTAAATATAAAAATTTTTTTACTGTACTATTTTTTACTATTTATACAAGGTGGTAAAGGATTGTTGTGTTTTAGTAATCTACTGCAGATCTAGTTATGAGTAATATTAATCTCATTGTCACAAATCCAAACGATGTCCATCGTATATTAAAAGATTTCGGTACATATCGTTTTGAAAACAAAAAGGATCATCTAGTTGAGAATGACAATAGAAAGAAACGATGTCGTGACCATGATGTTAATGGCTATAATAACGTAGAGGATGATTCTACTGATGTAGTCTATCGAAAAAAGTATAAGACACCGATAAATCGTAGGTCTGATTACTTGGTACAAGACGATGATCCTCCTCGAAAGATTGTGTCTCAAAGACAAAAGACAATCACTCTTGAGGAATTTCTTGAAGAAAGAAATAAATTGGTGATGAGATTGGACAAAAACTCCAAAAAAAGGTTACTGGAAACAACACATCCACCACCATCATTTCAAAGTCATAATCAATCTACAATGTCTTATCCTTATCATCCTTCTATACAGTTTTACCGTCCTAATTATGATATGATGCCGAATGCTGGTGTCCCTACACCTTATAATATGTACGGGGGATCTTCTCAGTATTCACAAATTGCTACCGTACATCATCAAAATGATGTAAATGCTAATACTAATACTAATGCTAATACTAAAGCTAACTGTACTAATACTGGACATTTAACAAATAGTACAACTGCTAATACGACCAAACCATCTCAAGATAAACAGTCTAGACAATTAGAGTTGCAATTGCCAGATGATAGCCGCTCACCACAACGTGAAGTACTGGGATCTTCTCCATCTACTACACAACAACATCAATTGCGACAACAGCAGCAAAAAAAGAAGCAGCAACAGTATCAGCAACAGTATCAGCAACAGCAACAGCCATATACTCGATCACAACATCAAGTAAGACCAGAATGTCAAAAATCGACCAATGGCGATGTATCGTCACCAGAATTATTTCGAGGATTGATAGATGAAATCGGTGACATCGATGAAGTTTAACTACATGAGATTGATGTGTTGTCTCATGTAGTAGTAGAATAGAAAAACAGTCCTAATTTTTATCCAAATTTTTTATATCCACAGTATTTTTTATCCACAATTTTTACATCCATTTTTTGCTTAATTTTCTTACAATATCAATTACAAATTATCGAATAAATTCCAAATTTTATCATCATCATTAATCCAAATGTGCAATCACTTCATTTCTAATATTACTGTAATTTGGTCTTTGATATGCAATTTTACGTTTAAAGAGAAATATTTTATCATCATTTTGTAATTTCTCCCAATATCTATCAATACAATAAATATTTGGACTACCACCATTTTGTAGTTGAGTATAACCTTCAAGAACACAATCGCGTACTTTTTCTACAGTTTTATTATTTAGTAAATAAGCCGACGATGTGGTACATAATTGTTTTGATATTAGTAGCAAATCATCCTTTTTACGGCGTGAATGATATTTAGAATAGGACAAGAAACAAATATCGTAATCATATTTTCTCTCCATAAACGTTTTTAAATCATCTTTAATTGTATCGACATCACTATTGAACACAATATCATCTTCTAATATTAAACATGTATTAAACTTATTTTCTATCATATGGTTCATCGCATCTAAATGATTCTTAGTTGCACCTGTATATGGACCACATGCTTCTTTCCTTGCTTTGTAGTGATACACTTTATTCAAAGGTGCCCCTAATTTACATAATTCACACAATGTCTCAATATATCGATCATGGCGGATTTCTAAATTTAAAATATAAATTTGATCAATATGATCCCAACATGAATCACATTGTACAGTACTATGTTGGATTCTGTCAAAGTAATATGCATTGCGATAGACTTTATTGGAGATTGGAAACATTCGATGTGAAATTGGATAACATCCATAATACACTGCTATTTCATCATCTTTAGGTTCATATTTTATATTTGTTGTAGCAATGATCTGTTTTCCTTTTGATTGAAGCATTCTAAATAAAAAATCACAGTTTGATATATTGAAATGAGTAAGACTCATAAATTCAAATAATTTCACTGCATTGATACACCCTTCTACGTTATTAGTATAATAATTCGCAAAAAATATGGAATCGGCAACCATATAGGTTATCTTATCATAGGGTAAGTCTTTAGTCAATTCAATTATTAAATCATATTGCCTCTGTCCTACTAACCATTTAATTTGTTCTTCCATAGAAAATTCATAATAATTGAACTTCGGTACTTTTTTGCCTTCTGGTGTATATTCATAAACATTCCCTGCGAAATTAGTACCAGTATTTTCATATTGAATTTTTTCATAATTCTCTCCATTGTATGCATTAATACTAGTATGAACTAGCAATTCTTCTTTGATTAATGGATGTAGATAGGTTTCTAACCATTTTTCATCGTCACTGTACTTTTTCTCTTCAGTTTCTTGTGAAGGTTTCTTGGAAAGAATTGACTCAAGCTCCTGTTTTATTGCATTTTTATTCACAATACTATGGAATTTGAATCCAGTAAGACCACCTGTTAATTTTTGTTTATGATAATAATGATCTCTTATTGTATGTGCAGTATATGATGATTCTAAAAAACGGCTTATACACCATCGATCGCGTTCATTGATCTCACTGTCCGCATCTCGTACAAATACCTGGTCAATGTCGTCGTTGCATAATACGCGATATCGTTCAAGCGTATTAATCAATCCGGATTTATTAGTAGAAATTAGAACTACTTTGTCCGAGAGTACCTTGTATTCTTCAAGCCATCTCTCTTCACAAGGTTGTCCGTAATAAATATAGATATAATATAACGGAAAATGGGTTTTAATTAAAATTATGTTTTCTTTTAACCCTCTATAGTACTTATCAGAAGTACCGTAAATGCTAAAGGAAAAAACATTTTTCATTGGTGGAGAGAATTTGTAAATTATATTAATACTTTGTACAAATACAATTTTTACTTTAGTTTGACGCATTTTTTGTAAGTTTATTGTGCTTGATTTTTTGACCACATGGACCACAATGGTCTTCATTAGCGAATTCTATTTTGTAATCGATCCGTTCAGGACAATAATCAATGGCCCATCGACCTAAATGTACATAATTTGGTCGTAAGTCAATTCGTTTTGTAATATTACGTACAAATGATTTCGATAATTGAGAGAAATGGTTCATAATTATGTTATATAGTAGAGTATTTTTATATATATGTAAAAAATTATCTTTTTTGATTTTCATGTAAAATGGATTTTTTTATTTTTACAAATTTTATTTTTAAAAAATGAAAATACTTTTATGAAAAAAAAAAATCCCCCCCCCCTCTTCAGGAAAAAGCTACAAATATTCCATATAAATGGTATTCTAAATATTACTATTCTTAATAATAAACTAGATTATAAAATACATTTTACTAAGACGGGTCAGTAACAACTAGCTACAAATATTCCATTTTTTGTCTACAAATATTCCATCTGAGACTGTGAATTTCAGTACAAAATATGGCGACATTGTGACTCAGGCTATTTTTACTCAGTTCGTGATATTTTACTGAGACTGAAAAATGCTACAAATATTCCATCGTGATTTTTGGAATAGAATTTACATCCATCGTTGCTTCAATTATTCCATCGATGTCTACAAATATTCCACTTGGCTGTTCCAAATATTCCAGTCATTTTATAGACTATCATCTTACTGTAATAACTAACAAATGCATTTTCTACTGTTATAATCACAAGACTGACCAATTGCTACGAATATTCGTAGCTAATTTAAGAATAGAATTTACATCAATATAAAAATTAAATCAGTAGAGTAAATAAAAAGGGACTTATGAATCACGAATATAAATGTGATATATGTAGTACCACCTTTGCTCGAAAATCGTTTTATGAAAAGCACCTGAATTCCCGAAAACATAAGACGCGAGTAGAACAAGGTGCAAAATTGTACAAATGTGACTGTGGTCGTACATATTTGTCTCAAAAGAGCTTAAACTTACATAAACGGTCTTGTAAGAGTAGTCCTACAGAGTCTGTTCCAGTCAATGAATCACCAGTAACAGCCACTGCACAAGTTGTTGTAGATGAACGTATTCAAGAAATGGAAATGAAACTAGAAGAGTTTGAAAAAGAGCGTAATGAATTAAAGGCACAAATCGCATTATTACTGGAAAAGAATGCGGAAATCAATAACAAAGCGTCTTCTTCTACATCCAATACTACAAATAACACGAATATCGAGACACAAAACAACACGATTAATATTAATATTAATGCTTTTGGTGAGGAGAATTTACAGTATTTGGATAATAAAACGATTTTAAATTGTATTAATGCGGTTTATAAGTCGATTCCAGAAATCGTAGAAAAAATACATTTCAATCCATGTCATCCCGAAAATCACAATATTAAAATAACCAATAAGAAATTACCCTATGCTTCGGTAATGGGAGCCAATAATAAGTGGCAGTTGGTCGATCGCAATGATGCTATCAATAAAATGATATCTCATGGGTATGATATATTAGATGACTCTTATAGAGATAACCGAGAGAAAATACCAGCCAGAAAACGGGAAAGATTTGAAGATTTCCAAGATAAATATATTTCGGAGGACAAATCAACCATGAAAAATGTCAAGAGTTATGTAGAATTGTTAGTATTAAATGGTAATCAATCCGAGTAATTGTTTGTTGAGACAAAAATCAAAAAATAGATATAAATAGAACATAGTTTTTTTACAGTAATAAAAAGGCAATGGATTATATATATGAAATACCCGAAAAATTAGAATCATTTTCATTTGAAGAATTGGATACCAAAGCATTAAATGGTTTAAAAGTAGGTGATTATGTCGCAATATCAGTGTCATTTCCTACAAATGAATTCAAAAAAGGTCGTTATGTTTGTATAACGGAAATTGACGAAGTACAAAATACAATAAAAGGATATATTCATGATTATCAATTGTACAATGAACACGTATTGACTTGTAATGTTTGCATGCAAAAACAATCGAGAACAGTGATTTGTAAAGACCCGGAACAGTTATTTTATTCTTGTAAGGGAATATATGAGTCAAGACCTAGCGAGACTAGCGATGAATGGTGTGATTTCCACTGTCATTATAAATGTCTCTCCAAAATCGAAGAATTAACTGGATCAAAAAAGAAATCTTGTGATTGTACATTGAAGGAAATCCCGTTTCAAAACAACAAGGAAATCGAATTCGACCGAAAATACATTTACAGGATCACCGATTGGAGTAAAAATGGTAGAAAATTATGCGCCGAAAATCAAGTATTACCACAGAAATAAAAAACTTAAAAAAGCGAATAAAATAATAATAAAAACATTTCTTTACTATTATTGAACTAAAAGAAGACCAATATGCTTGACGAAACAAAACTACTCTTTTTTTACGATTATTGTATCAAATACAAATATATTGAACTGTACAATAAGCAGTACGAACAAATCCCATTTTCGATTCTACTTGAATTAAAACGAGACATGAAAATACTTAGAGAAACCAGTGTCAATCCTACTGTAAAATATATATCGCGTAATTTCTTTTATAATGCTCTTCATTGTCGTAAAGCAATAACGGTACAGTGTGAAACGTGCAAACGTAAGTTCGACGCATCATTAAAAGCATTATACAATCATTATAGAACAGGTATTTACTGTATAGATACATATTGCATGGAAGCGGATCATTATAAGCATTTTGTAGAAAGTAATGAATATGTACAGTTAAAACGCGCTATGACAAATAAATGTAAATATTCGCCCAATTGTTTCCCTGAAAAGATCCCAATTTGTTATAGTTATGGTAATGGTTATAAAGTATTTAAACTAACCAAAGGATTAATTCAGTACATTAAAAGATATTTAAATAATCGACCAACATTTAAACTTTATTCTACAAATTATACAAACAATGAATTTCTAGCAAAAGAGTTTGAATATGGTTCCATACCAGTAAGATTTGAATTAATAGGTGATTATAATTATGATAGTGACGAGGAAAGAGAGTTTTACAGTAAAGAACACAAGATTGTGAGATTACTAGCGGCGTTTGATATAGAAATGTTTCAAGAATTGGCGGATACGATGAGTCTATTTTGCGATCGCCCGGTATTTCAAAAGGTGTATCATCAGTATAAGCGAGAAATTTGGGTAGAACCGGAACACTCGACTTTTATTGACAAGAAAAACATATATAAGTATAATGTAGCTCGTTTGGAAAATTTGTATCATATATACAGTGTTGAAATGATAACTCAAGAGATGATTGAAATCAAACGTGCAATCAAACAAATACCATTGTGTTGTGATGATATGAATTATATGGTGTATTCGTTCTTGTACAAAGATGATTATTTCAATGATAATATGGTATTTAAGATGGTGGATTATGAATCATTACGCGAAGATTCGGATATGGAAACCGAGTCTAGTGCTGAATCGGTAATGGACTTGGAGTCGGAGATGAATGAAGTCGATTAAAAATAATAAGTACATAAAGGCCATTCATTCTACAGTACAATAAGGCTGGAAATAAATACAAAATGGAATTCATGGAAGGTAATCTATTGGATTTATTTGAAACACAACAAGTGGATATTCTTGTACATGGATGTAATTGTTTTCATACAATGGGGGCAGGAATAGCCAAACAAATCAAATGGAAATACAAAGAGGCATATACTGCTGATTTACAACAGACCAAAAAGGGAGATCGGTCGAAATTGGGAACGTATTCGATTGCTTGGATCAATGAGTCACAATGTATATTGAATGCATATACACAATATCATTTTACAGGATCTAAACCGGTGGATTACGACGCGATCAGAAGTGTATTTCGGATGATTGACCAGAATTTCCAAAACAAAGTCATTGGAATACCGAAAATAGGCGCTGGATTAGCACAAGGTAATTGGAATACGATTCAGACAATAATCGAAGAAGAAACACATGGTAATCGCATTATATGTGTATTGTACAAACTGTAAAAAGTGAAATATCAAATATCAAATATCAAATAAAAACCAATATAAATACATTGCTACTGATTTCTGTAATAAATGACGACTCCTGTACTAAAAATTGCTATTGAAGATCCTGACTTGAAACAATACTACAAGGATCGTATTGAAAAACACAATAAAATGATAAATGACGATCCTTGTCCGGATTCGGGATTCGATTTATGTGTCAGTGACGACACCTTGATACACAAAGGTTGGAAATCGACCAAGGTTGATTTGAAAGTAAAAGCCACAATGACAGAAGACGGAGTATCAGTAGGGTATTATACGTATCCTCGATCTTCTATATCCAAGACGCCATTGGTATTGGCGAATCATGTAGGAATCATTGATTCCGGGTATCGAGGCAATTTAATCGCCATGTTCCGTAATTTGAGCGACGATGATTGTAAAATCGAAAAACAGACAAGAATGGTGCAAATCTGTCATGCTGGCTTAAAGCCATTTATTGTAGATATGTGTGACTCGATTGAAGATTTGGGAGTTACATCTCGAGGAAGCGGAGGATTTGGATCTACTGGTAAATAAAGAACGACCAATTAGTAATCTATTATTTCTACAGATTTTAGTATTAATTTGTAGAATTAAAAAACAAAAATAGTAGTATAAAATATAATAAAAAGTTTTTTTTGGTGGAGTAGAAAAATATGAAAATTCAAGATAATGATTATAAAGCGTCATTGATAGGATTGATTACGGGGATAGTCGCATCTTTTGTGGGCGGCGGAGCGGAAATATTGATTGCACCACTTTTGATTTATATGAATGTATTTGATGATTATAAGACGGCTGTCGGTACATCTCTTGCATCATTATTGCTACCGATAGGAATAGTAGCAGTGTATTTTTATTCTACTGTGCAATGTAATGATAAAAAGGTGTCAATGACAAAATCGTGTGTTCATTGGCGATATGCAATGATTATTTCCTTATTTTTTGTCATGGGTACATTTGCGTCGTATTATTCGGTTCAATTGGATAATAGTATGTATAAAAAGGTATTTGCAGTATTAATGATATGTCTCGGTGTTGTATTATTAGTTGAGTAAATTGATATTAAATGATTAACGGTAAATATATATATAAATAACTTTTACAGTTAGTAAAAATGTGGGAGGAAAAAGACCAACAAAATTATGCAATATGCTTGAAATATCAACAGGGACAGATATGCAATGATAGTTTTTCTAAAGAGATTGAGAAATACGCAGCAGATACAAACAACAAAACGTTTTTGGAGATTGGTACGTGGAATGGTTTAGGCAGTACGAAATCATTTGTCAAAAGTTTATCAAATCGAAATGATGATTATATTTTTTACAGTTTAGAATGTAATGTCGATAAAGTTAAAATCGCTCAAAATATGTATAAAAACTTTGATAAAGTCCATATTTTGAATGAAGTTATATGGAATGAAGAACCATCTGATTTTTACCAGATATTCCCCCAATGTAAGACGAATGCACTATACAAAAAATGGAATGATGTAGATATTATTAATATGAAAAGGTGTTCTATATTTCTTGACCGTAAAGATTTGCCTGATAAATTTGATGTTTTATTATTAGATGGTGGCGAATTTACTACTTATTATGAGTTCCAAATATTAAAAAATAGGTGTAATATTTTAATGTTAGATGATATTAACACAGATAAATGTACCTTAATTGTAAGAGAAATTAAAGCAAATCCAGATACATGGACCATTGTTATGGAAGAAAATAATATTCGTAATGGATTTTTAATAGCAAAACGGAAATGAAAAAACAATTTATAATTAAGGAATATAATAATGTGTAAAAATTGTGACACATTATTATAGAAGGGGGGTTAGTAATACTTGACATGGAATTATAATCGCAAAGCCTTTTTCTTACAATGACCATGAAAAGCGCCTAATCGTCCGCGTCTTTCCAATTGCTTTTGACATGCGGCAATAAACGCGGGATCTTTGGTGTTATTTCCATCGCAGTCTTTATTGTTAAGTTGTATTGCTACATGATCGACAAAGTCTTGAGTGTCAAGAGAAGAACCATCTGTCCAATGTGGTACATGACATACAGTAGAAAGAGTATAGTGTTCAAAATTAGGTACAATCGTTTTATCTTTCATTAAGTGAGAATCGTCGTATTCTTTCACAAGATTGCATTTACGGTGTTTTGTTACCGGTACAGCTCTATCATTATGTTCCCAATCGGTACATTTATTGGCTTTCCGTTGTCTATGATGGTATTGTTTTTTCGTTTTACCGGCGATTTCTTGACCTTTACCAGAATCACTAAAAGTATGAAAATCGTTTTTCTTATATGTTTTTCCCATGTTACGTGTTAAATTAAGAATTACAAAGAGGGGTGTGTGTGATGTTGAAAAGTAGTTATATTATTACTATAAAAAACAATATAAAAGTCTTTAAGTTATTTTCCCTCGAACAACAAGTATTTGTGTTTTTTTCTATATAAAGAAAACATAAATGGAGAAAAATGTATCTTACTTAAGCACTAGTTGATTTTTTCATAGTTTTATTGCGTCTTTTTGGGTCGTAAATGCTCACACCAAGAGCGGCTTTTACAATGGTATCTGCATTTTTGGAATGTTTTAAATCGTGTTTGTATTTGACGTATAAAGAATCAGGATCAGCAATACTTTCTTCGATGGTTTTCATTTTGGACCGTAGTGTATTTAATTTGGAACTTTCTTTTTTTATTGTTTTCGTCATAGAGTCCATCATTTTATCGACTTTTTTATTGAATTTTCGTTTATCGTCCAAATATTCCTTATAGTGTGAATAAATTTTTTTGACTAATTTGTACGGTAGATCGTCTAATGGTGTATTCATATTAATACCATATCCTATTCTTGGTGTTTTACGTCTTAGTTTTTTAAGCGTATATCCAGTTATATATGTTCGAATAAACGTGCGTCTGAACCCGTTTAACATATTTTTTTCTTCTTCTGTTTTTGCATTATTTTCCATGATTGATATCAGTTTTTTCTTTTTTAGGTCTGTACTAATTGACTCATTTTTTTTACCACCTTTTGCAGTTTTTCTAAACCCATTTTTTTTACCACCTTTTGCAGTTTTTCTAAACCCATTTTTTTGGTGATTTTTTTTTGTTTTAGAAGGCATGTGAAAGTATATAATGTACTATTATTTATTTTTGGTTTCTATATAGAAAAAAATACCTATAGCATTGTATTTTTAAAGTAATGCCTATTGTAACTATTGGTTGGGATTTTTAATCTGTAAAGGGTTAATATGCCCCCTCCGGAATCCAGATTTTGCGGGTTCGCAGTGCGGAGATTCTAAAGTGTTTTAATTAACACCCCCAAATACTGTAAAGAAATATCTATACGTACTATATATACATGGATTTACGAAAATTTGCGGATACCTTTGGAGGTATTCCATTATTTACTATTTTGATTGTGTATTTTTTTCATCATAACAGAACCGTTTTTCAGCGATACCTTTTGGTATTATGCATTGTAGCTTTAGTAATTGATATTTATTTGTCCTTTTTTTACAATACTGATCCTGTACTAAAATACTAGGAAAAATGGATCAATAAAAAAGATTTCTCATATGAACTCTTTTTTTGATACCCCCTCCTCTTGAGAATGTCACATTTGGTGAATAATATTTTTTTTTGTGATTTATATAATAACAAATATTGCAAATATTATATATTTTATACAGACTGTAGTTTGGAACATTTGGTGAAAAAATGTCACATTTGGTGAAAAAATGTCACATTTGGTGAGAATTAAATATAAAACTGAAATTAGTAATAAAAATATAATAAAATGTACAAATAATATATTTATCGAGTCAAAATAAAAACAAAAATGTCACATTTGGTGAATTGATTTAAAAAAATGGGTCAATAAAAAGTACCCCTCTTGAGAATGGTTACATAAAATAACAATAATTATTAATAATTTATTTTTATTACTATATAACAGTAAAAATATGATAAAAATAGTATAAAATAATGGGATCTCAGTAACGAAAAAGGCATAAAATGTAACCATTTTATGTATATTTGTAACTATTTAGTAATTTTAGGTAATTAATTTTTCAAAAAATGTAACCGTTTTTTATGAATAAATGTAACTATTTAATATTTTTTTAAAAAATGTAACCAATCAAAAATATACACGACGATATGGAATTGTTGGTATTAAACAATAGTGATCGAAAATAAGTACTTTAATTAAACCACAAATAAATGCATTTCTCTCCAAATCACTAAAATGAAAATACTGTAAAAATATAAACAGAAAGATATACTTTTTATTTATACAATGTATAACTGCAACACCTGTGATGCAAAATTTACCATACGAACGGAACTTTGGTATCACCAAAACATAGAGTGTCCAAATCGTCGTACTATAAGTTTCCACATTGGTAATTCCGGTACAATACATTCTAAAAAAAACAGTGATTGTTATCGGTGCGGGCGCCAAGGACATTATTATTTGGATAAAGAATGTTATGCTACTACGGATATAGATGGAAATCCAATTACATGGGGTCTGAAATGCAAATCACCGGAAACGTTTGTGAATCGTAGAAATTATCGGTCTTCTTAAGTTTCACTCGCGTAGATTTCGATAATATTCATCATAAGTAATACGTGAATCATCGTACCATTCTTTGTTTAATCGTTCCCAATGTTTGACGTCACGTTTAGGAGGCGGTTGAAACGCCACTGATACGCTCGTCATATGCTTTTGACAAGTAGAACATTTTGGCCACTTTTCCAAAGCACTGTGATTGCGAATACTTTTTTCCGACGAACTTCGCGAGGTGACATTTCTACAGTCAAAACACACGAATTTATTGGAAAAGGATTTTTTCTCTCCATGGACTTTCTTTTTGTCCATTGTTCTACTTGAAGTCATTCCATACCTACATTGGTAGTGATGTTTGTAATTATTTCCATTGTCGTATTGACGAGTATGGTTTAAGCAGAAACCATCTTCTACACAATCAATATGATTCCAATCGTAGTAATCATCGTTTCGATTATGATAGAGACCTGTAGAATAGGTATTGTTATGGATCATGGGTTGGGATTCATTGTACAGATTGTCCTTTGTACATTGTAATTCTTTGCGGATCACCGTAGAGTATAAATATCGGGGTTTTTCGTGGAATA